>SCPN01000803.1_pt1 | contig 12374 bp, 15 predicted proteins | sample 6106831 | NCBI WGS metagenome assembly SCPN01 (sample SAMN10720447, study PRJNA508395) | human gut metagenome | isolation source: Participant 1, 0 month
TGACATTTCCAGGAGTCTGCCATTAGAAATGCAATAGTCTTTAACTGCATTTGAAACAAATTTCTTTATAAAAATTAAGATAAATTGTTAAACAATTCTTAGGTTCTAATTGTAATTTTGCAATAAATATGATATAATGTCACTATCCCAAGAAAAAGGAGTTGATTTTTATGCGTTATACCATTACAGGACGAAATATTGAGGTAACTCCAGGTTTGAAGGCCGCCGTTGAAAGAAGATTGGCAAGCCACCATTTCTTACGCCGGACAATAATCGCTAATCGTAGCGCTTTAGCACAGAAAGACCGACAAAAATCGAGGTGACTATCCCTGTAAAGGGAAATACCATCCGTGCGGGAAGAATCCAGTACCGATATGTATGTATCCATCGATCTGGTAGAGGAAATCATTGAGCGCCAGATCCCGCAGATATAGAAAGAAACCATTGATAAGAAACAGGCCGCCATCTCTCTTTCTCCCAGGCCTCTCAGAGGAAGAGGACGAAGGCTACAGGATGACGAGATTCAGATTGTCAAGACAAAGAAATTTGCCATCAAGCCAACCATTCCCGAGGAAGCATGCCTCCAGATGGAGATGCTGGGACACAATTTCTACGTGTTCCTGAACGCGGATACAGACTCAGGTGAACGTGGTCTGGCAAGCGTAAGAACGGAACTTACGGACTGATTGCGGGCTTGCTTTTATATGTAGAAATAATTCTCTTAATCCAAAACGTAACAGCCTTACAGGGTGTCCTGTAATTGCCGGCGTGATGCAGATACCCGTAGTGGGGTTGCTGGCGTGGATAACCTGGCCGCCGCCGATGTAGATGGCCACATGGTTAATGTAATCGCCGCTGGCATAGAACAGCAAATCTCCCGGCTTGGCATCAACTGACTGGTATGGACTTTCCCTGGCAGCCTGGTCCCTGGAGCTTCTTCCCGTACTGATGCCGAAATGAGCAAATACGCTCTGGGTAAATCCGGAAACAGTCAGCTCCCGCTTCGTCAGGCTTGTCCCGCCGTACACATAGGGATTCGCCCAGGAACTGTTTTGCGTATGCCACCACTGCGTTACGGGTAGCAGAAGCCACTCTGTGGAGGTTCCGCCAGTGATCCCGGCCCCTTGCTGTCCACTGTCCAGGTGCTTTTGCTGTCAGGGCGCTGCCACCGTGCTGTCCTTGCCGTTCTCAGGATTGGCTGCGATGGTGGTGACGGCGTCTGTTCCCTTTGTCTCTCCTTCTTGGGAGCTGTGGTGGCAGGAGCCTCCGGGTCTCTTCTGGCCTTTGTGGTGGCTGCCGTTGTCTCTTGGCCGCATCTGCCTTCTTCGCATCCTCGAGAGCCTGCAGGGCCTTCTCCGCATCTTCCTTGGTTTGGCCTCCTCTGCCGCCTTGGCCTCTTCCACCGATACAGCCTTGTTAAACTCCACACTGGTCTTCATATATTCCTTGAACACATATCCTTCCAAATCTGAATCCACCTGCACCTTCGGAAATCACCTTCCCGCCCGTAACCACATAATGGGCGCCCTCTGACAGCAGTGTCAGTGTCTTTCCTTCCATGTCAGGACTTTGTCTCAGACGCAGGCTGGGGTGCCCACTATGGTGCCATAGGTGGTTCCCACCTGCTTGGCTCTGGATTCTGCCTGCTGTCCTGTAACAAAGTAATCAGCTTTTATGTAGCCGGTCACGGAACCGACTGAATCTTGTACCATTTGCCGCCCTCTCCGTCCACCGTGTCCAGGATGGTGGCCGCGCAATCATTGTTAATCTTGCCGGTGACACCGCTGCTGGTATTAGCCTCTGTACGGATGTTTACCGTGCCGTTTATCTTGGACACGGCAATGTTGTCATACGCCGAGGACTTTGGTTTGACGCGGTCTCCTGGCAGTCTTTGCCTTTATCGGCGTCTCCCTGACGCGCTGCCGGACTGGCCGCTGGCCTTATTGTTAAGCACCACGCTGGCGGAACCAGCGGCTGTATTTGATCTGGGCTGATTTGTTCTGTATGTTGAATAGGATGAAGCCAGCTGCTTTTCCGGCTCTGTATTCCCTGCATAATAATTATTCAGCGCAACGGATATACCCGCCAGAGAAGATCCTGTCTCCAGGTTTGTGGACGCCATAGCGTTCACAGAGCGCAGCTGCACAGACCGCTGAGCACGATTACTTTCTTCCAGTTATTCATCTGTAGCCTGCCTCCCCTAATTCTCTACCAGATACCGCTCCACACTGGTTATGGCGTTTGCACCGTCCGCAGCAGCTGTAATAATCTGACGAAGCGGCTTGGTCCCCACGTCACCTGCCGCAAAGATACCGCGCGCCGATGTCACAGTATCCTCCCCGGCACTGATATAGCCGTGGTCCATATCCACCAAACCCTCAGGCCCTGCTCTCCGTGTTAGTGCCCACTGCGATAAACACGCCCTGTACATCCAGTTCTTCTGTCCATTTTTACATTGGTCAGGGAAAGACTCTTACCATTCCATCCCCATTGATACTGTCGGCCACTGTGTCCATATTACCTCCACATTATCCAGGGACAGTAGATTCTCCTGCAGGCTCTTGGCTGCCCGCAGTTCATTTCTCCTGTGAATCAGATACACCTTGCTGCACATACGCGCAGGAAAATGGCATCCTCCACAGCCACATCGCCGCCTCCGATGACAGCCGTGACCTTATTGCGGAAAAATGCCCCGTCGCAGGTGGCACAGTAGGACACCCGGCTCCTGCCAGCTCTTCCTCACCCGGAACGCCAGCTTCCTGTGTACAGCTCCGGTGGCAAGTATAAGGACCTGGCCTCATAGGTATTTCCCTGGCACACCACGCCCTTGATTGCGCCTTTTCCTCCATCCTGATATTCAGGACCTCGTCCTCCGCGAACTGGGCTCCCAGACGGTCCGCGTGTTCCCTAAACTTAAGCCCCAGGTCGTATCCGCTGATTCCGGAAGTCCGGGATAGTTGTCCACCCATAGGTGGTCAGGACCTGGCCTCCGCTGACCATGGCCTTTTCTACCACAAGAGTGTCCAGCTTTGCCCTCTGGCGTAAACAGCAGCCGCAGACCGGCCGGTCCGGAGCCGATAATAATCAAATCATAAATATGAGACATAGTTTCACCTTTTCCTTTTATTCGATCCAGCCGATATTTTCACTATTTTGTTTCAATCCGCACCCGGTAATGAAACAGAGTACGACTGTTTGTTTCCGGCAATGCATTCATCCGCCTGCTGAGGGGGGTGTTTTAGCTTTGTTAAACAATTTGTAATTATTATATCACAAATAAATTATTTATTACAATTCAATTTCTTACAATTCTATCATTGGTATGGTAAAATATGTTATGTAACCCATAACAGAAAGGATGTATCTTATGCCGCGTAAAAACCGTAACTGGTCACCGAGCCTCCAGAGGCATCGGCAAGGCCGTGGCAGTTAAGTTTCAAGTAAGAAGGGCTATATGTGGCTATCAGCTGTGGTCCACAGGAGAACAGCTGATGCAGACCCGGAAAGAAATCGAATCCTTCCAGGTCCCCTGCCTGGCATACAAAGGGAGATATGGGGACATGGCTTGCTGTGAGGAGCTGTTCCTTAAGATTAAAAGATGTTCGGGGGCGTGGATGTCCTTGTGAACAATGCCGGCATCTCCTATATCGGACTCTCCAGGATATGACTCCGGCGGACTGGGAGCGTATGCTGCGCACCAACCTGACATCTGTTTTCAATTGCTGCAAGCTGGCGGTCCCTATATGATTTCTCAGAAGCAGGGAAAATTGTCAATATATCTTCTGTATGGGCGTTGTGGGCGCCTCCTGCGAGACAGCCTACTCAGCCACCAAAGGCGGTATCAATCGCCCTGACAAAGGCCCTGGCAAAGGAGCTGGCCCCAGCAATATCCAGGTCAATGCAAATGCCTGCGGCGCCATGCTGACACGGAGATGAACCAGTGGATGGAGGAGGACGAGCTCATCGCCCTGGTGGACGAGACTCTCCGGGCGCCTTGGCTGCGCTGAGGAGGCTATTTGGCTTCCATCTGGCTATAAGGAATCATACCTACCGGACAGATCATCGGACTGGACGGAGGGATGGATTTAGACTGGCGGGTTTGGCTGATGGTCCAGGCGGGGATTTAGACCGGGGGCAGACTCCCACTATGTCTCCCGAACCTTTCCGAAACTTTTCCTTTATCCTACGAATATATTAACTGTATTGACCTTGGAGCCGCTCCATGGTGTAGAATTTACTCAGAAAAGCAATACACTAATATAAATCGCAAGGAGGCATGCTTCTTATGAAAAGAAATATTTAGCAATCGCAGCCTCTCCATGGCCCTGGCCGCAGGGAGCGCTATGACATCATTTGCTGCGGGATTCGTTCACACCTCTCAGGGAACAAAGTATCAGTGGGGTTCGGAGATTACTGTACCAATAACTGGTAAACTTCACAAGAACCATGGTTCTTCTTCGGAGAGGACCAGATTATGCGTACCGGATGGATTCAGAAGGACGGCACCTGGTATTACGCCGCCGATACAGGCGAGCTCCAGGCGGCATCATGAAGATCAACGGCAATGGTCTACTACTTCGACAGCAACAGCTGTAAGTTACAGACCGGAGAATCGCTCCTTCAATGGCCAGACCCACACCTTCACGAAAACGGAACCACCGACGGCGGTCCATATGTTTATACAGAGTGGAACAGCAACGGAACACTCAGACGCGGTACCCAAAATTCGGGGTACGGTAATTCATAAATTGCATATCACACACAAGAACAGGATGCCTGAGCCGGAAGGTTCAGCCATCCTGTTCTAATGATATCAAAAACATAGAGAGCAAAAGACCTTCCGGAAAACTGGTTCCGAAAGGTCCTGTATACGTTTGTTGGGACATACTGGTTGTAAACCAGATGTCTGACTCCAGAATTAACGCTTGGAGAACTGAGGGAGCACGACGGGCTGCCTTTAAAGCCATACTGCGCGAGTTTTGAGCTGTTTCCCTTGATATTCCGGGCTTTTCCAGCTTCTGCTTCTCAGTTATCCGGTATGCGGACCATAAAATTGTCCCGATTCTTTATGAATAGCCAGGCACTTCATTGTCAGCCTTCCGTATCTTTCCGCAGTTCACTTTCTATCTCATCAATCGAAGGCAGCGAACCTTTAAAATTCTCCGGTATCAGTTTTGACAATTCATATGCTGACACCCAGAGGGCTGACTGCTTGCTTCCAGTGCGTACATGTGCTTTTATATCATCCTTGGATTTACACACTAACAGAGCCAAGTGTCGGTTCATCTTTCTCTGTTTTAACTGATGATTAACCCGCCACTACATAGGTTCCCAGCTGGCCAGCATAAGATGATTCAAATTCCGTGACCTTTACCTCAACTACTACATAGCAATGTAGGTGAATATGGTAAAACAACATATCAATGAAGTTCTCTGTCGAGCCAATTTCAATTCGATATTCCCGTCCCACAAAAGCAAATCCATTACCCAGTTCAAAGAAACTTTGAAGATATTATCCATCAGTGCATCCTTCAGTTCCTTTTCGTTATAGCTTTGGGTCAAGGTAATGAAATCAAACTTATATGGATCTTTTGTGATCTCCTGTGCCAAAATCGCTCTGCATGGCCGGAAGTGCAAATTAAAATTGTGATTGCCTTTCCCTGCCGCTCAAAGATCGGTATCTAAAAAATTCAGCAATACTGCGCGCGACCAATTATTTTGAATCACTTGATTTACAAAGAACAATGCTTTTCAGTTTCCATTGCGCTTAATCAATAAATCTTGAGTGTCCCACGGAATTGCAAAAAGCGGCTCAATTTCTTCGCTTCTGAAATCTTCCCCAAGTTGGGGAAGATTTGAAACTTTGGCTATATAGTTCTGCAAAATTTCTGCATATATCGTAGTTTGTCTCGAAAATGACTTTACATCCGGCAGTTCTCTACGCAGATCGACTGATTGTTTTGTAAAAGCTCTGTCCATAAGAGAACTTATCTTTTCTATCATGAAGTTCTTTTCCTAACTGCCAGTAAAATCTAAGCATCTCATCATTCACTTTCACCGCAGCCTTAATCTGGCTTTGAAAAGCGTTTACTCACTTCGGAAATCCACTCTCTATATTGGAGCATCCACTTCTACTAATTTATCCATATCCATCCCTCATATCCGTATCAGAATACTGTGTGCGACAATTCCTGTTTAAAACTTGATATGCCAAAACTGGCATTTCAAATATCATTATTTATCCTGTATAAACGCACCATTTACTACCCCAAACAGCTCCTCTGGTTTATTGTACTTCACTTTTGCATAGATGTCCATAGTTGTTTTGCTGTTTTCGTGTCCGGCAAGGTATTGGACGGTCTTTGGATCAACACCAGCATAGAGAAGATTGGTAATGTAAGTGTGCCGCAGCTGATGCGGGGTTACATCAAAGTCCAGCGTATATCTGATTTTGGGTTGATTTTTCTGGGTCATGCCCAGCGTTGGGGTAACCGTGTATTTGATGCTCTGCCCATTCACATACTTATAATAGTTCCGGGGCTTAGTGGAGCGGACAACGACATACTGCCACACTCTTTGAAACTGCGAAGCAGCCAGCGGCTCCCCTTTGCTGTCAGCAATCACATAATCTGATATGGAATTTTCTTTCGTTTCTCTCAGACAATCCACCAAACACTTCGGTATCGGAATATCCCTTTTTGCCGCCGGAGTCTTTAGCACCGTAGAAATCACGGGTCTGTTATGCTCTGTACGCCATGCCCGCCTCACCGATAGATAAGGTGTATCCTCGTCCAGAAATACACAATCCCATTGCAGTGCAAGAATTTCTTCCCGACGCAGACCGGAATACAAACCGAGCATAATAAACAAATATGGAGGAAGTCCCTTGACTGTATCCAGAAGCACGGCTACCTGCTGATCTGTCAATGCTTCCTTCTTTTGTCGGTTTTCCGCCTTTACCGGATATTCCCGCACAGGGATTGTGTTCAAGAATTTGATTTCTCTCTGCCGCAAAAAATGCACTTGAGTAGCATATTGACCTTATTGTATAAGCCTTCCGATTTCTTTGACAATGGAACAAGCGCCAGCCGAATATCGTCAGCAGTCACTTCTTCCATATACATCTCTCCCAGAGGTTTGATGATATAGTTTGTCATATCCCTCGTATAACCTCTGAGTGTAGACGCAGACACCTTTGCCGACTGCATCAGCAGCCACTTCTCGCCATACTCGGCTACTGTCGGATGCTGCCGGTGAAAGATAATTTCTTCCACCTGCTTCCGGGCCTCTAACTGCTTCTCATACAATTCTTCACAAGTTGCGGCATACAAACTCAACTCTTTGCCATCTGCATCCGTAATCCTGGTTCTGTAATACTGATTCCTTTCAATGTAATGGTCCCGTACTTCGGGATCTGTGTTTTCTTTTGCCATCTTTGATCGTCCTTTCTTGATAATGTGTAGTCTCCGTATCTACACTCTCTTTTTATCAGAAAGCCCCGATTTAATCAAAGATACGGCTGAGGTAAAACAAAGAGCGAGACATCCTTGCCGCTCCTTCTTCATTTCCTATTTGTTATTACTGTGCTGCATCCCAGCTTGCAAACGCACAGTTCATTGATCTGACCAGCTCATCTGGCCTGTTGTACTTAACCTTTGCATAAATGTCCATGGTAATCTTGCTGCTTTCATGGCCTGCCAGGTATTGAACCGTTTTGGGATCTACCGACATGAATGAGATTGGTAATGTAAGTATGCCGCAGCTGATGGGGTGTTACTTCAAAGTCCAGACTGTAAACCACTTTTCCGTTATGAGCAGCCTTTTCTCCCAAGACAGGTGTGACAGTATGCTTTACTCTTTTCCATCTTCATACCGATAATAGCTCCGCTCCTTGACCGTCCTCGTAACAATATACTGCCAGTCGCTTAAACTGCGTGTAGGACAGCGGTTCGCCATCCCGGTTTGAAACCACGTACCCGAAGTCGAAGTTTCCTTTGCTGCTTCAAACACGGACAAGCAAACAGGAAGGGGATATTTCTCTCCGCAGCCTTGGTTTTCAATTCATCCGAAATCACCGGTCTGTTATGTTCGGTATGCCATGCCCGTCTTACCGTCAGATATGGAGTATCTGTATCCAGATATACTGAATCCCATTGCAGAGCAAGAATTTCTTCCCGGCGCAGACCCGCATACAAACCAATCATGACAAAGACATAAGGCGGCAAATCTCGGATAGCATCCAAAGTCGCTCCACCTGTTCATCTGTCAAAGCCTGACGCTCCTCTTGAGGAACACCGCCACCTTTTGTTGTCAGATAAATCGTTGGGTTGTGGTCAATGATCCTGTTTCCATCGCTGCGCGAAAGATAGATTTGTAAAGGATCACCACAGATTTATAAACCGATGCAGATTTTTTGAAACCGGAACAAGGGCAAGTTGAATATCATCCAGACTAACCTCACCCATCCGTTTATCTCCCAATTCCGCTATAATATGCCGCCTAACCTTTGAGGTGTAATCCGTCAAGGTAGTGGCTCGTACATGAACCGACTGCATCAACAGCCACTTTTCACAATACTCTGCAACTGTGGGCGTTTTCCGATGAAAAGTGGCATTCTCAATCTGTTCCAACGCAAGCGTTTCTTTGTTATATAGTTCTTCAGGTGTTTTTGCGTAGATAGCTACGAGCTTACCATTCGCGTCTTTGATTCTGGTCCTATAATATAGGACACCTCTTTTCATGACTGTGCCATATTGAGGAAGTATTATTTTTCTATTTGCCAATTTCTCCACCTCCTAAGAATATTCTCCAGCGCTGTATCTATGTTTTATCAGACCTCTCTGATTCCATCAAGGATACGGACCGGCTCACTATCTTCCGCTTCGAGGTTTACGGTAAGTTGCGCTTCTCTCAACTGGTTTTGCTCTGTGCGTGCATTTTGCGATATACTCCTGGAGACCTGCCGCAGTAAAATACACACAGCCATTCTGAACATACTGCACATAAGAGATCAAGCCGTTGTTACGGGCGGCATCCAGCGTTGCTATGCTGATTCCTAAGATTTCAGCCGCTTCTTTTCGTGTAATGAGCTTTTCCATAGACTATATTCCCTCCAATCTGTCAAGGTTATCATCGTGCTTTCAAAATCACATGAATACGCTGGCAGCCGAAACTGCCAGCGCATGGTATCTGATTTTGAATAGAAAGCGGCCAACCAAAAGAGCAGTCGCTTCCTATTTTAATATGACTCAATTCTCGTCACATTTGCCACGCAACCCTGACGATGGGAACATAACAGGTCTCCGCTGGCGCGGTTGTCATAACTCCGCGGCGTCGTTTTACTCGTGCGCCGCAGGGTTCCCCCCAAGTCTTTGGCGGGCCGTGAGGAAGTATCTTTAAGCCCCCATGCAGTCATCGCGCCGAATCTGCCACCATCCGCTTTGTGAAATCGTAGATCGCTCCGAAACAGCTTTGTTCATCACCTCCCTAGCTACTCCATCTTCGCGGCGTTCCACACTCGCTCGTACACGGGTTATGTACCTGTTGTGCTGTCTATGCGATTGTCAATGTACTAATGAAGGGAGGAAAACTTGTCCTTCTTATTAACACTGACAAAAAAAGAGCACAAAAAACAGGCGTATCAAATGAAATTTTATCAAAAAATTAGTCTCTGATTGTTAATCTCAGCAAATAAGTACCTCTCTGCCGCCTTACAGTGAGCAACGCAGACAGAAAGCCAGTGAATATGCGAAAAAGCATGGGCTGAACAGTCAGCAGGGATAGTGTGATAATCAGGGCTGATATGCGGTTAAAATGTCAGGTGCAGACCTGATGTTTTGACCGTTGCCTATCGCCTGTGAGGAAAGTATCGGGGACTATGGGTTTGCAGAAATGTGTTATAGGTAGCAAGATAAAAGCTGTGAAAATTTTGTGTTGGTTCGAGATTAACACTTATTTGTAGATTTACTTATTGGGATATGATAGAATATAGACAATTTAATTTTCGAAGTGACAATTGGTGTGAGGTTTAGTATGGACGGAATAATTGCGTACTTGTACATAGAAACTTTATTGTTATCTATTTTTACAATATGGTTTTATGCCGAGTAAAGAAAAGATGGATTCGCTGGAAAAATTGTACCCAGATATGAGAGAATTTGTAAAAAGAAATGAAAAAGAATAAATATGATTTTAAAGGAATTGTTGCAAGTTTTAATCCTTTCGTTTGTAGATGTAGTAATTCCTGCTGCAAGACTTTCCTATTGTGATGTCTGAGAATTATCTTGAAGTAGAAGGAACAGTAACAGAATGGAATTATAGTGATGAAGAGAAATCAGAAATAAGAGTCATTGGAATTATGGATAACAAAACAAACAAAGAAATATTTGTAACTGTTTATAGTAAAGGAATACACAAAGGCGAATATTTAAAAGTAAAATATTTGCCTCATATAGCAAATATGGAGAAATTGAGGAGAACGAATAATGAAAATAATATAGGCTATTTTTATGACAATGGCATTTGGCATTATATCTATGATAACAAGTAAGAAGTATAACTTAAAAGGGGAGTTAAAAGAGTTGCGTTTTCCTACTGCTTTTTCTAAAATTTTATATGGATGCTTCATTATTTCTATGATATGTGCAATAGTTATAATGTTCTTATATCAAGATATGATTACCGTTTTGTTTTTTATTATGGCGGCAATTATAGTGATTTAACTGCGTGGGCGATTAGTAAATATAGGATAATTATAGAAGAAAGCAAAATAGTTGTAATCTACCCTTCAAGAAAAAATGCCGTTTTCAAATGTTGAGTATGTTGAAAAGAGAGTGGCGGATATAGTAGTTATAACTGGAGAAAAATATTACAATGGATGCCATGTTAGTTGGTATAGATGATTTTTATTGAGCATTTGAAAAATAAATCTATCCAGTTAAAAAATATAATAGTTGTTTCAAAGAGACGATCACTACATAGTTGGTCGTTTTGTTTATCCATTTGCAGACTATCTGTAATCTGCCACAACTGAATATGACCGTTAAGGTCAGGGTCCCGATCAAGATTTATGCGCAAAATTATTTCAGGCTCCGGCTGAATGAAGTCAGTCCGGCAATGAGGCGTCGTCCATAGCCGCCTCAAGTGCTTCATGTTCATGTATTTCTTGTTGCCCACTGGGTGCCCGCCACATGGCGCAGCCTCGCGCAGACCAGCATCAGGGCGGAGTTGCCGTCAGGGAACGTCCCACCACCGGTCCGCCGGCGGATCTCACGGTTCAGCCGCTCGATCACGTTGTTTGTACGGATGCGCGTCCAATGCTCGCTGGAAAATCGCAGTAGGTCAGCGTCTCCTCGATGCCATCCTCGACCTTCTTGGCAGCCTCCTTCAGCTTCATGGCGCGCAGCTCGGCGACCACAGCCTTTGCCTTCTCGCGGGACGCCTTCTTACTCTCTGGGCGGGATCGCCTTGAGCATTTTGCCACAATTTTGACCTTGGATTTGGGCACAACAGAAAACGTTGCGGTAGAAATGTACCGTGCAGCGCTGGTATTTGGCATCCGGGAACACCTCGCCCACGGCCTCCATCCCCATGCACGCACTTCGCCGACGATGAGCTTTACACCGTCCAAAGCCGTCCACGGAGCCACTGGAAGAAGCTGACCCAACTGGCGTCCTCCTTCATTGCCCTCGGCAGCGCCTAAAACCTCACGGAAACCGTCCTCATTCACGGCAATCGCCACCAAAACAGCTACATTTTCGTACTCTCCGCCCCAGTTGCGGCGCAGGTAGATGCCGTCCACGTAGACGTATGGATAGCGCCCGCCCTGCAACGGGCGGTTGCGCCAGTCCTCGATGTGAACGTAGGCTTTCTTGTTCAGCTCGCTGATGGTAGCAAAGCCCCGCGCCACAGCGCTTCGGTGATGTCCTCCACACGGCGCACGGAAAGCACCCGCCAAGTACATCTCTATGAGGCCTCCACGCTGCTCTCCCGGCGGCGATACCGCTCGATGATGGCTGTCTCGAAGGATACGCCCTTGAGCCGCATGTGGAGCGTGACGTCACCGGAAGTGGTAGTAAGGTTGCGGTCATAGTGGCCGCTGCGGTAGCCCTGACGGGCCTCACTGCGCTCGTAGCGCGCCATGCCGTCCAGCGACTCCGCCTCCTTCTCCAGCAACTCGCGTTCAGCGTCTCTTCTACACTTCCTCGAACTAATTCTTTGAGCTGCTGATAATTTCCTCATCAGCTGTACAATTTTCTCGGACATAGTTTGCTGTCTCCTTTCGAATGTTTGTGTGGTAACCTTCATTCTAGAGCCTGCAAGCTATGTCTTCTTTTATGCGATTTTCAATTTGCGCAAGTTATTGTACATTATCA
>SCPN01001345.1_pt1 | contig 12364 bp, 15 predicted proteins | sample 6106831 | NCBI WGS metagenome assembly SCPN01 (sample SAMN10720447, study PRJNA508395) | human gut metagenome | isolation source: Participant 1, 0 month
TCATTTTTCAAAGCAAGTCTGACTCTCTCTTCAAAATTTAACTGTTCATTCTTCTCTTTATAAATCTCTGTGATCCTTTGTAACGTATCCTTAAGTTCCTCTTTTTTGATCGGTTTTAAAAGATAATCTCTTACACCATAGCGGATCGCTGTCTGGGCATATTCAAAATGGCGATAACCGCTGATGATAATGATCTCCGTATCCGGCAGTTTTTCCTTTACTTTCTGAATCAGTTCCATACCATCGATCCCAGGCATTCTTATATCTGTGATCACGATCTCCGGTTTATAAATTTCTGCCTGTTCTAAGGCTTCAAGACCGTTAGACGCAGTTGCTGCCACAGTCAATCCCATTTCCTCCCAGTTGATCAGTTTTATGATCAGCTGGCATATCTTCTCTTCATCATCTGCGATCAATACCTTCAGCATGTTTCCCTCCTATACTGTCATATATATGCTCTCGGAATCCTTTTCTCCCCTAGTATAATCCGCGATAATTACCGATCCCTTACACGCAGGATAAATTTTCATGTGCAAGGAAGCTGAATGAGGCGATGCCGGTAGCATCGTCGATTGAAGCTGACGCGGCAGATGGAAATTTAGACAAGTGAAAGGGGCGGATAATTATTGTGGATTATACTAGTGTATCATCTCAATGAGATTTGCGCTAGATGCAGGGGTAAAAAAACGCGTCCCCCGAAGGGACGCGTTTTCAACTAATGTGATCGTATTTTGACTCTTTGATACGGGTTCCAGATCAAAATCCTCTTGCAAGCAAGCTTGCATCGGATTTCAGACCTTTTGACCCTGGTATCATAAAATTATACTGGATAAGCCTTATTCTCTTTATCTGCTACAGCAGCATCTACTTTCTTCTGCTGGGCTTCTCTGTACTGGAAGAACTCCTTGGCAACATTTGGGAACAGAGCGTAGCTTAATACGTCTTCATCCTGCTGCTTCCACTGAGCGCATTCCTTCTCAAACTGCGGCAGCTGCGGAGCGATCAGGTCTGCAGGTCTGCAGGTAATCGGGGTCTCGTCGCCGATGATCTTCTTCTGTACTTCTGGGTTAAATGGCTTTACAGTCTGTCCAAATTCACCAAGCATGATCTTCTTGGATTCCTTTGGAACCATCTTGTAGCGCTCACCCATTAATACGTTAAGAACTGCCTGAGTACCAACGATCTGGGAAGAAGGAGTTACCAGAGGCGGCTCACCGAAGTCCTTACGTACTCTCGGGATCTCCTCAAGAACCTGCTGGTACTTGTCTTCCTGTCCAGCTTCCTTTAACTGGGTTACAAGGTTGGAAAGCATTCCGCCCGGTACCTGATACTGGAGCGTCTTGATATTTACACCCAGAACCTTTGGATTTAACAGACCGCTCTTTAATGCTTCCTCACGGATTGGCTGGAAGTGAGCAGCGATCTCTCCTAACAGCTTCTGATCATAACCGGTATCATATGGAGTACCGCGGAAGGTCTCTACCATAACTTCTGTAGCTGGCTGGCTGGTTCCCAGTGCCAGTGGAGACATAGCACAGTCGATAATCTCACAGCCTGCCTCTACGGCCTTCATATAGGTCATGGAAGCAACGCCGGATGTATAATGGGTATGCAGATCGATTGGAAGTGTGGTTCCTTCCTTTAAAGCCTTAACTAATTCAGTAGCCTTGTATGGAGTTAACAGACCTGCCATATCCTTGATACAGAGGGAATCAGCGCCCATGTCTTCGATTCTCTTTGCAATATCTCTCCAGTAATCCAGGGTATATGCATCACCTAATGTGTAGCACAGAGCGATCTGAGCGTGTGCTTTTCTCTTTGTTTGCTGCCTTTACAGCGGTCTGCAGGTTGCGCAGGTCGTTTAAGCAGTCGAAAATACGGATGATATCGATACCGTTTGCAACGGATTTCTGTACAAAGTACTCTACTACATCATCTGCGTAGTGATTGTATCCCAGAATATTCTGTCCACGGAACAGCATCTGCAGCTTTGTGTTCTTAAATCCATCTCTTAACTTTCTTAAACGCTCCCATGGATCTTCCTTTTAAGAAACGCAGGGAAGCGTCGAAGGTAGCGCCGCCCCAGCACTCTACTGCATAGTAGCCAACCTTGTCCATCTTGTCCACGATTGGAAGCATCTGCTCAGTACTCATTCTGGTAGCAAGCAAAGACTGATGGGCGTCACGCAGGACGGTTTCCACGATCTTTACCGGCTTCTTCTCTATCTCTGCCATAGTTTAAATCCTCCTTAATAGGCACCCGGTCTTATTCAAAAGACCAGGTGCAGTAAATGTTGGTTTTTATACACCGAAAATTGCCATAAAGGTACCGGCTGCTACTGCAGTACCGATAACACCTGCAACGTTTGGTCCCATTGCGTGCATCAGCAGGAAGTTGGTAGGATCATATTCAGAACCAACCTTCTGGGATACACGGGCTGCCATAGGAACTGCGGATACACCTGCAGAACCGATCAGTGGGTTGATCTTTCCGCCAGTTACCTTGCATAAGATCTTTCCTAAGAGAACGCCGCCGATGGTTCCTACACAGAATGCTACCAGACCTAAAATAACGATCTTAATAGTAGTTGCGTTTAAGAATGCCTCTGCACTGGTGGTTGCACCTACAGAAGTACCAAGCAGGATAACAACGATATACATCATTGCATTGGAAGCGGTCTCCTGCAGCTGTTTTACAACGCCGCTCTCACGGAACAGGTTTCCTAACATCAGCATACCTACTAACGGAGCAGTAGACGGCAGAATCAGGCACACAACGATAGTAACGATGATCGGGAATAAGATCTTCTCCAGCTTGGATACGGAACGAAGCTGGGACATTTTGATCTTACGCTCCTTATCAGTAGTAAGAAGCTTCATAAACGGCGGCTGGATAATAGGAACCAGAGCCATATAGGAATAAGCTGCAACTGCGATTGGACCCATGATCTGGGTCTGTCCCAGCTTACTGCAAAGGAACAGGGAAGTAGGACCATCTGCACCACCGATAATGGAGATACAAGCTGCCTCTTTTCCTGAGAATCCTAACAGGATTGCGAAGAAATATGCAGAGTAAATACCTAACTGAGCGGCTGCACCCATCAGGAAACTGATCGGGTTTGCGATCAGCGGACCGAAGTCTGTCATGGCACCTACGCCCATGAAGATCAGGGACGGAAGGATACTCCACTCATCCAGAGTGAAGAAGTAATACAGCAGACCGCCTACGCCGTTGGAAGTCTGTTCCGGAGAATACATGATTTCCGGATAGATATTTACAAGCAGCATACCAAATGCAATCGGAATCAGCAGCAGCGGCTCAAATCCCTTAGCGATCGCCAGGTATAAGAAGACCAGTGCTACACCGATCATAATGTAGTTTCCTGCAGTCAGATGAAAGAACGCCATCTGGCCAAGCAGGTTTGATACCAAATTGCCAAAATCCATAATGTTACCTCCATAATGGAAACCTTAAAAATAAGGGGTCCATCTTGTTGACTAGTTCAGAGTAGCTAAAACAGCGCCGGACTCAACTGCATCGCCATTTGCTACATTAATGCTGGCAATTGTACCATCTTCAGGAGCAACGATGTCGTTCTCCATCTTCATAGCTTCCAGAACCAGGACAACTTCGCCCTTCTTTACTGCCTGTCCTACAGAAGCCTTAACTGCAACTACTTTACCTGGCATTGGAGCGGTAACTTCAACAGATCCTGCTGCGCCAGCTGGTGCTGCTGCCGGAGCTGGAGCTGCTGCTGGTGCAGGTGCTGCTGCTGGTGCTGCAACTGGAGCTGCTGCTACTGGTGCTGCAGCTGCTGCTGCGCCCTCTTCAACGGTTACTGCATATGCTTTTCCATTTACTGTAATGGTATATGTCTTCATAGTTTGTTTCCTCCTACTTGTTGTATAAGCACATAGATCAAATCAAGGCTTCTTTATGTGCAGTGATTATCTTCCCAGACCTACACGGCGGATAGAACGTACTACCAGACCGTTGGATGAGGTGCTGCCTTCATATGCTGCAATAGCTGCTGTAATAACAGCTACTAATTCTGCATCACCAGAAAGATCAGGACCGGTTACTGCAGGTGCTGCTGCTACTGGCTTAACAGCCGGAGCTGCTGCCTTTGGTGCAGGAGCAGGTGCTGCTGCTTTCTTCTTGCCTTCTTCCCATGCATGGATATACTTAAAGCATGAGATCAGGATGCTGATGAAAATCAGAACAAGGAATACAGTACCGATACCAATAACTGTATATACAGTAGCAGTCTTTAACAGGGTTCCCATAGAAGTATCTTCTACAACACCTGCAGACATATCTGTAAATTCAGCCTGGATCTGCTGAGTAGCCATGTTGATGTTCATCACATATTTCTTAGTTCCCTCTGTAAAATCAACAGGGATCACAACTGTATAGCTGCCATCTTCCAGAAGAACAACAGAACCTTCGTCCATGTTTACGTTCTTTAATTCGCCCATGTCCTCACGTGCTTCCAGCTGAGCTTCATAGATAGAAGCAGTCGCTTCATCACCGGTTGCCTCTGCCAGAGTTTTCTGAACGATCAGCTGATCCTTTGGTACGCCTAAAGTCTGGGCTGCAGACAGCATGATGGACTGAGCCATTGAATCATCTACAGGAGTTCCGTCCATGCTGATGGTGGAATCAGTCTCTGCTGCATCCTGGTTAGATGAGCAGCCAGAAAGGCTTACCAGGCAGGCGGACAGAAGAACTGCTGCTGCCATTCTCTTTACAAATCGTCTCATATACATGTCACCTCTCTTTAAACCGTGCCATGCTTCTTGGAAGGACGGTCCTCACTTTTTGTGTACAGCATCTCAAAAGCGGCGATCACTCTCTGACGGGTCTCTTCTGCCTTGATGATGTCATCTACATAGCCTCTCTTTGCAGCAGCAACAGCGCCGGACTGCAGAGCGGTATATTCTGCGGTTTTCTCTTTGATCATTGCAACTGCGTCATCAGCAGCTTCGATCTCTTTTGCGTACATGATCTTAACAGCTTCTGCCGGATCCATGGTACCGATCACTGCATTTGGCCAAGCGTAAACGATGTCTGCGCCCAGGCTCTTGCTGCCCATAGTAAGACCCGCACTGCCTAATGCATTCTTAACAACAACTGTTACCTTCGGTACAGTCGCATCTGCATATGCATAGGTCAGCTTAGCTGCTAACTTAGCGATCTTTCTTTCGCTGCACATAGTTGCACGGTATCCATTTACATTTACCAGAGTCAGAACAGGAATGCTGAATGCATCACAGAAATTGATGAAGTCAGCTGCCTTCTCACAGCCTTTTCCGCAAAGAGCTGCCTCTAAGGTCTGTACTTTCTCACCATTCTCATAAACTTCGCTGCGGTTAGCCACACAGCCAACTGTGCTTCCGTTTAAACGGATAAATCCAGTTACCATAGAAGCACCGTAGTTCTTCTTAACTTCCATAAAGAAGTTATTATCAGAGATCATCTGTAAAGCTGCTGCAGTATCTCCGGTATATCCTTCGATACCAGTGCACATACGGTTTAAATCATCTGTGCAGTCAACTTCAGACAGATCTTCTTCATTATTAGAAGGCAGAATAGATACCAGTGTGCGGATCTGAGATAATACAGATGCTTCATCACCTGCAAAATCAACCAGACCGGATTCTTCTGACTGGAACTTAGCAGAAGAAGTATCACATTTTGCCTTATAGTTGCCCTCCAGAGCATTTGGGGAATTGACAAACAGTTTTGCAGAAGTATCTTCCATGAAAGTGAAATCTGCCATACTTGCACTAACAGCCATACCGCCGCCGCAGGTACCAAAAATTGCCATAATCTGAGGAATCACACCAGATGCCATGGCCTGGCTTAAATACAGCTTACCAAAACCATCCAGCGCATCTGTTGCCTCCTGCAGACGCAGTCCGGCACAGTCTACCAGACCGATCACAGGTGCTCCCATCTTCATAGCCATGGAATAGATGTTGCAGATCTTCTTTGCATGCATCTCACCCATGGAACCGCCCAGTACAGCAGCATCCTGGCTGTATACATATACCAGGCATCCGCCGATGGTACCGTAGCCGGTAACTACACCGTCAGCCGGTGTTTCCTGCTCAGTCATGTTAAAGTCAGTGTTTCTAGCGGTGATATACGCGCCGACTTCAACAAAACTGTTCTCATCAAGCAGGGAGCTGCAATACGGCTGCTTGCTGAAGTTTGTGCTGAATTACTCATTTTGCAGTCCTCCATCATTCTAAAGTTTACAGTATTTAGCGGAAAGCACATAAAAACAGTGCTTTCTTATAAAATACAGAAATATTGCCGTTTATATTATAGTGATTTTTTTGTCAAATGGCAAGCATTTCCTTTTATTAAAGTTGTTTATTAATAAATTTTAAGATGCTTCTTTTCCTGAAATTTGAAAAAGCCCTGCCTATACGACAGGACTTTCTCTTTTCTTTATATAATCTTTTACTGATCCTTATTTAATAAAGCTTACATGTTTGCAGATCTCTTCGTAAACCTTTTCCTTCCGTTCATTAAACACAACCTTATTTTCTTCAAACAGGTTTCTTCCTTCTGTATCAATGGATACGATCAGCGGTCCGAATTCCTTCACACGGCAATTCCACAAAGTTTCCGGCATTCCCAGATCACGCCACTCTGCACGGACGATCTCTTCTACCTCAGTTGCAGCTACCACTGCATTTCCAGCAGGGAACACACAATGGATCGCCTTGAAATTCTTGCAGGCATATTCCGTATTTGGTCCCATGCCGCCTTTTCCTACGATCACTTTTACACCAGTCTGCTCTACAAATTCCTTCTCAAATTTTTCCATACGCATACTTGTGGTAGGACCTACAGAAACCATTTCAAACTTGTCATCCCCTAAAGGACGGATAATGGGACCTGCATGGAAAATCGCATTATTTCTTACATCTACAGGCAATGGTCTGTGTTCTTCTACCAGACGGCGGTGAGCCACATCACGGCAGGTAGTTAAATTACCATTTAAGTAAATAATGTCACCGATATGGATATCTTTTAAATCTTCGTCACTGATTGGTGTTGTTAAAATTTTCTTTCCATCTTTCATTTCCAGCATTATAAAGTCACCCCCGAATGTGTTGTAATCGTATAGTTCAGATCCTTATCAAAAGATAATATGGCCGCGACGATGAGACCAGCATCCCACATTGACAGCTACACCAATGGTAGATGGATGTCTTGCTGTATTCTCAATATGTACGCCCATAACGGAGTACTTACCGCCCATACCCTGCGGTCCAAGGCCAATCGCGTTGATGCCGTCTTCCAGAAGTTTCTCCATACTTGCAGCTCTCTCATTTTCATTGTGGCTGCCTAAAGGACGCATCAGGGCTTTCTTAGAAAGCAGAGCTGCTGTCTCTACAGAAGTAGCTACTCCGACACCTACTAACAGTGGCGGGCAGGCGTTTAAGCCGTAGGAGGTCATAACATCCATAACGAAACGGGTAACACCCTCGTAACCTGCGCCTGGCATCAGGACCATTGCTTTACAGGAAGGGTGCAGCCGCCGCCTGCCATGTATGCATAGATCTCACATTTGTCGCTGTTTGGAACAATATCCCAGAATACAGTAGGCGTTCCCTTACCAACGTTCTTGCCGGTGTTGTACTCATCAAAAGTTTCTACGCTGTTGTGACGAAGAGGTGCGTCCACAGTTGCTCTTACTACAGCTTCCTTTAATAATGCTTCCAGATCATCGATCAGCGGGAATCTGGTTCCGCATTTTACCCAGAACTGCAGTACACCGGTATCCTGGCAAGAAGGACGATTTAATTTTACTGCCAGATCCTGATTACGCTTCATGGTCTGATAAATTACTTTTGATAATGGGCTGTCTTCCTTTTCTGCCAGTTCATCTAACTTGGCAATAATGTCATCCGGCAATTTCTTACCGATATGGGCAACAAAGTGCGCCATATAATTGGTAAGCTGCTCTACCTGTTCTGTTCTGCTCATTTCATAGCCTCCTTAAAATATAAGTAATGTGTATTCATGGTTTATTAACTGTTCCACCATCTCATTTACGGAATTACGGAAAAAATGGAAATGCGATGGGTAAAAGGATCATACTGACTGCAGTTGCGATAAAAATAAGGGGCAGTCCTGATTTCGTATAATCCAAAAAGCTGTAGCCGCCGGCTCCAAGTACCATGGTATTTGCCGGCATACCGATAGGTGTTGCATATGCACAGGAACCACCGATGACGCAGGCCATCAGCACTGCTCTCGGATCAGCTCCCATTCCCTGTGCAATGGAAACACAGATTGGAACTAAAAGTGCTGTAGTTGCTGTATTAGACATAAAGTTAGTCATAATGCAGCAGAGCATAAATACTGCGAATGTTAAAACATAGGGAGAAGGATTTTCACCTAACAGATGCATTACCTTCTCTGCTACCATCTGACCTGCACCCGTTTTTTCCAGGGCCGCCGCCAGTGAAAGCGTTCCGCCAAATAAGAAAATCGTTTTCAGATCAATGGAATTTAAAGCCTGTTTCTCTGAAATAACTCCGGTCAATATTAATGCCAGCGCCCCAATACATCCGGAAATGTAAAGTTTGATGCCGATCTTTTTTTCAAAGATCATAGCCAGCAGCGTCAATACCAGGATGATCAGTGATAATCTCTGTTTCCAGGCCGGTACACTGCTGTAATTAGCAGTTGTATCAAAAGCACCGTCATCCTTTGGCTGCCGATCAGGCAAAAGCTTCATTCCCAGTGTGGTGTAAAACAGTGTCGCAAAGAAGGATCGGAAAACCTACAATGGCATATTCAAAAAATCCAAAACTAAGGCCGATCTCTGATAAAGCACTCTGGGCGATCATATTTCCCGGAGCTCCGATCAGAGAAAGATTTCCTCCCATAGCTGCTGCAAATACCAACGGCATCAGAAGCCTGGAACGTGAATAGCCTGATTTTGCTGCAATACCGATCACAACCGGGATCAGTACTGCCGCTGTACCTGTGTTTGAAAGAACGCCGCTCATCACACCTACGATGATCATAACAGCCGCGATCAGCATTCTTTCTGATTTGGCAAATTTTGTAACAATACCACCGATCTTATTAGCCATACCTGTTTCAAAAAATGCGCCGCCTACAATAAACATTGCTACAAAGAGAATTACATTGCTGTCAATAAAACCGGCAAATGCCGTCTTCGCATCCAGGACCCCGGTAACGACCAGACCTACACAAACGATCATGGAAGTTACCCCCAGCGGGATTTTCTCCAATACGAACATTACGATCGCAAACAGGAGAAAAAGGATGGTTATAGTTGATGGACTCATAAACTCCCCCTTTGGTTTTATAAAACTGTATAAACCTTATTCATTTTTTAAGGTACTTTGTAACTGGTGTCCCGCCTGCCAGTCAGAACACTTATGTTTCGCAGCTGCTGTCCTGGATTATTATTATTTTATATCTTGTATTTGATATTTTATATTTAATAATGTATCCATTTCATGTTTTTATAATAGAACAGAACGCTGTAATTGTCAATAGTAATTTACCAATTCAGCGTTCTGCATATTCTTTTTGATATTTTATTGTGCATATATAACAAATCCCCGCTGGTTGCGGGGAAGTCATATCTTTTTTACTAGTATAATCCACGATAATTACCGATCCATTACACGCAGGATAAATTTTCATGTGCAAGGAAGCTGAATGAGGCGATGCCGGTAGCATCGTCGATTGAAGCTGACGCGGCAGATGGAAATTTAGACAAGTGAAAGGGGCGGATAATTATTGTGGATTATACTAATATCTTGTCAGTACATCATTCATGCTTCGGATAATATGAAATACCATTTTCTCACCTGCCTGCTTCGGATCCCCGCTTTCAAGAGCTGCCAATATCTGTCTGTGCTCTTCCTGGGAATTTCTGGCATACTCTTCTTCTGTGGACTTTAAGCCCATGGAAAGACCGTTCCACATCTCTGACAGCATTGTTTTTAGCTTTTCATTTCCTGCTGCTGTCCAGATCTCATAGTGGAAAGACTGGTTATAGTTAGAATAACTGCTGGAATCCTTTTTCTCCAGGGCCTCATCTGCCATTTCCAGACATTTTCTTATATCAGAAAGATCCGCTTTTCTCTGACAGCATAGTACACAGGCCGCACTTTCTAAAGCTGCTCTGATTTCATAATGCTCTCTTATGGTTGTTTCATTTAAGCCAAGAACGGTTGCGCCCTTATTCTGTTTTAAGTCAATAAGGCCATCTCTTGCCAGGATTTGAAATGCCTCCCGCACTGGTGTAACTGATACACCAAGCTGTTGGGCCGTAGACTCCAGTGTAATGACCTCTCCTTCGTTTATCTGCTTTGAAATAATGGCTTTGCGCGCAGCGCAGAAGCCACTCTTTCCCTTGCAGGCAGCAATTTGATTGGTTTTAATGTAACCATATATATCTATCCCTTCTTTTACCTTATATATCTTTTACCTGTTTACTGTCCCTTATGGAGCGCAGCCAGTTTTTCTGCCATTTTCCTAAAATATGCCTCTAATAGTCCGGCTCCTTCTTCTTTCTTTCCAGACTTCCAGCTTTCGATACACTTACTTAATAATATCTCTTCCTCTGCCTTCTCCTGCACATTTCCCCATACACATTCCGGGTTACGTCTGGATATGACAAAATAAAGGTATATCTCGGTTACAGTCTCCAGATTTTTTCTGAAAAGACTGTAAGGATAATTTTGCCAGATCTCCCTGTGGAAGTTTAACTCCCCCTCAGGAAGCTCTTCTAATTCTTCTTCCCTTAAATTCTGTAAAAACTGGATTTCCAGACTACAAGCGTTTTTTAAAATATGACGGAAATAATCTTCTGTAAGAGAAGCCACCCGTACATGATTGTTCGGCAAACGGTCGATCAGTCCCTGGTATTCTAATAAGATCAGCGCTTCCCGCACTGGCATACGGGATACTCCCAGACCTTCTGCCAGCTCATTCTGGGTCATCTCACTGCCATCAGGTATATTTCCTGCCAATATTTCATCCCGCAAAAGCTCAACAATACTGCCCTGCTTCTTCTTATTTCCAATATACTCCATTTATTTTGTCCTCACTTTTCAAGTCTCCAAAATCCAGATTCCCCGGAAATACTCCTCTGATGCTTTACTGTAATCTCTTTATAATATCCTTCTGCACAGTAAATAGCACCGCACGGATTGTGCCAGTACCCGGTCCTTTGCCACCAGCGTTGTTACCATCTGCTTCGAATATTTATAAAACATAGAATCATGTCCCACACAAAGCCCCAATGCAATATTAAACTCTGTTTCCTGGGAATTTAAAAATTCTGCCTGGGCAATGGGATTACACATTGGCTCAAATGCATCAGCATTGACCTTCTTTTCTTTTGGTATCCCTACGGATTCTTTTGGGAAACCACCAGTCTTACAGATCACTGAAACTACATCAACCTTGTTTGCATTAATATCCGCTACAAATGCCTCTTTTCGCAGTCCCCTGCAAAATGCCAGTCCTATCTTTTTATAACCCATTTTTTTACAAAATTCCACTGTTTCCTTTAATCTTGGCCACTGACAATAACCTTCTCCCTCAATCTCAGAACATTTTACATAGAACTCATGATTTTCTTCCAATGCATATTTTTCAAAGGCATTGTTCATTTTCTCCTGTTCCCGCATAGGACAGTTTTTCGGCATTTTCTCTCTTACCGCTGGATCTTGTGATCCGCAGGCTAATATATTACATTTTGCGCAAGTATACATCTTTTCTTCCCTCCGAGTTTTATTATCCTCCTGATACAGGATTTCTGATCTTTTAATTTTGACATCATATTTTATATTGTATCCATTTTTTGCATAAAAGTAAAGAGCAGGCATAACAGTTTTACCTGTTTTGTCTGCTCTCTTTTAACTTAGAATGCAAAAAACTTATCATGAACTGCCTGAACTGCCCTGTCTGCATCCTTCTTATCTACCAGAACAGAAATCTTGATCTCGCTGGTAGAGATCATATTAATATTGATATGTGCATCATACAATGCCTCAAACAATTTAGCTGCAACACCTGGATTGTTGATCATACCGGAACCAACTACGGAAACCTTGGCAATATCTGCATTTGTCTCCAGTCTTGTAAAACGCAGTTCATCCTTATGGGACGCTAACAGCTCTGCCGCTTTCTTAAGATCCCCTTCTGCTACTGTAAAGCAGATATCCTTTCCTTCCTCATGACCTACACCCTGAAGAATGATATCTACATTAATATGATTCTGTGCCAGTAAGGAGAATACCTTAAAAGAAGTTCCTACTTCATTTGGCACTCCTACCAGTGCGATCC
>SCPN01001219.1_pt1 | contig 12350 bp, 17 predicted proteins | sample 6106831 | NCBI WGS metagenome assembly SCPN01 (sample SAMN10720447, study PRJNA508395) | human gut metagenome | isolation source: Participant 1, 0 month
TACAGGCCTGCGAGGAACTGAAAAAACTTACTCACCACACCCGCGGTGTCCGTAATGCATGCGCCGTTTACGGAGGCGCACCGATCGAACGCCAGATCGTCCAGCTCAAAGATGCCCAATATTGTTGTTGGAACTCCAGGACGCGTCATGGATCACCTGCGCCGCCGTACCTTAAAGATTTCCGAGCTGCGCATGGTTATTCCTGGATGAGGCGGATGAAATGCTGAGAATGGGCTTTCGAGGACATCGAAACAGATCTGACTCAGGCTCCGGAAAATCGCCAGACCATCCTCTTTTCCGCAACCATGCCAAAGGAAATCATGAATCTGATCGACAACTATCAGAAGATCCTGTTCTGGTGGAGATCAACAAGTCTCAGGTTGCTTTAAACAGTATCGAACAGTTTTACTACGATATCCCAACTGGACGCAAGAATGATGCTCTGGGGCTGCTGCTGCACTTCATTATGCACCATCCCGCTCGATGGTGTTCTGTAACACCAAAAAGATGGTGGACGACCTGACAGGCTGGCTCCTTGACCACGGATTTAAAGCAGAAGGACTGCACGGAGACATGAAGCAGTCCCAGCGAACCGTTGTCATGGACGCCTTCAAGGCAGGCAGAACCTCCATCCTCGTTGCGACCGATGTCGCTGCCCGCGGCATCGATGTGGATGACATCAACTGTGTATTCAACTACGACATTCCGCAAAATGCAGAATACTATGTTCACCGTATTACCATTACCGGACGTGCCGGAAAAAGCAGCAGCGCTTACACCTGTGCTGCGGACGAAATCAGCTCCGCCAGATGGAGCAGATTCTTCGCTTTGCAAAAGCCCAGGCAACGCTTGCACCGGTTCCAATGCCGGACGAAATTTTACAGAAGCGCCGTGGGAAGGCGCGCAGAAACTCGAACCTTCCTGACTGGAAAAACGACTTATATCTTGATATGGTGCTGTCGCTGATGCATACCGAGGACGAACAGGTGCCCACCTTCTCCGCAGAGCAGATTGCTGCCGCTGCGCTGGAACTTCTTTACGGAGCACAGCAGTCCGACCTTCCAGATGCAACTGGTTTAAACCGCGAGAAGAAGCGCCGAAGCCCAAAGATTACGTCAAGTTTATCATTGATGCTGGCTACAATGCGCGGATGGTTCCAAACTTTATCGTCGGCGCAATTGCAGAACGCACCGGACTCTCGGACGAGATATTGGAAAATCGAAATCTTTGAGGACAACACCACCGTCGAGATTCCACAGGAACAGGCCGAAGAGGTTCTGTCCTCCATGCAGACTGCCGCATCAACGGCAAAAGGTTCGAATCTCGGTTCTCCCGACTGAAAAACGCCGCAAAGGTGCAGACCAAAAGGAGAAGTTCAAAAAGGATGGCAAAAAGACCTCCTTTGAAAAATCCAGCTTTCAAAATCCATGCAAACGCGCGATTTTCCGAAAACAAAACAATCAAGCGTAAAAGCTTCCTACTCCGAGCGCTTTTGGCCACCACCGAAAGCCTCGGAAGCTCTTCCCAAAACGATAAATTCCGCGGCAAAAAGCATAATAAAACCCGCGGGAAATTCCATTCCAAACACAAATAGGCCCATGATCTTTCTTCAGGAGGTGTTCTTCTTGCCACCTTGTTAGCACCTGCAATCTGGCGCTGAAGGTGTGAGCCGATTTTTCCACTTCCCCAGATTCTGGACTGTGGTCAGTGCTTTACCTTTCTCGCCCATTCCGGCTCCGATTGCATGGACGGCATCTGGAACCTGGAAAGGCTTTGCGTTAAACCATCCACTGACTATTTCCTCAGCTGGAAAACGGCACCCTGCTGTTTCATAACACAACTCCCGAAGTGTTTCTTCCTTCTAAGAGCATTATTTTGACCTGGATACCGGCTACACCCACATTAAACAGCTTCTTTCTCAGGATGCTATTCTGCACGATGCTATCCACTACGCTCCGGGAATCCGTATCCTTCGTCAGGACGGCTGGGAAGGCTCTCTGTGCTGCTTTATCATCAGTCAGAACAAAAGCAACATCAAACGCATCAAAGGAATTGTTGAGCGGCTGTGTGAGAGCTTTGGAGCGCCAATCGGCGATGGATTGTTTTTCCTTTCCTTCTCCGCAGGCGCACTTGCGCTTCGGTAGAAGATCTTACACCTCTGCGCTGCGGCTTTCGCGCCAAATATCTGATCGATGCCGCGCAGAAGGTAAGCTCGAATTAGGGTAAAACCGCACCGCCATCCCCATCCAGCTACTCTGGAAGAGGCCAAAGGAAAAACTGATGAAAATTTTCGGTGTCGGCCCTAAAGTCGCCGACTGTGCACTGCTGTATGGATTTACCGTCTGGAATGCTGCCCGATGGACGTCTGGATGGAAGCGTGTTTTCCACCTCTATCAAACGGAGCTTCCCTCCTGCCCAAAGATTACATCGGCATTTGCTCAGCAATATCTGTTCCATTACGCGCACGTACCTGTCGGATGTCTTTCCTGCTGAAGAAAGCCAGAAAAAACATCCGCAAAAGCAGGAGGGTCTGTGTATGAGACAAATTCTCTGCCTGATCCTCACCTTTTCTCTCCTGCTCTGCGGCTGTTCCTCTTTTCAATCTGAAAAACGGAACTGTCTGGCTCGACAGAACAAACAGAGACCTCGGAAGAAACCCTCGGAACCTTCCACCGCAATCAGATAGCCAGGAAAACTGATGCTCAAAGGAAAATACTTCCCGGGAAATTTTTTCCGATGAGGCAAAATCCTTCAAAGAAAGTCCATTTCTTCTCTGTGCTTACCTTCCGACCTCTTCTGCTCCGGATGATCTTTCTCCCTATGCCCAAAATATCGCCCTGCTCGACTACCTTGTCTTAAACACCGGTGTCTATTGGGACGAAAATGGTGAACCAACTTGTCTCCGATCATTTTCTTCGTGTTCAAGCTCTGGATGGTCAAGAGCCAGGCTCTGAATTGTACTACATCAATCCACAAGGAGAACTGATCCGTTCTCAGACTGCCGGCAGCACCATTAGATACCGATGAGGAGCCAGAATCTGGCACAGAGATATCGTCGAGTTTGCAGAGGAACACAAGCTGTCTCGTATGGTATCATTTGTTACCGATTTCCTCTGGAAAACGAATGGGAGGATTTTTCCGCTTTTCTGGTCACCTTAAAAGATCTGCTCGATGCGATATTGGTCTTTCACTGGCTTTGTATCCGCAAGACATTCTGCTAGGCAGCCAGCAATTGATTCTATCGACCGCGTCCATGTCATGGCATATGACCAGTTTGACAACGAAGGGCTGCACAGTACCATGCAGACTGCAAAGACAGCATCGATTACTTTTATCGCTGGGATTTTCTCCTGAGGCAGCTTGTGCTGGAATCCCGGCCTATGGAAGACCGTTGGATGCTTCGGCACAGTGGCTGCTTTATTCCGACATCGACCTTTCTGCGGTTTCTTGAAGACCCCAATCGTATCGGCGATTTCTTTTTAACACCCTGCAGCTTGCTGCTGAAAAAGCACAATACGCAAAGGAACAAAATCTTGGTGGAGTAATGATCTACCACCTGTTGTGTGACAAAACAAATGAGGATTCTCTGATCTGTGCTGTTTCAAACGCTGCTTTCAGCACAAAACCGAATAAAATCAAAGACATAAACACAAAGAGCCTACAAGACCGATTACGGTTTTAGGCTCTTTAATAATAAAGATCGAGGATTATGAAATATAGATGAGTTGTCTGAAATGATGAATTAAGCGTTAGAATGCTTCTTCTTCGTCATCTGCAAGTGGATCGCCATAAACAACAGGTGCTGCTTTTCTGTTTTCCAGACGGCTGAAGATTGTGCCGCCAACATAACCTGCAAGCGAGACCACCAGCTGCTGCCAGTACCAGTGCCAGAACCACTTTGAGCGGTGGGTTGAATCCGAATGGAGCAATCATACCAGGAATTGGGGAAGCAGTACCAGGAGCGTTGTTTACGATGCCAGAGCTGCTGCTGCCAGACCTGCCAGACCGCCGCCGAAGAAGTTGGAAGTAAAGATCGGAATTGGATGTTTTGTAACGATGTGTGCCTGGGTCAGTGGCTCCAAGCATAACAGCGATAACATTGCTCTTGTCGCCGTAGTGCATTTTGTGGAAGATCATACCGTTTGTGAAGGAACCACCAGAAGCGCGATTGCAGCGATACCCATAGGAAGACCGGTCAGACCAAGCATTGCGGTCAAAGCCATCGAGCTGAGTGGGAAGTACAAATCATCTTGATGATGCCGCCCAGCAGGAAGCCCATTACCAGTGGGGACTGTTCTGCTGCTGCGGAAATGGTACGCCGATCATGGTCAGAACAGAGTTAACTGCTGGATCAACTACGAATGCAGCCAGTCTTGCCAGAGGAGCAACGGTCAGTGCACGAGGATCAGGTCCAGACCGGCAGATATTTTTCAATGTATGGGAAACAAGACCGATAATGTAACCTGCAATGAAACCTGGCAGGATTCCGTAACCGCCGCAGGCAAGACCGCCTACTGCTGCAAATACTGGATTTGCACCCATGCAGATTGGAACCATAGCCTGCTGCAACGCCGCCGAGGCTGCCTGCGGTTGCGCCAACTTCACCGAGGAATGCAATACCCAAAGATCACCAGTGATGTATTTGGTACTGCTTCTACCAGGAAAGGCAACAGCTGCATTTGCCATACCGGACATTGCTTCGCTTCCCTTAGGAAACTTTAAAGCTGAACAGGGAAAAACGGCCAGTGTGAGGGGAAAACCGACTCCGGAAAGAATTGTTAACATACTCGAAACCTCCATACGAAACTTACATTTTTTCGGTACATTTTATCTTGTGTACCTCTGTGATTGACTATGCCTAGATTATAGGGGAAGATTTATAAAACTACAAAGGTTACAGAAATTATTTTGTCAAAATACCGCGAAAACGCAACTTTGTTAAATTTGTTTAGTTATTCGGTGCAATCTGACGTGATGTAAAAAAAAAGGTTGTTTTCTTGTCTCTTGTAAATCTATGTTTCGTTATTATATATAAATATTTTCCACATTTCTCTACCTCAATTCTTCTATTTCATCGTTCCTTCATGAAAATCCGCTTTTTCTCATAAAATCCTTCCATAATTCCCGTTTATCACATCTATCCCTGATCCGCTTTGAATCTTATTGTACCTGCCGTACAATAAGATTCCCTTCTCTTTTACTATCTCTATAGAAGCATCTTCTGTTGAATTTGATTAGGAATTTCAAAAAGTTACACCTTCCCATCTCCGGGTTTCTATTAAACAAATAAAAAAAGCGACCTGAAAATTCAGGTCGCTTTCTCGTTGTTTCGATCAATTGGTACAGTAAAGATCAGAGAGTTTAAAAGTTTTTAGCAGAAACCTTGCCATGGCTGTCGATTTTCCTCGGATATAGTCCATCTCTTTGCGAATCTGCTCAAAACTGTAAATGGAACCTGCAAAAATCATGGAAGGTATCATTGGAATAATCCCTCAATTCCATGTTAGCAAGATTCGTAAGTCCTGCATTGACGGTACGACGAATACGCTGTTCCATCGACTTGGAGTTGTTGGGACTAAATTTGCTGCACAATTCAGATACGGTAAATTTGCCCGATTCTGGTCCCTGCTCAATCATATAATCGACCAGCGTGATAATATCCGCACTGCCGCTTTCTCCGATGATTTTAGCTTTTTGTAGGATAGAGCGCAGCCGTTTGATATGCGGCTTTTCTTCTGCAGGCTGCTCAGAAGCAAGGCGAATTTCCGGAATTGGTGCAGCTGCGGCATTCGGAGGTGTGTCTTTTAAGAACAAAGACTGCATCTGATTGAAGGTTCGGCGCATCTGAATGGAGTCGATTACATTAGTCAGGACCACTGCACTTCCGATACCGTTGACCGGCTTTTGAATAAAGAAGGTTACACCACACTCATATGCCTGGCTGATATTTCCTTGCTGCTCACCTGAGAGCATGGCATAGCTGATATCGGATACTGTTCTTTTTGCTTTGCGCACAAAGTTGATGCCGTCCATAATCGGCATAAAAGCAGATCCACCCACCACGATATCCGGTGAAACATGCATGCAGATCCTCCAGCGCGTCCATACCATTCGAGGCGGTTCCACAAACCTCACCCAGTTTCTTCTGCTGAATGATAATTTTCAAAATGTTACATACACTCGCGTCATCATCTATCAGATAAATTTTCATCATGCTTCCACCTCCAAATTTTCTTTTGGAATCCGGATGGTAAAGTCGGTACATCCATCTTCCGAAGTTACACTGATGCTTCCCCCAAGCTCGGATTCCACAATATCCTTGACCAGCGAAAGTCCCAGTCCTCGACTAACCTGTCCGGTTTCATAGTTAATTTTGGTCGAAAATCCCGGCATAAAGATCGTTGGAAGATATTCCTCATCAATACCGCCGCGAGTCGTCATGCACCCGATCACATAATCTTCCCATCTTCCGCCGGAAAGCACTACCCGGGCATGTCTGTTTCCCGCTGCTTCTGCTGCGTTGTTGATCAGGTTTCTCAAAACTGACATCAGATAGTAATGCTTATCGGTATAAAAGTTTTTTTCCAAAACCACATCCAGCCGCATGTTTTGCCCATAGTCCCCAAACACGTGGCGAACACTTTCCTGCATGATACCAAAGATATTCTTCATCCACATGCCGCTCTCTTCCTGGTCGGTGTTGAGTGCATCGGAAATCCGTTCATAATCAGATAGTATTCCTTTTTCACCTCATGGATATCTTTTGCGACGGTCAGTGCCTTCTGGGCAATCTCACCCATTCCTTCTTTGCATTGAGTTCATTGAACAGGCTGTAAGAAACTGCCATCGTTTCCTCAATGCGCGAAGTGTTCTTGTTCATCAGATCACTTCGCTCTTGAGCTGTGAGGTCAACAGCAAAAGCTTTCGGTAACGAATCCGGTCATCTTTGCGCAGGATGGAGAGTCCATACGCATCAAGGATGCCAGCAACACAACTGCCAGAACCGTTCTGCCAATTCCCACAATCACCAACCGCAGCAAAACCGCTGTGGTCAGTGCATCGGTTCCCAGACGAACAAAATTTCGGTAAGGTTGGAGATGACATCAATTCCCAGAATCGGCAGGAACTGTTCCAGACGAAAATGCCGGATCGGAAAAATCGCACATAAATGGCAAACAGTCCGCCGTACATCAAATGGAAAAACATCTCCGGCGAATAGGACCAGAACGCCTCTGCTATCTCGCCGCTATGCAGCCACTCCACAATGCACCGCACCAGCAAAATACCTGGTGCGGTAATGAGCGTAACCGGGAAAACCGGAAAATGCTCAAACAAAGAAACAGCAGCGGCAGACGATAACCGCCAGAGATATCTTAAATCCATTGATAATAAGGTTAATGTTCAGCTGAGCCAGCACAATCATAATTGCCGCTGAAAGCAGGATCAGCTGCATCTTTTGCAATGCCGAGTCCTTTTCTCATGAGGACATGTTCTGTTTCCCTCCAATATATTTTGTTATAATCTGATATTACTCCATTATTAGGGTGACACAAAATGAACATCGTCAATAAGCCTCTGGAAAGACTGGAAGTTGTGACCAAAGAAATTGTGTTTTTAGTAAAAAGAGGAACTCTCCTCTCTCTTAGTTTTCGCTAACTGTTTTGCAGCGATGACAACCTGAATTTCGTCTGTGTTTGCCTGCCCGATAATATAAGCGGTATACATAACTCCTCTTCGCGCCTGCAGGAGGAAATAACTGGACTGAGTTCCCCGTAACCTGGCAGATAACGTCCGCTGACGCGATAATCACTGTCATCGAGTTCCACATCTTCAATGCGAGGTTCAATCCGTGGTGGTGTGTTGACCACATAAAGCTGTAGCTTCCGGGCGCAAACGTCTGGAAAGGGTATTCTCTTTATAACGGACATCCGAGAATACCACTCTGCCGTCCGAGGTCATCATATCCAGTGCGGTACTTCCCAGCAGGAAATTTGCCATCCGCAGGCAGGCAAACCCACCCATCTGTCCGGAGCAGGAGGTATCATCAATTCGGCTTAGTTCCAGTGTTCCGGTCGACGCATTGTTGAGCAGCACAAAGGTAATCGTCTCTCCAGCCTGCATCGGAACTGTTTTCGCAGAAGCACCGTTCGGTTCGAACTTGCATTTAAAACGGTAACGGTGCGGAAGCCCTGCCCAAAGCAGTAATATGTAGAAAAATTACCGAAAGCAAGGTTGGTAGCTACCTCTGGGAACCGACATTCACATTGACTGCCCCTGCCTGTGCGGCTGCATGGAAAAACCTTACCCGGCAGCAGCGTGTTTGTTGGCTGGTTTGGCGTATTGTTGGAAGGCGGAATCGGCTGCGGAAAACTTGGGAGCGTCTGTGGAGTATCTGGAATTGGATTTCCCGAACCGTCAACGCTTGGAAAACTTGGCAGAGTCTGCGGAATGTCATCCGGCACTACTACCGCACTTCCCGAACCATCTTCACTGGAAAGCTTGGCAAAGTCTGTGGAATATCCGCAGCGGACATCTGCCGCAGGTTGTTTTGATTTTCACTCATGGTTTCAGACCACCTTTTCTCAAAGGATACAAGAACCGGCTTCTCTATTTCCCGGGAAATTCATTCAGAGAATCCATTTCTTCTCCTTTTCAGAATATGAAAAGTCAGCCATTTTGTGAAAGTCGTTCCACTCCTCCTGTCCTTTTAAATTCTTTGGATGCTTACAATCTTATCCGCAATATTTTCGCAGAATGCCGCATCGTGCTCGACAAACAGCATTGCCGCTTCCTGTTCCATAAGCAGTTTTTCAATCTGCATTCTGGAAAAATGTCGATGTAGTTAAGCGGCTCATCCCAGAGATACAGGTGCGCCTTCTGGCACAGACTTTTGCAATCAATACCTTTTCTTCTGGCCCATGCTGTACTGCTCGAGTGGAATCTCAAACTGGGTTCGCTCAAACCCAAGATTGCCAGGATGGTCATACACAGGCTCTGGTCCACTCCACTTTTCAAAAGTTCCTCCTGTAAATTGCCCTGCAGTCCTGAGGTATCCTGTGAGACCACAGAAGGGTAAGTCCCGAAGCAATCCGAAGTGTCCCCTGATAATCAAGTTCTTCTCCCGCAATCAATTTCAAAGGCTTGTTTTCCGCAGCCGTTTTGCCCTGTAAACAAACCTTTTCTCCTGCTCCAACTGAAAACTCACCGGAGAAAACAAAAGGTTCTCCATCAAAGCAAATAGACAGTTCTCCGACCTCCACAAGCTTCTTTGCAAAATGCTTTTCCGGCTGAATCTTTAACTTTCCGACATTCTCCACGTTTTGAGCAGTTTGGATTTTTCCTGCGCGGCATCCAGTTTCCTCATCTCAATCGACTTGGAGCGTTTCATCATCTTGGCAGCTTTGTGTCCAATATATCCCCAGTCACAGGGACCTTCTCTATCTTGGTTGCCTCCACCCGGTCTGACCATTCGGCGGTGCGCTTTGCTGCTTCATGCAGTCGGCTGATTTCCTTTTGAGCTCTTCGTTCTGCTCTCGCTCAGACTGAATACGGGTCTGATAATCGTGGTACCAGCCGTTGAAATCTCCTTTTCTGACCTCAATCTCATTGCGTCCGATGGAAAGAATATGATCAACACATCCGTCCAGAAAAGCTCGGTCGTGCGACACCAGCAAAAATCCCTTCTGTCTCCTTAAATACTCGAAACGATCTTTCTTGATTCAATATCAAGGTGATTAGTCGGCTCATCAATGAGTGGAAAGGGAGCCCTCCTGCAAAACAGTGCAGCCAGCTGCAGCTTCGTTTTTCTCCTCCGGAAAGCGTTTCAAATGGCCGCCACAAAGCGTCCTCTTCCACCAGAAGAGAAAGCTCCCGCCGGATTTTCCATTCCGGACATCCCGGACAAAGCTCCTCCATCACTTCCATCGCAAGCCACTCCGGGTGTTTTACCGGAAGCGGAAAATAAACAAAGGAAACCTTTGCTCCGATGCTTCCCAAACCCCGTCAGTCCATAAGGATGCTGCTGGGAGCAAAGCATCAGGCGCAGAAGGTGGTTTTCCCCGTCCGTTACGTCCGGTCAAACCCAGATGCCAGTCGGTGTCCAGATTTGCCGAGAGATTTTCAAAAACTGGTTCATAACTTCCTTCATAACAAAACTAACATTCGATAACAAAATGATTGACATGGCGTTTCCTCTCCCAAAACTCAGGCAACAAAATGGCAACAGGAAATCCTGCCGCTTTTTCAGAAGGAACAAAAGGTCAAACAGATATCTTATCCCACAGAACATCCGTCTGCGAACATAAAATCCCGACACCTTTTTCTATATTCTGAAAATATGCACAAGCTTTGTTTCCTGCTGGCGGGCAAACGCAATTTGGGCACAGAAATTTTAAAAATCTCTGTCCGCCTTTTCGTAATCTGCATTTTACCCTTACTTGATTAGCAGGAAAATTTGCGCATATTTTCACCTCAAATCTTAAAATTAAAATCCTTTGCCAGTATAACAATTCGGCTTTGTTCTGTCAAGTGTTGCTGTCCTGGGCTACTGCTGTAAGGTTGCGATGATGGATGGCAAAACTGCTTTGCGCGATACCATACCTGGAACCAACAGCCCATCGCTTAAGGATTTCCTCAATGTGATTGGATTGCTTGAGAATCTCCTCTGCTTTGCTCCGCTGCACAAAACGATGCTGATTTCCTCAATGATGTTTGGTCAACAGGAAGAAGAGCATGGTGGAAGGATCTTTCAGTCTTTTCCTTCATCAGCTGCAGTGCTGGAATCTGTGCGCGCAGACTCTGCTTCGCTTACCGAAGTGATCTGTCCCCAAAGTTTGCCTGCGGTGCAGAAGGTCTTGTAGTCCTGATAGAAGATCTCCTCGGTGGAACGGGAGGACAGGTCGCTTCCTTCTAAACATCTGCTGTGCATAGGGTCGGAAGTCGATCTTTGCGATCTTTGCAAGTTCCTGAGCCGCTGCACGGTCCACTTCGGTACAGGTTGGAGAACGGAACATCAGGGTATCGGACAAAATTGCCGAGCAGAGCAGTCCTGCGATACTCTGTTCAATCTCGATTCCATTTTCGCAGTACATCTGGTAGATGATGGTTGCGGTGCAGCCAAGCGGCTGATTGCGGAAATAAACTGGATTGAGGCTCTCCAGTCCTCCCAGACGGTGATGGTCAATGATTTCCAGAATATCTGCACACTCTACCCGTCCACAGCCTGATTCTTCTCGTTGTGGTCGACTAAGATTACCTGTTTTTCTCGGTAGCAAAGGAAGGAACGCTTGGACAGCTGACGATATAGTGGTTATTTTCACCCAGAACCGGGAAATAACGGTGACGTTCCTGCCATAACTTCTTTGACATCGTCGGTATAATCATCCATCGAGAAGGACAGGATACCGTGCTGGGTCATAAAGAAATCAACCGGCATGCTCTGGTTAATCAGTCTTGCTACCGTATAGGAATCATATGGGCTGGATAGAATGATGCATCCCTTATTTTTGCCCGCTCATGATGATAGTCTCGTTTGGTTCTGCATTGGTACACAAAATGATGCAGGATGCTCCGATCTCAATCGAGAAAAACTGCGACTCAAAGCGGTTTCCGATGATGACCATGTCGTGCTCTGCCACATAATCCACCATTCGCTCCGGTGTGTTTGCTGCAATGGTAACACGTCCTTTGTCAAAGGTACCGCTGACATCTCCGCAGATTACCTTTGCTTCCAGCACCTTGACGATATTTTCATACGGAGTCTTTGCTTTGGATACGATTCGGTTGTCGTACACATCCATATCGGATGCTGCGATGTTGGAAATGGTAATGATACCTTCCAGTACACCCTCCTGATTGGTGATGCACAGGGTGCTGGCTTCGTTTTTCCTTCATGGGTGCTACGCCTGCTTGATGGAAATTTTGCGGTCCACGCCCGGAACTTCCTTGATCTCCATATCCGAAACACGGGTACGGACATTAGAAGGTACTGTGGACAGTCCACTCCAAAATAGGACAGAGCAAAGCAGTTTCCTTGCTCACTTCGCCCGCACGCTTTGGAGTATAGGTCTGCCGGTCATCTTTCGTTTTAAGTTTGCGTAGGCAATTGCGGAACAGATGGAATCGGTATCAGGATTTTTGTGTCCGATGACGATGATTTCCTTTTCCTGATTCAATGTCTTTTCTCACCTCTCGTTTTTCTTACATTTCTATTTTATGTCGGTTAAATACTGCTTTCATCTGCAAAAACTATACCATACTTTCGGCCTCAGTACAAAGAATTTAGTTTGTTAAAGTAAAACAAATGAAACTCTTTCTTTTCCCCTGACTCTCACACACTGTCATGCTTTATA
>SCPN01001262.1_pt1 | contig 12335 bp, 16 predicted proteins | sample 6106831 | NCBI WGS metagenome assembly SCPN01 (sample SAMN10720447, study PRJNA508395) | human gut metagenome | isolation source: Participant 1, 0 month
CTTTCGGAGAAACGGCCGATTCAATGAAATGAAACAAGCCGTTTTGAATCAGTTGAAGAAAAACTTTCTTGAAAAGCAACTTCAAGGTGCGCTTGACGGTCTTGAAAAATCAATGGGATATTGGAACGGTGATACGTTTGTTTTTGACGGTTTGACCCGGAAGAGCGGCACTTTAAAAATCAAATTTCTTCCATTGGGAAGAGAACTTCCGCAAACCAGGTGTATGAAGACCTTTCAAAGACCCTAAAGACGAAAGAATATCAGAACCGAGGACACGACGTTTGCAAGGTGGTATTCAAAGCGTTTCGGAAGAAACCGCAAGCATTGTCGCCGGACAAATGAACGCAATGCGAATCAATCAAATGGAATCAATCAAGCATTTCTTCTGCCAACAATTGATCGCACTAAATAGAGTTGCTTTAAATACGTCAGTACAACGTTCACCTTTGCAAAATTGACGCAAATCGTTGACTTGCTAAAAGGTGACAGGCAATCAGATTCTTTGCGTGCAATGGGTTTATCTTAAAGTATATCACAGTAATATATCAAGTTATGAAAATAGGAAAAGAACTTGCTTTGATAGCAAAAAAGAAAGGGATTTGTCAAGAATGGTTTGATCAAATGAAAACACAGCTTGATGATAAAGACCGATTACTTGAAATGCTATGTTCAGTGGAATTGACTTTTGTCTTTCAAATGATTTCCCTACGAATGACTATATCTGTGATAAATTTCGTTAGGCAGAATGGAAGAATACGGGGTGCACCTTGATGAATCATTAAACACGGCCAATGATCGCCAGGGGTTGTCCTTGGCGTTATGTATTGGCCGGGTTGAAATCAACAATTTTGGTGTATCTGAAATCTTTGTGAAACATGAATCTGATTTGATCATTATTGCAAAGGGAAATTCATTTCACGTCATGATGACATGTTTGACGATTCTAAACTTCATGTAATCGCTTCAGCCGATTCAAAGGTATGCGTAAACCATTACGGCGGCACTTTGAAGACAGAATATTCAGAAAGGGCCGTGATCAAAGTTATTGAAAAATATAAAAAAACTTACTAAAATGGCAAATACAAAGAATGTTATTTTGAATTTACCTTTCGATGAATCGGACGGTTCGTTGATCGCTTATGACTATTCGGCCAATCGTGCGGACGGCATTGTGTCCGGTGCAAAGTTTGTTTCCGGTAAGATTGGAAATGCAATTCAGTTTTCCGGCGAACATGTAAGATTTCTAAAAACGTATTGAATCTTTCGGGCGAATTTTCAATCTTATGTTGGGTGCAATCCAATGTCAATTGAAGCGGGAAGCCCTTCAAAAGTGATTTGGCTTCTTGCCTTTGACGGTGTTGATCAATATTCCGAAATACCGATTGAATTATCATGCGGCAATTGGGTTTCCGTTGCTATGACCAAAAGGGGGGCGCAATACAATTTCTATGTAAATACCGCACTTGTGAAGACAATAAACCGTTCCGGCACATTGTTAGGCGTTTCATTCAGTGAATCAAGATTATTTCGGGGGTGAATACGGGAAAGGTTGTGTTGACGACATGGAGAAGCTTTATAATATTGCCCTTTCCCAAGAAGACTTGATCGAAGAAATGTCAAATGTCAAACAATTGACTTATTACATTGACGGTGTTGATCTGAAAAGAATACGGCGTATATATTTCCGGTTCCGACGGGTTGACAGATCGGCCAAAAATGAAATCCCCGATGTCCGTATCATGGGATAACTATCACGGAACATGCGTTGATCTGAATCACAAGTTTACGAAAGTCGTGAAATCACCTTGTCTTGCTTTATTAAAGCCATAGAAGGGAAAGGCGACTTTGCAAGTAAAGTGAACCGTTTTTTCCAAATATTCGACAAAGCGGGCGCACCGCCTTATGGTTGATATTCACCCAACAAAATCCGCTTGTCTATGAGTATATTCAGAAGATGCAATCGCATGATCAAAGACTTGGGATGATAGCTTAATGATAGGAACATTCACTTTGAAATTGAAGGGAGCCGTCCCCGGTTAAAAGTACTAAAGTTCATCCGTGTCGGAGAATCAACGAAAAATTGCTCTATCAAAATCCACAACAACAAAGCTTTTGACATCTATTAGGGGTGACGGTGAAGTTCAACGGATATTTACGGCAAAGACTTGGTTCAATCATACATTCAAGTCAAACGGTGATTACTACATCATTAGCCGGGTGTATTGACGCAAATTGAAAAGTTTGAAACAAATGCAATTGTAGTATGGAACAAATTATAATTATTGTGGAAACGGTTCACGGTCCCCTTCAAAACAGGGGAACCACAACACGAATTTCAAGCGCAAAACAAAAGGTCGAATTATTGGGGGCCGACACTGTTGATATAACGGTTCAATCTCCTTTCCCACAATCATACGAAATTGGTGACAGGATTGAAATATTCGGCCGAAGATATACGTTGAATGTGTTGCCTAAAGTCAAAAGAATCGGCATATAACTTTCAATATGACTTGCAATTTGAAGGTGTACAATATGACCTTGCCCGTGCTTCTTATGATGTCACAATTGACACAACAGGTGTTGACGTTCAAGGGGATTCATTAACAGGTGATTTACGCCGTTTCATGCAAGTGTTAATTGCCAATATATCCCAGAATATTTCCGGAAAATGGGTTCTTGGTTCTTGTCGGACACAGACACAAAGAACACTGACTTTCGGAGATTCCGACAATTGCCTTTCAAGTACTTCAAAATGTTTGTGACGAATATGGACTTGAATTTGAGATTATCAATCGGCAAACGGTGTATGTACAATAAACATCACCAATGTAGGAAAGACTTTCCCTTTCACTTTCAAATATGGAAAAGGATTGGGAATCTACGAATTGACAAGGGAAAGGTGTCTTCCTCAAACATAGATTACCAGCTAAAATGCTACGGATCAACTAAAAATATAACATCAAAATACCGTTGCACAAAACTTTGTCTTCCTAATAAAACCAAGGCGCAAAGTTTTCTTGAGATGCCAAAGCAATTGCGCAATATGGTATTTGGGAAAACACAAGAACTTTGATGATATTTACCACACACCGGAACAATATATCAGCCGGGGGACAGTGTTTTAAAGTTTTCCGATTCTACAATGTTCAACTTGAATGAAACTGAATCAGACGGGAAAACAACAAAATACTTATTGACCGGGTATCGGCAAAGGTGCATTTCAATACGGGAATTTGGCCGGATATGAATTTGAAATTCATGCTTATGATCACGCAACACATACCTTCTCTAAAAAAATAACCGATAACAGGGATATGTCTTTCCCTTCCGAAACATCTTCCGCATTTCAATTCGGAATAGGTGACGAATATGTGTTGATTGACATTGCTTTGCCACAATCCTACATTGACGAAGCCGAAAAAGTTGTTGGAATCTGGAACAAAATTTCTTCAGCAGAATTGTCAACCAAAGGTGCAATACTCATTGACACTTGACGAATTCTTTTTAAAAGCATTGCGGGCCTTGGTACAACATCAGAACGCAATTTGGGTTGAGTGATTATATCCCGGTGATTGATACGGACATAGACGTTGATAAATCTATCCGTGTCAAATCATTCAAAGGGATTTGATCGACGAATACAAATACACTTTGACAATTGCAGATGTTTCGGTTGAAAGGTCAACATATACCCGTGTTATATCGGATTTGATTGACATTGACAAAATATTGACTATCAACGATTTGAAAGACCCGCAAAGGCCCGCCGTGATTGGTTATCAGCGCAAAGTTTTAAACATGGTCTTTGATCCCGAAGGTGATTATTACACTGATAAGATCAAGCCCAATTCGGTTGATACCCTTATGTTGTCAGTTGGCGCAAAATCAATGCAATTCGGATTGGTCGGAACCGTTTTCAGCCTAATTTTAACGGAAAAAACCTTATGCGGTTAAAGGGGAATCTTGACGCATTATGCTATTGAAGAAATGCCCCGTTCTTGGAACCTATCGGACGGGGATACAACTTTCTTATCTGATTCGCAAGCCTATTATATTTATGCGAAAGTATTAAAACAAGGAAATACCGGAACAATAGTTTTCACGCCACAACAAATTGGGGTTGAAGAAGATGCAATGAATTATCATTTTTGGATTGGCGTTGTTAATTCAGGTAGATACAATGTTACATGTCCGGTCCGTCGCTTTGACCTATGGTTTTACAACCGTCAACGGAAGATTTATCAAAACAGGACGTATTCAATCTCCGACGGAAGCACATATTTTGATCTTGACGCCGGGGAAATTGGCGGGAAGATCGTGTTTGATTCAAATGGACAAAAAAAACGCTTGAAGAATTAGGGCAAGAATCCCTTGAAGCAAAGAATTATATCGACAACACTTTGCCGGGCATATTGAATGATTTGCGGGCACAACTTGACGGGCAAATTGAACAATTCTTTTATGAATACGATCCAACTACAAGCAATATTCCGGCCAAAGAATGGACAACGACAACCTTGAAAGAAAACCATTTGGGCGACTTGTTTTATAATACCGCAACCGGAAAAGTTTTTCGTTGGGTAAAGGAAGGAACGGTTTATAAATGGAAAGAACTTCAAGATTCAGAAGTTGCAAACGCCTTGGCCCTTGCCAATGATGCCCTTGCATTAGCACGGGAAAAAAGAAGAATATTCACTTCTACACCAATCCCGCCGTATGAAATCGGGGACCTATGGGTCCAAGGTGCTTCGGGGGATATTATGCGTTGTAAGACGAATCGTTTGTCCGGTTCATATACTTCAAGCGATTGGGAAAAAGCATCAAAATACACTTCGGATGCCGCTTTGACGGCCTTCATAAACGGAGTATTCGCCAATACTGTTGAAGACTTCACGAATCAAATTGACGGAAAGATCGAATCTTGGTTTCAAGAATCAGACCCCGCAACAACTTGGACAACCTTTGAAAGTCAAGTGAAGCATGTTGGCGACACATGGTACACCCCGACGGATAAGAAATTGTATTTCTATGTGAAGGGAAACGTTTCTCAATTTAAAAATGTAATTAGCAAAACGGGATTCTTTTTGGAAGAAAGGAACCGCACCAACGATCAGTAATGCACCCGCTTCAAGTTGGAACACTTCTACATTGAAAGAAGCACATGTAAGTGATTTGTATTATAATACCGCCGCAAAGAAACTATATATTTATAGCAAAAAAGTTGAGTATGACAACAACGGAAACCCTATAACTTCTTACTATTGGAATGAAAAGGACGACGAAAACTTGTTGTTTGTTTCTGCAAAGGTTGTTAGTTATTTGGCCGACGGTGTAACCCTTTTTATCAATACGCCAAACACTTATACAATCGGGGATTGTTTCATTCAAGACTTGTATATAAAAATAGCTAACACAACAAGGACAACCGGAAGTTATAATTCTTCAGAATGGACAACCAAAACGAATGTTTTATACTATTGGCAGAAGCGTTGATCAAACAGCCTTGGACGCATACGAAGCAGCAAGTAAAGCACAAGACACCGCCGACGGCAAACGTCGTGTCTTCGTCTCAACGCCATACGCCCCGTATGACATTGGCGATTTATGGGTAAATGGAGCCGATTTGCGGCGATGCAAACCGCAAAGCTGTTGGACAATCATATAGCATCAACGATTGGGTCATTGCCGTGAATTATGACAATACAAAAACAGTCATTGACGGGGGTATTGTCACTTCCGGCACGGTACAACTTGCAGGATCGGGCGGTTCTATCCTTGCAGGAATAACAGGCGAAGGAACTGAAACTTCTTCAGTCCGTTTTTGGGCCGGAGCTTCAAAAGAGAACCGAACAACGGCCCCCTTCCGTGTTTTACAAGACGGATCAATAATTGCATCAAAAGCAACAATCGAAGGTATTATCAAGGCTATTTCCGGCACTATCGGCGGTTTTGAAATCGCCAAGGAAGAATCGGTGTTTCTGAAACGTCAGAAATGGAAGGCAAATACAATGGTCTTGCATTGTTATCCGATTTTATCAAATTCTCAAAAACAAATTTGTGGGCCGGAATAGGTGCAAACGTGTTCCCCGCATCAAGTGGATTAATGGGCCTTGGTCGTTTTGAATATTCGGGAACTTCATACAATAGCGGAATTGGCTTATATACAAAATTCAGACCAAGAAATGTTAATTCATGGGTACACACAACGAGCATTGCAAGTTGACGGAAATACCTTTGGCATTGGTGGAAAAGCTCTATTTGACGACACATATCACGGAGAAGCCTACACCGATATTATTGAAGAATATATCGGAATAACACACAACTATTTTTTCGGTTCAATTGGAGCCGCATATAGAAATGTGAGATTACCCGGACGAACATACATGAATAGGACTGTCCCGGATATATCGGGGAAGGCTATTTCATTCTTACTTTATATCAAATCGGTTGGTTGGGAAATGGCAATCGAATAAAGGTTGCAGGGTGCGACGATGGCGTATTAGTTGACAACAATGCCGAACGTATAAACGGCGGGAACGGTTGGCTTGATATGGCGCAAGGTGATAGTTTAGTTTTGAGATATTGTAACGGGCATTATTATACAGTGAGATATGGAACTTAATAATTCAAATTATGGAATTAGCAAAAATTGATAACGAAGGAATGATTGATGTTCGGTTTTGTAGCCCGAACAATGGTGTAAAATGGCGAATTTGAAATGCCGGGTTTCTCGATTATGTCTCGTCGATACAACCAACCGTTCAAGACGGTGAAGTTGCCGTTGATTCTTACAAAGAAGAAAACGGAAAACTTGTACAATATTGGGAAGTGAAGGTTGATTCGGTTTATATTCAAAGAAGATTGATAATTTGAAGAAGTATTATCGTCTTCAGACTATAAAGTGATCAAATGCCAAAGCTTCTTTGATTGGTGAACAAATGCCCTATGATGTTGACGAATTACACAAAGAACGTCAATCAATTAGGGATGAAATCAACCGTCTTGAATCGTTGATATAAGCGAAACTTACGCTTTTTATTCAACAATATATCACAGTGATATAATACAACCTATTTTTGAACTAAAATTTTCAACTTATGAACACAAGTGGTGAAATGGTAAAGTCCGCAAGTTGCCAAGCTTGCAATATTGAAGGGTTGCAAGAAGGCAACTTTTCATTGCCGGACGGTCAAGCCTTCCTTCTAAAGAATGAAGGAAATGAGACGTCTATCTTGAAGTTACGCCCGCCGGAATGGACGACGGGACCTTCATTGAAACAAGACTTTATCCGGGTTGGAACCCGGAAATTATAAAGGCAAGTGAAGCAAACTTCATTGTCAAATGTCAAACTTAAATGGGGCTATTGATATGGGAATCCTAAGTTGGAATCGGGGGACGGAACCAAAGTTCCCTATAATTACTATGGGATCGAATGGGACACAAATGTTGCCGATTCCGCTTGTACTCGTTGAGCAGACCGGAACTTCATGTTTCATTGCCTATTCAATCATTATGCGCCGTTGCATCTTGAATGATGCCGGAAACGTGGTTTATTATCTTCATGCCAATGATTCGACTAAACGTGACAACGGGGCGGCGGCCGATCTAACGGGTGCAACCGGGCAAGTCATGGTCGAAATACCGGAACACTATGTTCGCTTTGAAATGGAAGGAACTAAACGCCGTTGTTTGATGTCGATATACGCTTTGCCCGGATTTAGACGAATCCCGAAAATGTATATTTCAGCGTATGAAGCCGCCCTTCAACGTTCGACATTGAAGTTGGCTTCAGTCGTCAACACTTCAGCCGATTACAGGGGCGGAAATCAAACGGGACGAACTAAGCAAAACACAATTTGGGACGTCCCGACTGCAATCAGTTTAACCAACTGAAAGTATGCCGAAATCGGATCAATCAATTTGGAATTTAGTGACACATGGCAGCATGCTTTGTATTGGTTGCGTGCCGTTGAGTATGCAAACTTTAATTGCCAATTAGCATTCAATGCGCAACCAACTTCGGAAGGATACAAGCAAGGCGGCTTGGGTGCGGGGGTTACTACGGTAAACAGGTACGAAATGGAGCAATTTTACAGGTTATTACCCGCTTCTTCCTTGTGGTGTCACTAAATTCGTTGGGTAATGCAACCGGAGTTGTCAACTACGATTTACCGGAAGACTACGACACAACGATCCTGACCGTTGGTGTTCCTTCTTATCGATGGAATAGAAAATCCATTCGGTCATATTTGGTCATGGGTTGACGGTTGTAAATGCCGTATCCAATCAGAAACCGACGGGGATTATCCGAATTCTACGCTTGTGAGGACCCGCAATATTTCCAAGATACAAACTATAATAACTAAATTGCGGGCGTATTACCACGCAAAGAAGGTTATATCAAGGAAATGATTATCAGGGTGAATATGGTGAATTCATGCCGCTTGCAGTCGGAGCCGGATCGACGACATACTTTTCAGATTATTTCTATACAAATATTCCGGCTTCCGGTGAAGCTCAAAGGGGTGTGTTGTTCGGCGGTTCTTCGCATCATGGTGCGATTGCGGGTGTCGGCTGCTCGTATACGTATTATACGGCGTCGTATACGTATGCGCATATCGGTTCTCGGCTTTGCTTTTACCAGGCGTATAACGAATCGATTTTGAATTTTGAAGATTTTGAGTTGAAATAAAGGGTTGTCCGTCGTCGGGTGTAGTTGTTCAGCAGTTCTTCGAATAATGGTGCGAATGCAGGTGTCAGCTACTCGAATACGAATAATACGGCGTCGAATACGAATGCGAATATCGGTTCTCAGCTATGCTTATAAAAATATTGCATCGACGGAAACCTTGCCACAAAAGCAAAACAGATTGTTTTGCATGACTTGGGAAACCAAGGGCAAAAAATAAATTTTATAAAACGGTGTTGGTAGGGTATCAAAGCCCGAAGGCCCTATTATATAAAGCAAACGTATATCACACTGATATACCAAGTAATATGAAGATAAATGAAAGACTTGGCAATTTGGCGAGTCAGATTTGCAGCGATGACAATTTACGATTAGCGATGAAAAGCGCGCAAAAGCTTCGATCTTACGGGGTCCAACGCCACGACAAAAACCGTGACGATAATCTTCTACGTCTTCAAGAAATGCTTTTAACTCAAACATACAAGACGTCACAATATGATGTCTTCACAATTTATATGAACCAAAGGACGACTTCGATGCTGGACTTCCATATTTCCCGGATAGGATCACGCATCACGCAATCATGAATGTACTTGAACCAATTTGGGTTTCAGTCTTCACAAATGACACCTATTCTTGCATTAAGAATCGGGGAATACATGCGGCCGCTAAACGGGTCAAATACGATCTAAAACAGACCCGGAAGGCACAATTTATTGTCTAAAGATAGATGTTCGCAAGTTTTATCCTTCTATTGATCACGATATACTAAAACAGATTATTCGCAGAAAGATAAAGGATAAACGCTTGCTTTGGTTACTTGACGAAATTATTGATTCGGCCGATAGCGGTGTACCTATTGGGAATTACTTATCCCAATATTTTCGCCAATTTATATCTTGCTTATTTTGATCATGGATCAAAGAAGTCAAGCAAGTGAAAGGATATTTCTATCGCTAATGCCGATGATATTGTGATTCCTATCTTCAAAGTGCAAAGAATCCCACTTCCATATATTGCGTGATATGCGGGTTTACCTTCGGAACAATTTGAAATTGAAAATCAAGCATAATTTTCAAGCAGAAGGTATTATTTCCAGACTCGAAACTCACGGTCGACTTTTAGGATACGCGCTTCTTTCATACTCACACTTTTACGAAAGTCTATTATCAAGCAAAGATTTTGCCCCAAAGGGTTGCAGAATTGAACAAAAGACAGACATAAAATTTGAATCCTTCAAACAACAGATTTGTAGTTGGTGAGGGTTGGTGTAAGTATTGCGATTCAATAAACCTTGTAAACAAACTTTTAAAAATTCAGCGTATGAAATCAGTTTCAGACGATAAGCCAAATGTATTTCAAAATCTTGGCAATGGTTCATGGTTTTACAACTACGATTTCAAAGAAGTTGATCAGCCGCAAGAGTTGATCAAGAAAATGTTCCCGTCAAGAAGTCTTGGGATGCTTGAAAGCGTAAAGGTGTGGGGATACCAACATCAAAAGAGCCAAAGGCCGTAATTTCAAACACTTGGGACGTAACGCAGAAATAGACTTGCAAATGACAACAAGCGTTTTGAACTTACTGGGATTTCAGAGGATAAAACTTTGCAAGACCAAGTATATTGCTTATTTGAACAAAGTAGAAGAAATTAAACAAATGGTTGGAATCCTGACTTTCCTAAACTATTCGGATCAACTTATTCAATAACTTAATACTTTCAACAATGAAATTTAGTGATCTTGGGGTTACAGTTGTTGTCGGAAAGGGAATCGAAATGGACGAACTTTTCGGACAACACATCTTGATTGAAAAAACAATTATCAAACCGACAAATTTTCCGGGGAAAAATTCAAGCGGTTTTGCGTAACATACAGAATAAAAAAATGTTTTTAACTTGGTTGCCGGACGGGTCTTGGGAAAAAGGAGGGAAATCCAGAAAGGGCAAAGACGATCTTGTTTACAGGATCAGACGTTCTAATTGGTGCCTATACAGGAAGCCGAACAACGTATTCCAATCTCAACAAAGATCGTGAATCTACAAGGATTTACCCGCTTCTGCTTGGCACCCTATGGACACTATATGTCAAGGTTGCTAAGTGTTTTCAATTTATATACAAATCATGGAAGAAATTTTGAAAGCGATTTTTTAATTCAGTCAATGATACTTATTCAGTGTTTTGGGTGCAGTGTACTTTCGAACCAACCGTTCACATTCTTTGATTTGCACGTTGGCGGTCTTCATGGATTGTTGGACGGCTTGGTCTTTATCCCGAGGTAAAAAGAAATTCCCGGAGCAAATGACGGTAGTTTAAGAGCAACTATGCCGGACGTGTCTTTGTAACTTTGATTAAAGTCTACGCTTTGACCGTTCTTGCGTTTTTGATACAAACGTACATTCTTGAAGGATTACCCGTGAAGTTGGCAAACATTGTCGCCGGGGCTGTATGCTTTTGGCAAGTTTGGTCAATGTTGGAAAATGAATCGTCTTGCAATGATTCAAAATGGGCTAAAATAGCACAAAATCATGGTTGATAAAACCAAGAAAGACACTTTGGTAGTTTGCACGAATTAAAGGGGGCGACAATGGCAGAAATCACTTAATATTTTGTTGCCATTCATTTTGCGTTGGGAAGGTGGTTTCGTAAATGATCCAACGGACCGGGGCGGCTGCAACAAACAAGGCGTTACAATAACTTGGCGACAAGTTGGGTATGACAAGGACGGTGACGGGGACATTGACGTTGATGATCTAAAATTGTTAACGAATGAAGATGTCCGGGACCGGGTGTTAGTTCCCATTATTGGAACCGTTGGAAAGCGGACACTATTAACGACCAAAAAATCGCAAATATTTTTGGTTGATTGGGTTTGGAGCTGGGATCATGGAATAAAGATTCCGCAACGCGTCTTCTTGGTTAATGTTGACGGTATCACGTTGGCCCTAAGACTATCGAGCGGTAAACCCGATCAAATCCTTTGTTTTTGGCAATATATGACGAACGTGTGAAGTTTATCAACAACATTGTCGAACGCGTTCCGTTTCAGAGTATGAAAGAAGATCGGTCGGAAGCAACAGAAACCTGAACGTTTCCGCAAAGGGTGGTTGAATAGATTATCAGAACTTAAAAACTTGTAGTTATGCAAAAGTTGTTTTATATTTTTGTCCTACTTTGGTCTTTATTCTTTTGTTTGTCGTGTTCTTCGGTTAAGAGTTATCCAAATGACTTCTTCTTCCGAAAAGGCACGACAAAGGAAGAAAACAGAAAGATTCATTGGAAAGCCGGATAGACACAAAACAAAATATCGGTCTTGAAATCCGCGTACACCACGAAGATCAGATATATTTTGATCCGGCCCGAAACGCAAGAGAATACGAAACTGGGAATCAAGACGAGATTCCGTTCTATGCCAATAATATCCTTTGCCTTCAAGAATATAAACCGCCAGCGGAAAGCAAAAGCCAAAGGAGCCGTCAAATCAATCCCAGAAACCTTGTCGGTCAATAAAGTGTTCAGCACGTAGGGAAAGTCGAAAATAGGGCCGTTTCTGAAAGCGAGAAGACCAATCATGAATCATTTAAGGATAACAACATTCAAAAGAGCAAAAAGAAACACCCGTTCCCGATCCGAAACGTTGGAGATA
>SCPN01000005.1_pt1 | contig 12328 bp, 11 predicted proteins | sample 6106831 | NCBI WGS metagenome assembly SCPN01 (sample SAMN10720447, study PRJNA508395) | human gut metagenome | isolation source: Participant 1, 0 month
GGGCCTTACTCCCGAAGGATGGGGAACACTTATCTCGAGGGGAGTTTCACACTTAGATGCCTTCAGCGTTTATCCCTTCCGCATTTAGCTACCCAGCTATGCCCTTGGCAGAACAACTGGTGCACCATTGATGCGTCCATCCCGGTCCTCTCGTACTGGAAGGACAGCTCCTCAATATTCCTGCGCCTGCAACAGATAGGGGACCGAACTGTCTCACGACGTTCTGAACCCAGCTCGCGTACCGCTTTAATTGGCGAACAGCCAAACCCTTGGGACCGAATTCAGCCCCAGGATGCGATGAGCCGACATCGAGGTGCCAAACCTCCCCGTCGATGTGAACTCTTGGGGGAGATCAGCCTGTTATCCCCAGGGTAGCTTTTATCCGTTGAGCGACGGCCTTTCCATTCAGCACCGCCGGATCACTAACTCCAACTTTCGTTACTGCTCGAACCGTCATTCTCGCAGTTAGGCTCGTTTATGCGTTTACACTCAGTGCACGATTTCCATCCGTGCTGAACGAACCTTTGGGCGCCTCCGTTACTCTTTTGAGGCGACCGCCCCAGTCAAACTGCCCACCTGACAGTGTCCCCCGACCATATTCATGGTCGCAGGTTAGAATCCCAATATCCCAAGAGTGGTATCCTGTTGACTCCATAAACGCTGGCGCGCTTACTTCCTAGCCTCCCACCTATCCTGTACATGGAATACCGAGATCCAATATCAACCTGCAGTAAAGCTCCATGGGGTCTCTTTCCGTCTAGTTGCGGGAAACCGGCATCTTCACCGGTACTACAATTTCGCCGGGCGGGCTGTTGAGACAGTGCCCAAATCGTTACGCCATTCGTGCGGGTCAGAACTTACCTGACAAGGAATTTCGCTACCTTAGGACCGTTATAGTTACGGCCGCCGTTTACTGGGGCTTAAGTTCGCACCTTCGCTTGCGCTAAGCACTCCTTAACCTTCCAGCACCGGGCAGGCGTCACCCCCTATACGTCATCTTTCGATTTAGCAGAGAGCTGTGTTTTTGCTAAACAGTCGCTTGGGCCTTTTCACTGCGGCCTGCTCTCGCAGGCGCCCCTTATCCCGAAGTTACGGGGCCAATTTGCCGAGTTCCTTAACAACCCTTCTCCCGTTGGCCTTAGAATACTCATCCCATCTACCTGTGTCGGTTTGCGGTACGGGCACCTTTAGTATACACTAGAGCTTTCTCGTCTCTCTCGCCAGCTACTTCCCTACTAAATTTCGGTCCCTTACGCCCGGGGCAACCATCGCCCGGGATAGACTTAATGAAAGCGTCCCTCTAGCTTAAATGTTCGGTGGTTACGGAATTTCTACCGTATGTGCATCGCCTACGCCTTTCGGCCTGAGCTTAGCTCCCGACTAACCTTGGGCGGACGAACCTTCCCCAAGAAACCTTAGATTTTCGGCCATTATGATTCTCACATAATTCTCGCTACTTATTCCGGCATTCTCACTCGTATGCAGTCCACCAGTGCTTCCGCTCTGACTTCGCCCCGCATACGACGCTCCCCTACCCAATGCATTACTGCAATGCCTAAGCTTCGGTTGAACACTTAGCCCCGTTACATTTTCTGCGCAAAACCACTCGACCAGTGAGCTATTACGCACTCTTTGAATGAGTGGCTGCTTCTAAGCCAACATCCTGGTTGTCTTCGCAGTTTCACATCATTTTCCACTTAGTGTTCATTTGGGACCTTAGCTGTAGATCTGGGCTGTTTCCTTTTGACTATGAGACTTATCTCACACAGTCTGACTGCTATTCATCAATTATCCGGCATTCAGAGTTTGATAGGCTTTGGTAACCTCGCGGCCCCTAGACCATTCAGTGCTTTACCTCCGGTAATCTAAAATAACGCTAGCCCTAAAGCTATTTGGGAGAACCAGCTATCTCCGAGTTCGATTGGAATTTCTCCGCTATCCACAAGTCATCCCCGGCTTTTTCAACAGACGTGGGTGCGGCCCTCCACGGTGTCTTACCACCGCTTCAGCCTGCTCATGGATAGGTCACCCGGTTTCGGGTCTAATACCTGCAACTTCATACGCCCTTTTCAGACTCGCTCTCGCTGCGGCTCCGGAACTCCAGTTCCTTAACCTCGCTGCAAATATTAACTCGCCGGACCGTTCTACAAAAGTACCCGATCATCCTTTAACGGACTCTCGGTGCTTGTAGGCACAAGGTTTCAGGTTCTTTTCACCTCCCGGGGTACTTTTCACCTTCCCTCACGGTACTGCTCCACTATCGGTCACTGAGTAGTATTTAGGCTTGAGGATGGTCCCCATCTTCCCAGCGGGTTTCACGTGTCCGCTGGTACTCTGGATACTGCTAGCACTCAATCCTTTTCACTTACGGGGCTATCACCCTGTATCGCTGCTCTTCCCAAAGCATTCAGTTAAAGATTAAAGTTACATATTGCAGTCCTAACCCCGGAAATATTGCTACCTCCGGTTTGGCCTCTTCCGCGTTCGCTCGCCACTACTAGCGGAATCTCGGTTGATTTCTCTTCCTCGCCCTACTTAGATGTTTCAGTTCAGGCGGTTCCCCACCATGACCTATGTATTCAGTCATGGTTGATGAATGTACTCCATCGGGTTTCCATTCGAAATCCACGGATCAAAGCCATTTGCGGCTCCCCGTAGCTTATCGCAGCTTGTCGCGTCCTTCGTCGGCTCTCAGTGCCAAGGCATTCCCCTTGCGCCCTTTACAGCTTGACCAGCTGTAAAATCCTCTTTCGAGGATTGTAGCGGATAAACTTTCGTTTATCTCAATTATTAGAGTAATCTCGGTTAAATTTAGCTATTTGTAGTATGATCTTTTCGATCATATCCCAACAATATAAACGTCAAAACCTATTTGCTGATCTATAAATTAAGATCAGATAACATTTTAACATTTCCTCTATTGTTGCTTTTGCTTTCATATTGTTCAGTTTTCAAGGTGCAAAATTGCGAAAACTCTTTCGCGGCGAAGCCGCAAGTGAAGTTTTCTTTGCTTACTTTCTTGTTCACAAGAAAGTAAGTGGTGGGCTTGAGAGGACTCGAACCTCCGACCTCACGCTTATCAGGCGTTCTAACAGCCACCTGAGCTACAAGCCCATGTTAGTTTCTGGCGACGGTCGTCGTTTCTTCGTCTTCCGACGCCCTGTGGTGGAGATGAGGAGGATCGAACTCCTGACCCCCTGCTTGCAAGGCAGGTGCTCTCCCAGCTGAGCTACACCCCCAAATAATTCAGGGACATCAGAATCTTAATCTTCTCTTTTCCACATTTGAAGATTGTACACAATCTTTCGATTGCACCCTATAAATTAAACAACGATCTGCAAGTGCTCATTCTGATTGACCATAGGATATGAGATTCTTATTCAAGAACTCAGGTCTCCATTAGAAGGAGGTGATCCAGCCGCACCTTCTATACACCTTCATTGACGCGCCCTCAGCACGGTTAGGCCTACGGACTGGGTATGACTCTCGTACTTGAAAGCTGACGGGCGGTGATGGCGGTGGGAAGGCCAGGGAACGTATTCACCGCGGCATGCTGATCCGCGATTACTAGCAACTCCGACTTCACGGAGGCGGGTTGCAGCCTCCGATCCGAACTGGGCCGGCTTTGAGGGATTCGCTCGACCTCGCGGTTTTGCTTCCCCCTTGACTGCCATTGTAGTACGTGTTAGCCCAGGTCATAAGGGGCATGATGATTTGACGTCGTCCCCACCTTCCTCCGTTTTGTCAACGGCAGTCCGGCTAGAGTGATCTTGCGTATCAATAACCGTAAGGGTTGCGCTCGTTGCGGGACTTAACCCAACATCTCACGACACGAGCTGACGACAGCCATGCACCACCTGTCACCGATGTTCCGAAGCCTTATCTCTAAGGCGGTCATCGGGATGTCAGAACCTGTAAGGTTCTTCGCGTTGCTTCAATTAAACCACATACTCCACTGCTTGTGCGGGCCCCGTCAATTCCTTTGAGTTTTAGCCTTGCGGCCGTACTCCCCAGGCGGGATACTTAATGCGTTGGCTGCGGCACGGAAGGGTCAATACCTCCACCTAGTATCCATCGTTTACGGCGTGGACTACCAGGGTATCTAATCCTGTTTTCCCCACGCTTTCGCGCCTCAGCGTCAGTTAATGTCCAGCAGGCCGCCTTCGCCACTGGTGTTCCTCCGTATATCTACGCATTTCACCGCTACACGGAATTCCGCCTGCCTCTACTTCACTCAAGACCAGCAGTTTTGAAGTTTATGGGTTAAGCCCATAGATTTCACTTCCAACTTACCGGCCCGCCCGCGCCCTTTACACCAGTAAATCCGGATAACGCTTGCTCCCATTATTACCGCGGCTGCTGGCACGTAGTTAGCCGGGCTTATTCTTCAGGTACCGTCATTTATTTCGTCCCTGATTAAAGATCTTTACAACCCGAAGGCCTTCTTCAATCACGCGGCGTTGCTGCGTCAGGGTTTCCCCCATTGCGCAATATTCCCCACTGCTGCCTCCCGTAGGAGTCTGGGCCGTGTCTCAGTCCCAATGTGGCCGTTCAACCTCTCAGTCCGGCTACTGATCGTCGCCTTGGTGGGCCGTTACCCCGCCAACTAGCTAATCAGACGCGAGCTCATCTAAAAGCGGATTGCTCCTTTGGCATCAAAAACATGCGAATTTAATGCTTTATGCGGTATTAGCAGCCGTTTCCGACTGTTATCCCCCTCTTAAAGGCAGATTGCTCACGCGTTACTCACCCGTCCGCCACTAAGTCGAGAATTCCAATCCCGAAGGATTTTCCAAAACGACTCCGTTCGACTTGCATGTGTTAGGCACGCCGCCAGCGTTCATCCTGAGCCAGGATCAAACTCTCTAAAAATTGTATTAGAACGAAATTTCTTTCGTTTTAACCGACTTTAGAGTCTGACGTGTCACTTTGTTTTAACTGGAGTTGTGACTTCCAGCGATTTACCAAGAGTAAAAAACTCTCGAAATTTCAGGTTCGCACTACAACCTTCGTTCTTTTGAACAAAAGTTTAAGCACATCGTTGTTTAATTTACAAGGTACAATCTGCTGTTTTGCGCTTGTTTCTGAACTTTTCAGCTGTCAGCTCGCTGACAAACATTTAATTATACCGCAATTGTGCGCCTAATCAACTTCTTCAACTTTTCAAAAAATTTTACAGGAAATTTGTACACTCTATATATACCTATATTATATATTCCTCCTGTCCAAATGTCCTGAAAATAAAACACCACCTGCCGCTGTACACCGATAATCGCGGAAATAATGCAGCACACCATCTTTCCGAGGATATTTCAATATTCGGTTGCATCTTAACAATCGCATACGCGGCGCCATTTTAATATTTCCGCGGAAATTGTGCGCTACTTTGTGTCTTTTCCGCTGTATACAATATATATCGCACATACAAAAAATTTTTCTTTTATTAAAAACCACGTTTGGTTGGCAATTTCTAACTCATTTTGGGATTTTATTGTACTTTTTGTTGTTGTTTATGTGATACGGTCGTTCTTTTATGTAAATATCAGGATTTGACAACACAAAATCTTTATGGTATTTTATTACCCGCTTATAAGTTAGCATATGATAACTCGCTGTGATCACGCTCCTTTCCTATGGAAAGGAAAATTTTTACCGGTATAGTTAGCGCAGTCTAACGACAAGGAGGAAAATATACTTGAACAAAAAACGTACCCTTGTGATGCTTTTGGCAGGAGCTATGCTACTGCCAGCGAATGCATTCGCTGCCTCGCCCGAAGACTTTACCGATTTCCCGACCGACTGGTCCGCAGCCGGCCTGCGCAGCGCTGTACAGAACGGCCTGCTGAACGGCTCAAACGGCCAGATTAACAGCTCCGGCCTGCTGATTCGTGCCCAGATGGCTGCTATCGTCAACCGTGCCTTTGCCGCTCGCAAAACAGCTGATCTGTCGGTTTACAGCGATGCAAACACTTCTGCATGGTATTACAACGATCTCGAACTGGCCGTTGCCATGCGCACATTTCAGGTGCAAACGGCAAACTGAATCTGAAGCGCCGATCACCCGTGAAGAGGCTTTTGTTGTCCTCGCGCGTGCATTTGCACTTGAAAGCGGCGATACGTCCGTTCTGAACCATTACACCGATGGTGCTTCGGTCTCTGCATGGGCACAAAGCAGTGTAGCTGCATTGATCGAAACGGCTATGTCAACGGTGGAAATGGTGAACCCGAAACCGAAGCATCACGCCCGTGCGGAATTTGCCAGGTCATCAGTGAGAGTAGCCCGGCACCTACGCCGATGCAGACGATTCTCTGTCTGCCACGGTGGACGGGCGTTATTGTACGTAGAAACAGCGTTTCCTGTGTCAGCAAGACCATCAACGGCGATCTCATCATTGCAGACGGCGTCAGCAGAATCGACCTGACGGGTGTTACTGTCACCGGCCGCATTGTGCTGCGCGAGCAGTGTAACCTTCAAGGACACCAAGGCTGGCAAGGGCATTATCGCCAATACCGACATTGCGGTTTCCAGCTCGGTTGACAACATCACGAGTGGGGTTCTGCCATTACCGTAAACAGCGGCGCGTCTGTCGGTTCCATCAACGTCAACGCAGAAGGCGCAAATTACCGGTGCAGGCAAAGGTTGGAACCGTAAGGCGAACGCCAATAAGCGTAACCGTTACCACCACCGGCACCAAGGTTACCCCGCGAACCTTTCCGGCGTCAGGCCGGCGATAGTTTCCGCAGGTAAGACCGAAGAGACGGTTGGCAGCACGGCTTCCGGCGGCGGTTCATCGAGCGGCGGTTCGTCGAGCGGCGGTTCATCCTCCGTGGCTCTTCGAGCGGCAGCAATACCGACTGTCAAGGCCGAGACTGCAGACGCGCCAGGTCGTAACGACCGATGCAGGCGCGCATATCTGGCGCTTTCCTTCCCGCACCGGCTTCACTGGGAAAATACCGTCATCACCGTTGATGGTGCTGATGTAACAATATGCTACTCGGTAACCGATGACGGCTCTGTCGACCGTCAAGCTCCCTTCGTGGCACAGCCGGGTTCTGTCATCCCTGACCAGCGGCAGCGGCAAAACTCAGACCTCGGCACCAAGGTTGACGGTGCAGTTTACACCGTGACCATTATCTGCCGGACTATTTTGTCAAGCATGGTCCGCTGGCAATTTGGGATTACTATCGACGAATTACGATGTCAAGGGGCAACATCCGCACCGAAGCCGGGACTACCTTCGGCACCAAGGCATCCAGAATCCACATCCGAGTTATCTCTTATTTCCACCGAACTGGGACAGGATGTTTGTCATCATGTTCAACTACACTTCGGATGCGGACAGCAGTGGTTTGACCACATTACCGTATTCCGCAGACAATCAGAAGGGTTCCGTACAGCTGGTGGCTATGACCAGTACAAGGGCACCTGGATTATAATCTGGAATTTACCAAGGGTAAGACAAATCATACCGGCAACACAGTTGCTACCCTGACCATCAAGGCCAACCAGGACTTCCGTTCCAACGGCCGTTACTTTGTCCGCGTAACCTCTACAGATGCAGCGGGCGTAACTTCCTCAACACTGGTTCCGATTCGTATTTGTAAAATGCAGAGACTCAACGCCGGGTTGAGGAAAAGCCGGAATCCAGCAAAGCCTGCATTTTGCGGTAAGCAATCTGGTTTACGGCATTACCAACAATTGAGAGACGCCTTGACCGATCCGTCGGTGCAAAGCATGAACGGCGAACATTAACGATTACTATCTGTTCCAGTCAGGATCTGTTCGTTCTGTACAACGACGAATCCGCAGAAAACGGGTACAAACCACCTGAAATACAAGGGTCAGTACGCTGACTATCAGGAGCAAACGGCTTTAAGACAGCGACCACCAAGTTCACCGTGCAGGAAGGCGAAACCGCTCCCACGCAGACCGCACTGACGCTGGATGCCGTAAGCCGCAACCGGCATTATCTCCGGCGGCAGCAGCAGCGATGGCTCCTCCAGCGGCTATGCCCATCTCGACTGATTTCCTGTTCAGGGCGATCTGATTGCGAAGATGCCTGTGTGCTGAACAAGCTGAACAAAGGACACCACTGGAGTCCACCGCCGTACTGGAATACTGGAATTACAGCACCTCTACACTGGATTCCACCTTTAACAAAGGGCAATACCATGTATTACAGCGGCAAGGACTATATGAATCACATCTATGACTCCAGGGCAGATTCTTCCAAACTGTGGAAGCCGTTGCCGAGTATACTATCTCTCTGCAGCGGCAAGCGTAAATCCGCCATGCTACGAAGGAAGTTATGGAAGACGGTCTGCTGGGCGATGTACTGAACAGTTCTGTCTCCGGCAAGCTGAATTATGTTGCTCCGGATAAGGCGCGAAGGCGATGATGTTAATACTGAAGTTTACCCAGTTCTAATGATTATATCTCCAAAGTTACTGGCCTGTACCTGAATGGCGATTGGCGGTATCTGGGCGAAAATTACTACACCATCAATACCGAAAACAACACCATTACCATCAAAGGATCTGCTGCATCGGCGAAGCCGCAATAAAATTGTCTCCGGCGGTTATGAGGCAGAATGTCTTAACCTAACTATGCAAGGGTTACGGAGATTAATTCCCCAGATCTGACTGTTTCTGCTGATCAGGAAGGCAAACCGGTAATACATCCTCAACAGCTCCGGATGGCGATTCCTGAAAAACCTGTCCCTTGTTACCCTCAAACGGGGCGATGATGTTGACAATGTATGTGGGTACGGCTACGAAGGCAGCGACGCGGGTGTATTATGTCAAAGGACGATAATAAGACCTGACCCTGTACAATGTAAAGCCGGGTACTTATACGGTAACGCTTTCGGCTCCAATTATTATGATGATTTGAGCACTGACTTTACGATGGCGAATTTACTGTTGTTAGCCGGTTCCGGATATGGACATTCAGCAGAGTGTCGAAGACGGTGTATACACCAATGAAATTCCTCGGTGTAAAAAATTCCCTAATTCTACTGTTACACTGATTCTCAGAATTGGCGCTTGAACTTGCTATTAACAAAATTTCCGTAAATGGCACTAACTATACCGAAATATTCCTCTTTTAGCGGTGATCCCATAGATTCCACCGAATATAAATGGGGTTATGGTCAGGGTTCTGAAAGTTCTGATTCTTGGTGGCAGTGCATTTTAGAACCGGCGAAAACAAAGTTGTTATCTCCGCTAAGAGTTACAAAGATTTGACTGTTTACCATTAACAAATCTGCTGAAACCGTAACCGAAAGGATACACCTTCCCTGTCTGTTGCTGAAACGGCGTTATAAAGGGACGGCGGCAGCTACAAATCCTTTGACTGGCACCGACCTTGCCGATTGGTGGAAGAATGTAAAGAAGGTTCAGGTAGATGAAGGCACTGCAGCTGATATCAACAAAGGTAATCGGCGAAACTGCCTTTACGCTCGGGTCTGGAATCAAACCACGAGTATACGCTTACCTTTACTGCGGCTGCCAAAAATACAACTGTTAAAGTAAAACTCCGGCGAAGTCGGATAATGCTGACACTGAGGTTAAGCTACCTACTACCACCGACCGTAAAATCTACCAGCACATATAGTTCTAAAATATATTCTTGATTTCCAGCAATAATGAGGCATGGGTACAGAAAATCACTTCTATTAAATTAGGTTGGTTCCGCTTTGCAAACCTGTTACTTCTGCAGATGATGTTTCTTCCGACAAATATTATCTTGATACGGAGAATGGTTATATCTATATGTACCTGAGCATGTATGCCGAGAAAAACTTGTAATTGCCGCTGATGGTTGTGATAAACTTGTTCTTACCGCTGTACCTAGTTCTGGTTGGGATGCTCTCCGCAATTTTCACCTATGTCGGAACTGCATCCGCAGGTTCTGCCGCACCGACTATTGCAAAAATCGAGGAGGTACCTGCTTCCTCATAACAGCCTCTTTTTTATCATAGCTTTCAATGGAGATGAAATTGAAGATTATTTGAATAATGTCAAGAAGGTTACTCTCGATAATAATGTTGAGCTGAAGTCTGGCGGCATTTATGATGATTCTACTAAAACTTTTAAGATTGGAACTGAATCCTCTTCTGGCGCCAAGAGTTATCTGGACTTCTCGAAAGATTGCTTTACCAAGGTGACACTACCGTGACTATTATTAAAGCTGACGATTACAAGGATTTGACTTTCTGTAACCGTCGACGCGGACGGAAACCTGTCTATCAAGTAACTAACAAAGAGCCACCAGGTTTCCTTTTTCTTCATATTCCCTCAGCAGCGCCTGACACCCTTCCAGCAAATCCTCCCACGGCATCAAAATCGCCGGTATACCATGGTCGGCGACCTCCTCGCTTTTCGGTCGGTAAAATCCAGCAGCAAATGCAGCTTTCGTCGGATCGCCGCCAAAATGCGCTGCATGGTGCGCAGATTGGACCGATCCATGCCGATCAGCAGATCAAACCGATCGTAATCTGCGCGCGTCATCTGCTGCCGCGCCGCATGCTGCCCTTGCAGGATTCCCTGCTCAAACAGCTTGCGCCGCGCCGGCGGATACAGGATTGCCGATCTCCTCACGGCTGACAGCCGCCGATTCGATCTCCCAGTCACCCGCGACGCCTTCTCGCTTTACCAGTTCCTTCATGATATATTCTGCCATCGGACTGCGGCATATATTCCCATGGCAGATAAAAGTATCCTCACCCAAACGCCTCCTGCTGTTCTCCATCATATCACACAGGGCCGCAATCGTCACGCAATTTCAAAACCCACGTGCTCCCACCATTCCTGTGAACGGCATGCGCGCCCGTTTTTCCGGGTGCAAATTTACCCCGCCGAACGGAATTTTACTCGCTTTCCATCCGGCGGGTATCTCAATTATGAGGAGTTGTTCTTTATATTGCGGAAGCTGCGGTCTTGCAATTCGCCAGCAGGTATCGAAGCTGTTACTCGACGGTGCTGTCCGTGCCTTCCGCGTTGTCTGCTATTTATACCATAGCAGATTTTCGATCAGCCGGAACGTCTTTTCACGAAATGCAGTTTTGCGGGAACGAAATGCAGAAAGTCCCACCAAAGCAAAAATTGGAAGCTTGCACGTCCGGCGAAGCTCTTTCTGTAGAAATTCCGGCAGATTATTAAGAAACAGGTACGAAAAGTCATAAAAAGGGTTTCAGATAGGAAACCCTTTCATTTCGCAATTTTGCGACCGGTTAGAATGTAGGCAGATTCTTTCCACGCACCGGACTTATAGAAGAACACCGACAGACCCGGAGCCGAGGAACCAGCCGATCGGCCAGCTGAGCCAGATGCCGTGCTCGTTGCCGACCACATAGAACAGCGCAATGGACAGCACCACGCGGATAATCAGGTCGGAGAACGTCGTTACCATGAACGGACGCATTGCACCAGCACTGCACGAACTTTAGTTGGTGCATGACCAGATAGAAACGGTACGATACGTGAACAGATAGCCTCGTGCAACATCAATAACGCCGGAGGCTACCCGCCGGAACGAACAGGCTGATGATCTTGTTCGCAAACGGCAGATAAATCGCCATAAATACGGACAGGCCGAGTGTAGATACACCGCACCCCATTTGAGACCCGGACCGATGCGGTCCAGCTTGCGAGCGCCGATATTCTGCGCAACATAGCTGGACAGACCGGACGCGAACGACATGCAGCAGGTCAGCGCAACTGGTTGACGCGGTTTGCCGCCGAGAATCCCGCGATAACGGTCGCACCGCACAGGTTGATGTAATACTGGATGACCACATTGCCGACCGATACAAAGCTCTGCTGTGTGGATGGACGGCACGGCATAGTTTGTCAGGCGGCGCAGCGTTTCGGGCGCGAACAGCACGAAGTGGTGGCCCGTATCAAACGAACGCACGCGGCACAGCAGCAGCACGAATGCCAGCACACCGGACGCGCCCTGCGCAATAAACGTCGCCATGCAACACCAGCAACGCCCCAGTTGCAGACCGGCAGCGGCATTGCCGACCGGGGACAGCACCGAGCAGGATCAGCGGCGTTAAACCGCCCATAATTGAAGATACCCGTACACGTTATAGATAAACAGGAACAGCCAGATAAACTTACATACACGCGCAGATTCACAAGAACCATCCGCAAAGATTATTCTCCGGCGTGGACAGCGCGTTCATGATGCCGTGCGTACCGATGGCTCCGATCAGCGTCAGCAGCAGCGCCACCACGCCGTGGTGAAGGTGAGCAGTGCAGTCGGAATGGCAGTCTTCATGCGCGAACAGCGCTTTGCGCCAGGTAGCTACCGAGACGGTAC
>SCPN01001562.1_pt1 | contig 12301 bp, 14 predicted proteins | sample 6106831 | NCBI WGS metagenome assembly SCPN01 (sample SAMN10720447, study PRJNA508395) | human gut metagenome | isolation source: Participant 1, 0 month
TTATTTTACTGCATCTGCATTCAATACAATATCCTGTAATACCTGCTGCAAAGTAAATTTATTAAAATCGCTGATGTACATCAACGGATCCATATATGCATTCCAGTGGGCTGCGATCACCCATAAGCCAATAGTTGCCAGTGATGCTTTTGCAAGCGGCAGTACAATACGGAACATAATCTTTAATTCCCCTGCACCATCAATCCTTGCTGACTCCAGGATCTCTTTTGGAAGACCTTTTAAGAAGCTTGCTAAGATCAATACATTATACGGTACAATAAGGGCACTTAAAATCAGTGACCAATAGGAGTTGATCAGTCCTAATTTACTGATACATAAATAGGATGGAATCGTTCCTGCGCTGAACCACATCGGCAGAAGCACGAAGATTGTATAAATCTTCTTACCCGGAAATTCACAACAGGCAATCGGGTAAGCAGCAAATAACGTTGCCAGAAGACTTAATACACATCCCACACCGGCGATATAAATCGAGTTGCCAAATGATCTCAAAATCTGCTTGTTGCTTAATACTGCTTTGTATGCAGCAACTGTGAAGTCTTTCGGGTAAAAAGTAACCGCACCTCTTAAAACATATCCGTCGCCACTTAATGATACGGCAAGTACATTTAAAATAGGATATAAAATAAGAATACTGATTATGATAAAGATAAAAGTGAGAACTGCTTCCACAATAATATCATTGGTACGCCATTTTTCTTTTACCTTTATCTCTTTGTTTTTTGTTAAAGTCTTTGCCATGTCCACTACCTCGTTACCAAACGCTGGTTTCTGAATACTTGTTACTTAAATGATTGGAGATTGCTACAAGGACCATTGCAATGATTGAGTTAAACAATCCTGCTGCGGTTGCCAGACTGTAATCGTACTTAATAAGTCCCCTTTTATATACCCAGGTCTGTAACACTTCGGAAACAGAGAGGTTCGCTGTATTCTGCAATAGGTATACCTTTTCGAAATCAACGGAAACCATCGTTCCAATCTTTAATATCAGCATGATAATAACTGTTGTTGCAATTCCCGGAAGTGTGATGTGCAGCAGTCTCTGCCAACGGTTTGCCCCATCTACCATAGCTGCTTCATACAGGTTCGTATCTATCGCGGTCAATGCAGACAGATAAACGATTGCACTGAATCCTGTCTGCTGCCAGATACCGGAAATAACACAGATCGCACGGAAATACTTTCCGTCACCCATGAAATAAATTGGCTCCATTCCGAAGAATTTCATGATAGATCCAATGGTTCCTGTTGACGGTGAAAGAAATGCTGTCACCAGTGCCACGAAAGCTACCATGGAAATAAAATGTGGCAGGAATGTAATCGTCTGTACTATTTTTTTTACTTTTGAGAGTCGTAACTCATTCAGCATAATAGCCAGAATAATCGGTGCCGGAAAACAAAAAATCAATGACCAGAAATTCAGCATCACAACATTCCGGATCATCTGCCAGAAGTCTTTTGCCTTAAACAGCTTTATAAAATTAGCAAATCCCACAAACTTACTTCCATCAAATCCTTTGTAAATCTTGTAATCATATAATGAAATCTTCAGCCAGTACATCGGCCAGTATTTAAACAAAAGCATATAAACCACAACCGGGAGTATCAACAGATATACTGTTCTTGCTTTCCATATGTCGTGCCCTAATTTTGCCAGCTTTCCTTTCATTCTTGTCCCCCCCTGTTATTCCCGTATGATATTTTTCAATGCCAGTTTCAAAACACCGTTATTTGTTTCCAGAATATGTTTTGCATCCGAGCTTTCCATGCCTGACAGATACATCATGATTGCAAGCTTGGTATCCTTCTGTGCCTTATCAAGGAAATCAGCCGCGGTTTCTTTGTCAGCCCCTGTCACGCTGCAGAATATTCTTTCTGCCCGGTCTACAAGCTTCTCATTTGAAGCCTTCAGGTCTATCATCAGATTACCATATACTTTGCCAAGCTTTATCATTGTTGTTGTTGTAAGCATATTTAAAACCAATTTCTGCGCCGTTCCTGACTTCATTCTCGTGGAGCCTGTCACAACCTCCGGACCTACAACCGGTGCAATACATATATCCACTTCTCTTTCCAGCATGTTCTGAGAGTTTGTCGTAACTCCGATGGTGTATGCTCCCACTTTCCTTGCCTTACGGATAACTCCAATCACATAGGGAGTTCTTCCGCTTGCTGCAATCCCGACTACAACATCATCCTCTGTGATATGATGCTTTGCGATCTCGCTTTCTCCAAGTTCTTCACTATCTTCACTGCCCTCCACTGCCGTACGCAGAGCCGTATCGCCTCCGGCAATATATCCCTGTACAAGCTCCGGATCCACACCATAAGTCGGAGGACATTCAGAAGCATCTAAGACACCGAGCCTTCCGGATGTTCCTGCGCCAAAGTAAAAGAGTCTTCCCCCTCGCTTCATGGAATCTACAATAGTATCAACCGCTGCTGCAATCTTAGGAATCGTCTCCTTTACAGCTCCTGCAACAAGGGAGTCTTCTTCATTGATCAGCATAAGGATCTCTGTCGTACTGCATTCATCAATATGTTTTGTTTTCTCGTTAACACTTTCCGTAGTCAAATTGCCTAAATAATCGTTCATATTTTCCCTCTCCTATAGTGTTATTTTACAACCACAGAACTATAATGTCAATATTTTTTAAAACTTTATTTTATTATGTTATAAAATATCGTTATTTTATTTCAAATTTAGGCATTCTTTTAACAAGTGAACCTAAAAGACTCCTAAACACATAAAAAACTAATGCCATCCAGGAAACCAATTCCCTGATATGGCATTAGCCTTATTAAATCATTATATAAGCAGATTGATGTATTAAATGTTATACCATTTGATCTCGTTTGCTTCCATCTCCAGCGAAAAGCTGCTGCCATCGCCACGGTAAACTACAGTTTTCTGGGGTTCATATGTATTGTTGACCACACAGAATTTGCCATTTTTCACATAGGCATGCACCTCAACGTTGAAGTTGGAGCTGAACCACCGGTGCAGCTCTTTCTCTCCGTGGGTACTCCACAGGATGCTGCGGTATAGGATACGGCTGTTCTCAAAGCTATATGGCAGTCCACTGATATAAACACAGCGTCCCTTTCCAAACTCATGAACTGCCATCTGCACTTCTTTCTCCCGCTGTACCAGGATTTCTGTACCTTCATAAGCGAAGATACTCTTCTTGCCCTCGCCGAAATCCACGGCTTGCGTGATATCTTCCAGAATGAAATGATCCGGATGTTCTTCCCAGTTATACTTATCGTAGTTTAAGGTAAATCCGGTTTCTTTTTCCACACCAAGCATATCTGCAAGTTGGAAATAATGCCCTTGGAACTGATGACCGGAAGGCTCGCCGACACCGATAAAGCCGCCTCCATTGTATACAAACTCACGGATAGCGGAAGATACGGCAGCATTCTCCCAGATGCTGCCACCTGTGTGGGCAGTATCCCCATCTCCCACATTAATAACCACATCCAGGTCTTTGAGAATTTCCGGTTCTGCCAGAATATCGTCAAATGAAATAAAATGTACATCAAAGGGTGCACCGCTTAACACCTCAATGATTCCCGCATAGCTGTAATTCTGTTTCTGGTACAGGGCATGGTGCACCATATGGCATCCCCAGCTTCTAATCTTGCCCCAGCTGTTCAAAACAGCTACTTTCTTGACACAATAGGGAGTAATTCCTTTTGCATTGGTATATAACTCACGGAACTCATTGCACATATTCTCCACATAGTCAAGAAATTCCGGGAAATCCAAGGTCAGTTTCAAATATCCTCCATAACCAATTCTATCAATAGGCTTTCGCAGAATAGCACGCCTTGCGGTAATCCAGTTCTCCTTTGCCTCCTTCACCGGGTCACCGCCCTCATGGAAGGTATCAGGGAAGAAATAAGGTAAAAATCTTCCCTCCGTATATCTGACACCTTCAATATCAGAGATGAGACGAAGAGTACTGCCATTTCCCACACTGCCTACCACAGCATCCAGACCGATGGTGGAAAACTCCTCCATAAACGGTTCAGTTCCAATCCAATGATCACCCAGAAACATCATTGCTTCTTTGCCGTACTCATGAGTAATGTCAACCATCTCTTTGGCAAGTCTGGCAACTTCTCTGCGCTGGAATGCCTGGAAGTCCTTGAACTCCTTGCTTGGCACGCGGTACTGGTTGTTGTAATAGCCTTGGTCAATGATATATTCAGGACGGAACTTATAGCCCACTTCCTTTTCAAACTGTTCTAAGATATAAGGGCTGACAGAGGCAGAATAACCATACCAGTCCACATATTTTTCTCTTCTTAACTCATCAAACATCAGGGTAAACTGATGGAAAAAGGTGGTATAACGGATTACATTCACATAAGGATGCCCAGCGCAATATCTGCGAAGACGCTCCATGGAATACTTATGAGTCTTGGGCTGTCTCACGTCAAAAGTGATCTGATGCTCGAAGTTTTTCCAATCATTGGTGACCGCATTGTACATGTGTACGGGATCCCAGATAATGTAGGCTAAGAAGCTGACAGTATATTCATGGAAAGGAACTGCATCATGAATGACTACACAGCCCTTATCCTCGTCATATTCCCAGTGATCAACCGTCACAACTTCAGCAGTAGAACGGTTAATGACTTCCCACCACCGTTTTATGTCATCTCTGGTATTGACCATCATCAGGTCTTTAGAAATGCCTTTCATAAGTGGAATCTCCAGATCAGGCTTTACTGCGGTATAAAAAGCAGTCATCACATAGCATTGCTGTACTTCGTCCGGGTTTGCTTTTGCCCACTCGTTATCCTTTCGGGTAGTATAATAGGTTGCATATATTTTTGCCCCAGTCTTGACCAGATCCTCCGGGAACTGGGTGCCGTCGCAGTCACGAATAGCATCGGCTCCCCAGCGTTTCATCAGTTCTATGGTTTCAGGCACCACATCCAGGTTAGTGGGAATGGTTACCCTTCCTTCTTTTAAACTCATTGGTATCTTACCTCCTGAAAAAATAAGTCATTGCAGCAGCGGTTTACAATGGGATGATTGTGTTATCTTCCTCGGTATAAGCCCCACCATCCATTTTGTTACGAATAAAGGGCACTCCCTTCCTTACATAAAAAGTGTTATGGGCAAGTAAGGCATCCGGGTTTTCTGACGGACTCACTGTGCCTCCAAGATCGTCAAAGCTTACATTATGGCGGAATGTATTGTGAATTGCCTCCTGTAAGCAAAACATAATACATCCACCTTCGTTTTGTCTACTGTAATTATATTCGTAAATAGTGCCATCACCGGAATCTGCATCGTAAGCCATTCCGTCCTGGTTCAATCTAGTGTCTGCCACTTCATTATAGCGGAACAGGGCATCCTTACACTTCCAGGGCCAGATGCCCGCTGCCACTTTTCCGGCACGGTTCTCCGGCCGGCTGTAAATCCTGTCATTAATCTCACAGGCAACAGAGTCTGCTGTATTGTGTTCCACCAAAGGACGCAGAGCATACATTGCAGTAATGCCATCACCACCTGCGGCTTTCACATAATTGTCCCGGATGACCATGTTTTCATGTCCATATTTCATAAAAATATCTGTGGACAATTCCGCTCCCCGGAATTTATCATGGGCATATGTGTATCCTACGGCAATACCCCAGCGGCTGGTCTTGTATACAAAACAGCCTTCCACTGTAATATCTTTAAAACGTGCCACTCCGGTAGCTTCTTCATCGGCAGGCTTTAATGCAGTCATATAAATGCCGCCATTATTCATATGCTTGTCGTAGACGTTACCATTCACATCATGGATAGAAAGATTCCGCAGGGTGATACCGCTGCGTACGCCCTTATCCTTTGCTACTACAGCCACACCTGTACGATTCATTTTATGCGGAGCGCTGTAGCTTTCCCCAGAATCTCCTGCCCGGTTTGTAATCTCAATATCATGAATAACCACATGCTCTACATCATACAAAAGCACGGCGGAGGACACATATCCTTGATAAACATGGGTGGGGGAATCCAACGGTATGCCATAGTCCTGATACCAGATGCCCTGCCCCCGGTTGCAATCAAAGGAGCATTTTCCCCCTCCTCTCCTGTTGGGGAATAAGAACCAATCTCAATGGGATGCTCTTTCGTCCCACTGTCTTTAATCTGCAGAAACTGCCCTGTAAAAATAGAATCTTTGGCTAACAGTACCCTGTCACCAGGATTCAGTGTCAATGTGTTTATGGGAAAAAGACTGGCAAAAGGGGAATCCATAGACATCCCGTCATTGATGTCACTCCCGGTTTTGCAATTGACATAATATGTCCTGTATGAGCTTATCATAGGCATCCTCCCTCAGTCTTTTTTCGATAATCTGGCGGACATCCTCATAATCAAACAAATCCCCATGATAGCGTCCAAACAGATCCTGGTTATTTTCATAAAACGCCCTCTTTTCTTCCTCTGTAAAGCTGGGACAGACACCCAGCTTTTTTATCTGTTCCGAGGGCTGCACGAAATCCAGCTTAAAGCGTGTGAGTTCATATTGAAGATACATGGGCGGGGAATAAAATCGTACACCATAAAGGGACTTTTCCTCATTTTTCTTAGACCGTCTTTTCTCCAAAGCCTCTATGCCGTCATCCTCAATGAGTCCAAACCGCTTTGCAAGAAGAAGGGCAGCCTGCGCCCTCTCCCATTCTTTTTTATCCAGACAATATTTTCGATTCATTACTTCACTGCTCCTGCAATTCCATTGGCAAAACTTTTTTGTAAGCTTAAAAAGATAACTGCGGTAGGAAGGGTACAAATCAATACACCCAACATTAACATACCGTAGTCTACGCTGTAGCCACTCTTTAAGTTAGCAACCAGCATTGGCATGGTAACCTGATTGCTGTCCTGTAAAATAATAGTGCACAGGTAGTTATTCCATGCGTTCATAAAGGTTACAGTCATGTGGCTGCGCCGTAGGTTGACTTCATAATTGGCAGAAACATAGTAAAGAAAATTTTGATCTCACTAAGTCCCTCCAGACGAGACGCCTCAATAATATCGTGAGGGAAAGAACGGGCTGCCTGTCGGAACATCATAATGAGAAAAGGTGTAGAAATCGAAGGCAGTGCCAGTGCAATCCAAGTGTTGACCAGTTTCCAGGAAGAAAACAATTTAAACAAAGGGATCATAATGGCAACAAAGGGAAGCATCATGGCAAGAAGCAGTATACTCATCAGAAGATCTTTGCCCTTATCATGGTAAATCTCAAATCCATATCCCGCAATGGAGCAGACCAGCAATGCGATTACGGTAATCACAATAGCGTTGCGGAAGGAATTGAACATGGCACGTCCCAGATTCTGGTTAGCAATGAGACTTTGATAATTTTCCATCAGATAAGTGCCTGGTAACAGTTTACCCCGGACAATATCAATACTGGAGTTGGTTGCCCCACAGATCATATAATACAGGGGAAACGCCGACAGAAAACTGGCAACGATCAAAATAATATAAGAGATGGTTGTTTTTACTTTAGTCACGTTTGTCACCTACTTTCATCTGGATTGCAGAGAGGAATGCCACACTCACAAGGATAAATACGGAAATTGCCGCTGCGTAGTTAAATTTTGGTGTTTCCACGAAGGAGATATTATAAACGTAGTGTGCCAGTGTCATAGTGGATTTACCAGGGCCTCCGGAGGTCAGGTTGACAGACTCATCGAACAGCTGTAACGTACCAGAGGTTGACATAATGGCAGTCAGAAGAATGGTGGGTTTCAATAAAGGAATGGTAATCTTCATAAACTGCTGGAAAGGGGTCGCTCCATCAATATAGCTTGCCTCATATACGGAATAATCTATATTCTGCAATCCTGCCAGATAGAAAACCATATTATATCCTGTCCATCTCCAGATCAATGCAACAATGATAACAAAACGGGCTGCCCATGCATTCTGAAACCAGTCTACCCTGGCAAATCCCAATGCCATGATGATATGGTTTACCAGACCGTCCTGAGCAAATAAAGATTTAAAAATCATAGAATAAGATACCAGAGACGTTGCACAGGGAAGAAAAATCAGAGTACGGAAAATACTCTTTCCTTTAATCTTCGGACTGTTCAAAAGCTGTGCCAGTCCCAGTGCCAGAATCAACATGACCGGTACCTGGATAATAAAGTAAAATACGGTATTAAACAAACACTGCTGAAAGGTCTTATCCTTTAATATTCTCCGGTAATTTGCCAGCCCTACAAAGCCTGATCCTTTTTTAGAAAAAGACAGTATGATTGCCTGAATCATGGGGTAAAAGCAAAAGATAAAGATAAGAAGTGCAGCCGGAATCAAGAATGCCCATCCAGTCAGGTTATGCTTTTTTTCCAAACTCATTTTTGCTTTCTTCTGTTTCATATAAATTCTCCTGTGAAAAAATACCGGGAACGCAATACGCTGCATCCCCGGTACTGGCTCATTTTTTACTTACTTATTCACTAATGTTAAACTCAACAGTATCCTGTGCGTTCTGAATTTCTTCATCAATATCAGCACCATTCTGTACTACGTTAGTGATTGCATCGGTCAGTGCACTTCTAATGTCATTGTAGTATGCACCATAATTGATAGCGGGAACTTTGCCTGCGAACTCAACGATGTCTTTGTATACAGCCTGTCCGCCATAGAAATCAGAGGTCTGGTTGTAAATGTCAGACTGAGCTGCCGGCAGATAACTGGAGATTGCACCAGCGTTAGGAAGCAGGTCATCATACAATTCAACACTGCCACCAAAGGTTGACTTAAGGAAATCAAATGCTAACTCGGTGTTCTGACAGTTGGAAGATACCGCCGCACCACCGCAGTTTGCATAATTAGTAGCACCATCAATACCGTCTAAAGCAGGCATATTTACGACAGCCCATTTACCGGACTGATCTTCTGCAGCCTGAATGGAAGACATGATCCAGCATCCCTGGATAACACCGGCAGCATCACCCTTGTTCATGGATGCAATGTACTGATCCCAGTCGGTGTAGTCAACCATAATACCCTCATCAATTAACTCTTTGTAAACTTTGATTGCTTCTCTCAGAGCTTCATTGTCAACCATGCAAACCTTGCCATCAACGATAGGAGATGCACCTGCGGACTGTAACATTTCGATAACAATCTCAGAACCGCCGGAGCTTGTCAGCATTGGTACTCCGTTTGCGTCAACAACCTTTTTCGCCAGATCCATGAACCCAGACCAAGTTGTGTCTTTGAAGTCCTCTACGGTAAGACCAGCCTTCTCTACCATATCAGAACGGATTGCCATAATGGATGCACCATTATCGAAAGGAATACCGTAGTGTTTGCCATCTGCGGTAGAATCTCCTAATTTACCACCGGAGAAATCATCAAAGTTGATACCGGAATTGGATAACTCTGTGAAAACTTCAGGATAATTTGCAATGTTTTTCTGGAAAGAATTATCCTGCATTAAGAAAATATCAGGCAGTGTGTCATAGTTACCAGCCTCAGCAGCGGTAATGATGCTCTGCTCAATGTCAGTGTAAACCTTCTCCTGAATGTCCAGTTTAAAGTTGGGATGATCTTTCTGGTAAATTGCCTCAGCCTGTTTCATTGCATATACATTGAAGGTTGGATCCCAGCACCATACAGTGAGAACTTCTTCACCATCGACTACTTCCGTCTCTGCTGTACTTTCCACTTCTGTAACAGACTCTTCTGTGCTCTCTGTTGTCTTGGCTGCATCATTGGATGCAGGGTCACCTGCCGCATTATTGCTGCTGCCACAGCCTGCAAGTGTAACAGCGGTCATCGCAGTAACAAGCAATGTACATGCTAATTTCTTTCTCATATTGTATCCTCCTTTAAAACAATACTTCGTTTGTTGATGGTTTCATTATAGCTTTATCTATCCTCCTATTCAATTTCTATATTGTTATTTTAAAAATTTATTTGAAGTTTTTGCCATATATTATTTGTTGTTTTTAATTATTCTTTCAAATTTTATATATATTTTTCGTCATTTTATCTTATTTTTATTTATTAATTCCACATTCGATGTACAAAATGATGATGTCATTGTTTTCTGTTTTATTATATTGTCGAGCAAGATATTGATAATTTGCAACAATTTAACACAATACAATACTTTTTTTTCGTAGTATAATGACAACAAAGGGGTTTTTTAGGAGAGGACCCTAAGCAATTAAAATTGTTGGCTAATGTGATTAAATGTGTTTAAATATACTCAAAGGAGTAAATTATTATGAACACATCAAATATCACAAATTACAAGCCAAAAGATTTTGCTGAACTGTTAGGTGTATCTGTAAAAACGTTACAGCGTTGGGATAGAGAAGGAACTCTAAAGGCAAACCGGACTCCAACTGATAGACGTTATTACACTTATGACCAATATCTCAATTTAAAGGAATAAATACTGAAGATGACCAACGTCAGGCAGTTATTTATGCCAGGGTATCTACAAGAAATCAAAAAGATGATTTACAAAACCAGGTTACATTTTTACGACAGTTTTGTAATGCCAAAGGTATTATTGTAGACCAGTGTATTGAAGATTATGGAAGCGGTCTTAATTACAATCGTAAAAAGTGGAACGAATTATTAGATGAAGTAATGGAACAAGAAAATCAAAACTATAATCGTAACTCACAAGGATAGATTTATCCGATTTGGTTACGACTGGTTTGCAAAATTCTGTACGAAGTTCAACACGACCATAGTAGTAGTAAACAATGAAGAGCTATCACCACGGGAAGAACTCGTGCAGGATATTGTTTCAATACTCCATGTGTTCTCCTTTGTAGGTTGTACGGACTTCGTAAGTATAAAAACCAAATAGAAAGGGATGTGGAAATTGCTAAAGAGCTTCAAGACGGAAATAAATCCGTCAGAGGAACAGAAAGTTAAGATTCATAAGACGATAGGAACTTGTAGATTCATTTATAATTTCTATCTTGCTCATAACAAAGAACTTTACGATAAAGGCGAAAAGTTTATGAGTGGTAAAAGTTTTAGTGTTTGGCTGAACAATGAGTATCTTCCACAAAATCCAGAAAGTTAAGTGGGAAGTTGTTCAAAATCTGTAAAGCACTCCAATTGAAAAATGGTTGTATCGCATTTACCAGATTTTCAAACATCAAAGTGCTTTTCCGAATTTTAAAAAGAAAGGAAAATCTGATGTAAAGATGTATTTTGTAAAGAATAATCCAAAAGATTGTCGTTGCGAAAGGCACAGGATCAATATTCCGTCACTTGGTTGGGTTCGCATCAAAGAAAAAGGATATATTCCAACAACTAAAGACGGATATGTGATTAAAAGCGGCACGGTCTCAATGAAAGCTGACAGATACTATGTTTCAGTTCTTGTAGAAATTTTAAATAACAAGATAGCCAATAATTCCAATGCAGGAATTGGCATTGACCTTGGATTAAAGGATTTTGCCATTGTTTCTAATGGTAAAACTTATAAGAACATTAACAAATCTGCAAGATTAAAGAAACTTGAAAAACAGCTTATTCGAGAACAGAGAAAGTCTCTATGAAAATTTAAAGAAAGGAGAGTCCACTCAAAAAACAAATATACAAAAACAAAGGCTTAAGGTACAGAAACTTCATCATAGAATAGATAATATTCGTACTGATTACATCAATAAAACAATCGCAGAGATAGTAAAAATCAAACCATCTTATATTACGGTTGAAGATTTGAATGTAAAAGGAATGATGAAAACAAACATCTTCTTCAAAGTTGCTTCACAGAAATTTTATGAATTTAGAACAAAGCTTCAAGCTAAATGCAATGAAAATGGAATCGAACTTCGAGTAGTAGACAGATGGTATCCATCATCTAAAACCTGTCACTGCTGTGGCACTGTCAAAAAAGATTTAAAGCTTTCAGATAGAATAATTTCAAAATGCATTGTGGTTATCGAAGACAGAGATTTCAATGCTGCACTTAATTTGAGAGATGCTATAACTTTACGAAGTTGCATAAGTCAAACGCAAACGTATGTACCGAAGGCTTATTCGGGAATTAACGACTGTGGAGTGTACAAGAACCTGCAAGTAGATATGATTTCGGTCAATCAAAAGCATACACGATGAAGTAGTGTAATGTTCGCGGAGAACTTACATTATCTCGATGTGAGCATATTTAATCACATTTTGAGTGGCAGGTTTTTATGGAAATGAACGTTTCGGGGATATTCCACCCAAAGGAGTATTTGACAAAGATAAAAGCAAGACTTTTATATGTTTCCT
>SCPN01000180.1_pt1 | contig 12283 bp, 16 predicted proteins | sample 6106831 | NCBI WGS metagenome assembly SCPN01 (sample SAMN10720447, study PRJNA508395) | human gut metagenome | isolation source: Participant 1, 0 month
TTTTGCCTTCATACTTCTCTGCCAGTTCACGCATTTTTATTTCACTGATATTCTTTTTATGTTCCGGCAGACGCTTCTTTTTATCCTCTACAATGACATCGAGTATCATAACTACCTCCTAATTGATTCCATTGATAAAATTTTCCACCATTCGTTTTCCATGTTCTGTATAGATAGATTCCGGATGAAACTGTAAACCGATCACCGGATATTCTTTATGCTGCATTGCCATGATCTCTCCGTCTTTGGTCTGTGCCATAACCGTCAGACATTCCGGCAGATCATCCATCTGCACTGCCAGCGAGTGATATCTTGCCACCTTGACCGGTGAGGTAATTCCTGCGAAAATTCCGGTTCCGGTATGTGTGATCTCTGACTGTTTTCCATGGAACAATGCTTTTGCGTATGTCACGGTTCCCCCAAATGCCTCACCGATACACTGATGTCCAAGGCAGATGCCAAGGATTGGAATCTCTCTGTAAAATTCCTTTACCACATCCATACAGATTCCTGCTTCCTTCGGACTTTTCGGTCCTGGGGAAAGAACAATTTTATCCGGATGTAACTCTCTTATCTCCCCGATCGTAATCTTATCATTGCGGACAACCTTTATATCCTGCGTAAAAGTTCCAATATATTGGTACAGATTAAATGTAAATGAATCGTAGTTATCGATCAGCAATATCATAAGTTTTCCTCCTCCACAAGGGTTTTTGCCAGAGCCATGACCTTGTTACAACATTCTTTGTATTCATTTTCCGGAACAGAATCTGCAACGATTCCAGCTCCTGCCTGTAAATAAACGTTTTTTCCTTTTTTGATCATCGTACGGATCGTGATACAGAAATCCATATCGCCGGAAAAATCCACATATCCGGTTGCACCACCGTAAAGGCCTCTTCTCACACTCTCCAGTTCTTCGATAATCTCCATCGCCCTGATCTTTGGTGCTCCGCTCAAAGTTCCTGCCGGGAGGAAGGATGCCAGCAGATCAAACGGGTGAAAACTGCCTTTCTTGCGTCCCTCGACCATCGAGACGATATGCATGACATGTGAATAATTTTTTACGCTCATAAAGTCTGTAACTTTTACCGTACCAAACTCTGAGATGCGTCCCATATCATTGCGGGCCAGATCAACTAACATGACATGTTCGGCACGTTCTTTTTCATCGGCAAGCAATTCCCTGTGCAGTCTGTCATCTTCTTCCTTTGTCTTTCCCCTTGGTCTTGTTCCGGCGATCGGGCAGGTAAATACCTTATTCCCCTGTTGTTTGACCAGCATCTCCGGGGAACTTCCAATCACTTCAAAATCTCCAAAATTAAAATAATAAAGATATGGAGATGGGTTTAGCTCACGGAGTTCGCGAAGTACAGATCAAATCCATCCTGTCCCGTCGCGATCGTCCAGCGCTGTGATAACACGGTCTGGAAAAATATGCCCGTCGCGGATATACTGTTTGATCTTATTTACCTTTTCACTGTATTCCTCTAAAGTATCTGACTTTTTCGTGATCACTCCATCCGGAAACAGTCTTACTTCTGATTCTTTCTGTTCCTGCATGGCAGTTTTGATCAATTCTGCTGCTTTTTTCGCTGCCGTTTCTTTTCCTGTCTCATCATCGGATTCTAAGATCACCGCGGTCAGTGTTTCTGCCACATGATCAACCACAATGAATTCTTTCATCAGCATAAGCTGAACCGTCTCAATCCCGATCTCATCCGGGTTTTCTTCCGGCAGCACCTCACTGTATCTCACGAAGTCATAACCAACACTTCCCACAAGACCTCCCGAAAAATTCAGTTCCTCATTGTCCTTCCGAATTTCAAATTCGTTATAATATTCTTTTAATAATGTAAGCGGATTTCCCTCCCTGACATCCTCGGTACCATCTTTTTTTGTAATCACCATTGACTGTCCCTTCGAGGAAATGATCTCTTCCGGTTCTACGCCGAAAAATGTATAGCGGTCATAATTCTTGTCATAACTCTCTAACAAAAATCCTTTTTTCTTTGCCACCAGATTCCGGTACATCCCGGTTGCTGTCTCATTTACAATACTGACTGTCTTTTTGTAAACTCTGTAAATTCTTTTCATCCCAATCTCCATTCTCGAATCACCTGTTGCAAAACCATGTTATCAAAACAATAAAGTTCACACTCTGCGCGAATTTTATTGTTAAAAAACGCCCCTGACCGGAATTTTTTTCCAGTCAGGGGCGTTTTCACGCGGTGCCACCCTGTTTCGCCAGACATTATGATTCCATGTAGGACAAAGAGTCGCTTGCGACTCTTTCGCGCCCGAGCGGTGCTGTTTACAGCAAACTTCATCTCCGCAAGGTGCGCATCCCGCCCGGAGGGCTTTTTCATTCATAGGACGTAATTTCCTATGAATGAAAAAAACGGATATTTCCAAAAACTGGAAATATCCGCCACCAATCATGTCTGACCTCATCCGACACACAAACAGCTATCTTTCTTTACTGTCCGATATCTTACCTCTGTAACGTGAGGACACGGCATCCGCTACTGACCATACCATCTGGTACGCTGTTCGCTTTGCTCTCGCAAACCCATTCCTTTCATATTCATCTGTCCGTTTCCACCAGCCACGGACTCTCTGTGAGATATCCTATGAAGTACTCTCTTTGCTCAACGATTTAACGTTTCTTTGTTTTTTAAGTTGTTTCGATTTTAGCATGGTAAAGCGGTAGTGTCAAGAACTTTTTATAAAATATCTCCGCTCCGTCTCCATCCCCGGAAACTGCTGTCCGATCTTTTTTTCATAGACCGCCATCAGTACATCCAAATCCGTACGCGTCAAAAGATGCGCTCCGTCGCAGTCTAATGCTTCCTTTACGCACTCTGGTCTGTGGCACACTTCATCCACACTTCCTCCGACTGCGTGAAGTCCCATGACGATCACAACTTTATTGCTCTGTGCATACACCGCCGGCTCCCATGCTTCCGGCGCTTTTGCCGCCTTATGTGCAGCGCCGTCCGCCTCGATCAGGACAACATCTGCCTCTTTGCATACTGCTGTAAGCTGTTTAATGCTTAAAGTTTTAAACTTCTCCGGTTCCATCTTCTGCTGTTCTTCAACAGCATCGTTTCCGGCACATTTTCCAACCGCATAAATCTCTGTTTTTTTATTATCACTTAAAATTGTGCCACACACACAGATCCCGTTTTTTTTCAAAATCCCGGCTACTTCCTCTCGCAGCTTCTCACAACTTTTCTCCCTGCCATCAATGAACACCCGGTCTTTTGGCACATACATATGCGTTGTAGTTGTGATCATGACTTTTTTCCCCTCGTTTACAAACGCTGCAGCATCCTGATAAATGCTGCTGGTCTTTCCGCCGGCTCCGACGTAGGATATGATATAAGACATTTTTTCCCCTTATATTTTTTTATTCAAGCTGATTTACACCACTTTTTGCCAAAATCTTTCTCCGCAGCAACGTATACGCGATCATCATCGCAATTCCCGTCACAACCCACGAAATCGGGTAAATGATCATCAGCACCCAGAATTCGTGCACTCTCTTACATACCGCAGCGATCAGGCTGTAAAGCGGGTGCTCACTGTCCCCGATGCTCCTTAAGATCGACGAACCAAAATCATAGAGCATGATCTTCGAAAGCCTCTTCCATAAAATACATCCGCGCCCCGAAATCCTGAAAATATCTCACATTCTCATTATATCCATTGCCGGAAAATGCCGGTTTCAACTTCACGCCGCCATACATCAGGGTATCCCCGTATGCCGTAATATTCTCCTTTTCCCCGTCCATTTTCACAAACTTTGCAACCAGATTGTGCGCAATGGAGTCCTGTCTGATATGGATCGGTGATACGGTGTTAACCAGATCCCCGAACTCTTTGACATTATATTTTAAAGAACGGTTATAAAAATGATACTTCTTTTCCTCACAGAGTCCCTGTGGTTTATAGTACCCGAACTGCGTGTTTGGCACGACAAGCTTTTGCATGACGAAGCCGACCGCCTTCGACTGATCCGGCGAGACGCACGTCCATTCCGTCACATTGCTGTCATCATTCCAGAGGACACTGTTTTTTCCAAACGCATTTCCTCTGCCGTTCCCTGTAAAACTCCTGCCACGGTAAAAAATTCCCTGTTGCAGCACACTGCGCCATTTTTTGTAAAGAATGATCTGCGCTTTGATGGCTTCTGACTCTTCTTTTTTCAGATCACAGAAATTGCACTCATATCCGAGCAGTCCAAACGCCGCTACCGCAAAACGTGTTTCAAGCGGTGTCGTGCGCAGTGTCTGATGATTTGGGCAGCCGGAGACATGTGCGCTTATCACGGACATCGGGTAGCCGTAGCTGTACCCGGTCTGGATCTCGGCACGGCAGAGCGCATCTGTATCATCGCTCGCCCAGATCTGTGGGAAATAACAGAGCATACCAAGGTCAAAACGGTTTCCACCCGCAGCACAGCCCTCAAACAGGATGTCCGGGAATCTCTTTGTCAGCTCCCTCATGCAGCGGTAAAGTCCCATCACATACCGGTGTGCCACCTCCCCCTGCCTTTCAGGACGGATACTCTGTGAAAAATAATCCGAAAATGTGCGGTTCATATCCCATTTTACATAGGAAATGTCCGCGGAGGAAAATACTCTGCCCATCTCCTCAATGATATGATCCTGCACGTCCTTTCTGGTCAGATCAAGGATCCTCTGATTGCGCCCTTCCGAGTGCGCCTTTCCCGGAATCTCGATCACCCAGTCCGGATGGCTGCGGTAGAGATCACTGTCCACATTGACCATCTCAGGCTCCACCCAGATTCCAAAATCCATGCCAATCGCCCTGATCTTATCTGCAATCCCCTTTAAACCGCCCGGCAGTTTCTTTGGATTTGGCTGCCAGTCTCCTAACGATCTCGTGTCATTATCACGTTTTGCAAACCAGCCGTCATCCATGACGAAAAGCTCAATGCCCGCCTCTTTTCCCGCTTTTGCAAGTGAGAGCAGTTTTCTTTCATTAATGTCAAAATAGGCTGCCTCCCAGCTGTTTAAGAGCACCGGGCGCTCCTTTTTCTTCCAGGTTCCCCTCACAATGTGCTCCCGCACAAAACGGTGCATATTCTGGCTCATGGCATTATATCCGTCTGATGCGTAGGTCATTACCGCCTCCGGCGCCTCAAAACTCTCCCCTGACTCAAGTGTAAAACAGAACGACTGCGGATTGATCCCGGATACGATTCTTACTTTTCCAAAACTGCCGACCTCCGCCGCCTCATAGTGATTGCCGCTGTAGATCAGATTAAATCCAAAACATTCCCCCGCATCCTCCGTGGTATGTTCTTTTCCAAGCATCACAAACGGATTGTCACGGCTCGACGACGTTCCCGTGTAAGAGGCGTTTACATATTTTCCCGGCACCAGCCGTACGTCCGTGCGCCCCATTTCACGTGCCCAAGCCCCGTGAAATGTTGTAAACACATAGTCGGACGGTTCTAAATCAAGCTGCAGGCTCATCAGGCGGTTTAACTTTACCACATCCCCGCTCTCATTGATGAGTTTTGCGCTCCTTGTGATCACATCACAGTCCTCATAGACATAATAATGGAGTTCTAATATGACTCCGCTGTTTTTATCGCGCAGTGTCACACCAAGCCACTCCACCTCACCGGACTCATCATACGATCCCGGAAGTGTCTCAAATTCTTCCTTTCCGGTTCCCTGTTCAAATTTTTCAAACAGGAAATCAGACGTTTCGCTTCCATCGGAAAGTGTCAGTTCCACAAAAGGCTCCCTGATATCGCCTTTCCCGAAAGAGGACATCTCAAGACATGTGTCCTCTAAGGAAAACTGCAGATGTTCACTGTCATAAATATTGGTATTGCCCGGCGCAAATGCATGCTGTTCCATCAATCCGTCTATGGCTGGATGAATTTTTCTTCCATAATATAAGTGCTCCAAATGTCCGGTTTCCATGACACGGAACAGATAAGAAGTATGTCTGGTATGCAGGGAAAATAACTGGTTTTCGACTGTGATCATGCTTTTTTCATCTCCTTAATCTCTTTTGCGATTTCTTCCACTTTCTGCTCACTTAAAATATATTTTTTGCGGAAATAAAATACCGCAACAAGCAGTCCTGCGATCGGGAATACTGTCATGGTCAGGCGCAGTCCTGCGACCGAACTTCCCGCTGCCGCAACTGCTGCTCCGTCCGTATTCTGGCTTAAATTGCAGACGGTCAGGCAGATCGATGCCACAAGCGCAGCCACACCGGAAGCAAGTTTTACAACGAAAGTCTGCATGGAAAAGATCACGCTCTCATCCCTTCTGTGATTCTTCCACTCTCCGTAATCGACCGTATTCGCAAGGAATACCGTTGTGAGAACGGATAACATTCCATTTGCTGAAAAGATAAAAAATGCAGGAACAAACAGCAGATACAGGTTTGACATATTGACAAACATTAAAATCAGAAGAACCGCATATCCTAAAATCGCCATCACAAAACTGGTATAAAACACCTGGATCGTTCCCAGAAATTTGCGCAGGATCGGGAAAAACAGCATCATGGCAAGAATCTGCATTGCTCCACCAAACGTATTAAATAAGGTATAGGCATTGTACCAGCTATCACCGCCAAAGTCATACTTGAAAAAGTAAATAACGAGATTGGATGTAATGTAAATTGAGCAGTTGATCAAAACGATTGTCACAACGACCGTCATCGCCTGATCGTTCTGTAACAGGGAACGGAACATCTGTCCAACCGAAGGTGCCTCCACATCCACGGTAGATTTTTCTTTGATATTTAAACAGGTGATTAAAATAAATACAAAAAACAGAATTGCAACCACCAGCGCAAACCATTTGAAACCGACTCGCTCATTTCCCTGCCCTAACATATAGACACATTTCATTGTGATGATCGTCACGATCGCAGAACCGACTCCGGCGCAGGAGCGCGCGAGTGTGGAAAGTCCTTCTCTCTCTTTTCCGCCCTCCGTAAAAGCCGGGATCATCGACCAGTATGGGATATCCATCATGGTATAGGTAACACCCCACAAAATGTAAGTCACTGCCGCATATGCCACCAGTCCGTTTCCATCGAGTTTTGGCGGTGCCGCAAACATCAGATACAAAATCACTGCATTTGTCAGTGTCCCGATAAACAGCCACGGGCGGAATTTGCCCCATTTTGTGCGCGTCTTTGCAACGACCACACCCATGATCGGATCGTTAAATGCATCAAACACACGCGCCGCCATCAAAATGATTCCCATTGCGATCGCGCTGACTCCTAAAATATCCTGATAATAATATAAAACATAACTTGCCGAAAACATATAAACCATATCTTTTCCGACCGCCCCAAGTCCGTATGAGACTTTCTCTTTTCCTGTTAATTTCATAAATCCTCCTTGTTTTCCGAAGGAAAATGCGAGCCCTCTGGCGAGCAGAGGATTTTCCTCCCTTGTTTTTCGGAGAAAAATGCGAGCCCTCTGGCGAGCAGAGGATTTTCCTCCCTTGTTTTTCGGAGAAAAATGCGAGCCCTCTGACGAGCAGAGGATTTTCCTCCCTTGTTTTCCGAAGGAATGCGAGTCCTCTGGCGAGCAGAGGATTTTTTCCTTCCTAAAATTTTTTCTGCTTCATCGAAAATGCAAGTTCCACGACCTTATACGCCCCGTCGTAGATTCCGGCTTCTTTATTTTTTACAATGTTGTCGCACATATCGCAGAGCAGTGTTTTTTCTTCCAGAAACAGTTTCATCATCTGAAGCGTGTGCGGGATATCCCTGCACTCTAATGTGCCATCACCGATCTCCGCGGAATGGATTGCTCCCCACTGCTCGTGTCCTCCAACACGTCTGATAAATAGTTTCGGCACCGGATAAAATGAAAGTTCACTCGGCTTTGTGACGAGCACATCGCAGCTTCGCATCAGAAGATTCGTGCAGTATACCGCTTCAAAAATATTTTCATGCCAGAAGCCGTGGATTCCGATGACATCTTTGTTAAGCGCATCCTCCGCAAATTTTTTCGTATCCTCCCAGTCGTTAAAATGTTCTTTCGCATAATGTCCCATCTCCGGGATTTCCTTTAAAAGTTCCTCCCAGACATTGCGGTAATCACCGACATTGACATAAAGCGCCGCTTTCTTTTCTTTGATCTGTGGCAGCAAAAAACGGATGATCTCTGCAAAAATTTCTTTCTGTGCACCGGCACCGCCGATCGTCAGGAGAAAACGCATCGTTTTTCTCCCCTCTTTTCTCTGTTTTCTCGCTGCGCAGTCCGTCTCGATATTGCTGACAAGCTCATGGTCGATATAATGTCCGGTATAAAAAAGAGCATCTTCCGGCATCGGATTCAACACATCATTCCCCTGCATTCCGTTTAAAATGCGGTACCCCTGGTATGCATAGTGCGTCTGCACCGTGTGAATGCTGCCTTCCGCTAAATGAAGCGCCATCTGCCAGTTGTCCGGGATCGCATTGACCACATATTTCATTCCGGCGTGAAGCGCAGCCTGCGCCGGCCACACATGCGTTGCGACGACCGGGATATCCTTTGGGATATTCGCATACACCGGAGCCATCAATTCTGCATTTTTCTGATCTGCTGCATTGTAGGTCAGTTTGCGGAATCCCTCATAGTTCATCGGCTCCACACCAGATGGTTAAAGAGTCTGCTCTTCTGTGACAGACGGGAACCCATGGAGTAAAGATCATTCTGCGCACCGATCACTTTGGTACAGGTGGTCTGTCCGTAGGAATTTAAATCCATCCAGTACGGTTCATACCCCAGCGCATGTGCTGCGGATGCGATCGCCATGGAGATGCGGTAATGACCAAATCCCATACGGATATTTCCGACGATGATTCTCCGTATGAAAGTCCGCAGCCCTTCTTCTCCCACGCGGATATCAGAGACACCAAGTTCCGGCCCGATATACGGGTTTGCCTTGATCGAAGTTGGATAATTCTTTTGTGCTGTCATCCCCGAATTTACGGATAAATTTCTGCTTTGACCGGACTGTTTTTATAGGCACCCGGTGCAATGTCGTTTCCAAAAATCTGTTTTGATCGTTCTGTCATCTTACACTTCATCCTTCCTTATTTTGTGTTTATTAAAATTCTTTTCAAAATTTCTTTTCACATTGTAAAACACAGTGACTGTTTATTTTCTGTCATTTTTCACTTCAAACAGTATTCTCTGCTCTTCCATCTGTGCCGCTTTTATCTTTAAAATCCTGACGCCTTCTTTCCCCGGTCGTTCTGACATAAGTGCCGCCCATGCCTCCCTGCAGGGAAATGATTTTGGGTCCAATAATGGCAATCGGTCCCTCCGCAGATAATACAACCGGCTCCTGGTAAAAGTTAACGATATTATCGTTCTGATCCAGGGCACGGATACGGATTTCCGCAGCTTCATAAGTATGTCGTTCTGTCAGGTTTTGATGGTCCGGTTCCGCGGATAAATGCATGGAAGTGACCGGCTCTTTTCTGACCACTTTTACCACTTTTCCATTCTTTACTGCCTCAAACCGGTAGCTTGTCGAAGTACCTCCCCAGTCACCGATATAACGGTTGTACAAAGCCACTGCATCCGTCGGCTTCATGTGATACATGAGTATAAGCTTCACTGCCGCCAAATACACGCCTTTCGGAAGATCGGAAAGTCCATACCGCGCCGCCGCATTCAGGATATACTTTCCTTGCCTGCTCCGGTTTAAAATCTTCCTCTTTTCAATGGCATCCCTGATAAAGTCATCCACTGCGATTGGTCCGTGTGAAAGATTTTATACGGCGAATCTGATGCGGTATACCCTTAAAAACCGGTCATTTTGTACATCCGTACACTGTCCGCATTGGTAAAAATCCAGATCGTTCCGCGGTTACAGCCCGGATGTTCCCCGATATCCATGGACGAACTGATTTCAAGTACCGGCTCTTTTCCTGCTGACACGTGTAGACCGCAGCCGCAAGTTTCGGATTTCGGAACATGTCCATCACACCGTGATAACAGATACGGTCGCCGCTGCCAAAATCCTTATGTGTATTGTAGTCAAACATGCACCAGCCAAAACTTCCTGCAATATCCGCCTCCCGGCAACCGCATCCAGCACACTTGCATGGCGCATCGCATGCCACACACGGTGTTCTTCCCAGTCATAGCTTTCGTCGGATACATATGTCCGTTATATTCGCTGATAAGATACGGTTTGCTGTTATCAGACGTAACAGCACTTTTTTTCTCACATCCGTGGTTTGTCCCATTGTGGCTGAAATCATTGTAGGTATAGACATCCTCTAAAAGGCTGCTCTTTTTATGTGCCCGGACACCCCCAGTCTGTCTTGTTGGATCCAGTTCATGTGCCACGCGGTTTGTTTCCCGGTAAAATGCGTCATCATCCCCGGACTCGTTGATCCGCACACCCCACAGAATCACAGACGGATGATTCCGATACTGCTCTACCATGTCTTTTACGTTTTCGACCGCCTGTTTTTTCCAGATTTCATCCCCGATGTGCTGCCAGCCCGGTATTTCCGTAAAGACCAGAAGTCCCAGTTCATCACACCGCTCCACAAAATGCCGGCTCTGCGGATAATGGGACGTCCTCACCGCATTTACGCCCAGTTCATTTTTCAAAATGTCTGCATCCCGTTTCTGCATGGATTCCGGCATTGCATAGCCGACATATGGATAACTCTGATGGCGGTTCAATCCTCGCAGCTTTACTTTTTTGCCATTTAAATAGAAGCCGTCCTGCAAAAAAACTGCAGTCCGGAATCCAAACAGCGTAATATTTTCATCCAGCACATTTCCATTTTGCAAAGTTCTGTTTTGACTTCATAGAGCACCGGTGTTTCCAGATCCCAGAGTTTTATGTCCGATATCGGAAAGGAAAGCTGCGTCTTTACTGCTGCCGGGCTCTCGCCAAGCAGTCTGTAGTTTTCCGTGCCGCGCTCTCTGATGCTTTGCCGGATAAACAGATCTTTCAGACGGTTGGTTTTTCCGCTGCTAAAACATTTATTTCAGAGATCAGCTTAGTATCTGCTATCTGCTCCGTTTTTGTATTTTACTTTTTTCGATATCGCTGTGTAGAAAAATATCTGCTAAATAATTTTCATTTTTAACATCCACATAAACTTCACGGTAAATTCCGCCGTAAGTCATATAATCAATCACATACCCGAACGGTGGGATGTTTAAGTTCTCCCTGCTATCCACCCGCACTGTAAGCACATTTTCTGCCCCGATCCGCAGTTTTTTGCTGATATCGATGGAAAATGCCGTGTAGCCACAGTGATGCTCCCCGATCCTTTCCCCGTTCAATAACACCTGTGCTTCATGCGCGATGCCTTCAAACGTCACGATCACGGTCTGATCTTTCCATTCTTCCGGTGCAAAAAAATGTTTTCTATAGCAGCACACCATCTGGTAACTGCTCTCATCAAAATAATGAAACGGTGTCTCCTTGCAAGTGTGCGGCAGTCTGACATCCTCCCATGCGTCATCCTGATAAGCCGTCTCTCTCATTTGATTTTCGTATGTTTCCTTAAATTTCCACCCGTCATTCCAGTAAATGCGTTTTTGCATCATCCTCCTTCCCTTCCGCAACGATTCCCTGCACTAAGATCGTGACTACTTCATCAGACCATCCCTGATGGGATATCCCGTTAGAGATCAGGATATCTCTCTGGAAAAATTGCTCTAATGCCGCCTCCAGCATCATTTTTACGATTGGGATCTTAACCGGCCGGATCACGCCCTCTTCATTCCCTGCTCTAATAAGGAAATCGTTGTCTCCCAGCCGGTTTCTAACCGTTCCTCCACATGTTTGTAGATGTTCGGATACTTTTCCCCAACAGATAGAGGCTGTCTGAAATCAACTTCCCGGTAACTCTCCGGCAAAACACCTAAAACCGCCGGATTTTTCAAGTGTGGATAATTTTTCATTCTCTAACACCTGTCTTTCGCTCTCTTTGATTGAATCGAACAGATAATCTACCATCGCTAAGAAAAGTGATTCCTTATCACGGAACACGGTATAAATCGTTTTCTTTACTCATACCAAGGATTCCAGCCAGATCATCCATGGTAAATTTTAACCCTTTCTGGTTAAATGCCTTTAAGGTTCCCTCTAAAATACTCTCCCTTAATTCCATCATGTTCTCCGTTTCTTCTTTATTACATGGAAACTATTTTTATTATTTGAGTTTCCTATATTGTATCATCTTGTTTCGTACCCGCAAGAAACTAATTTACCAAAATAGTTTCCATTTTTTATCT
>SCPN01000741.1_pt1 | contig 12253 bp, 13 predicted proteins | sample 6106831 | NCBI WGS metagenome assembly SCPN01 (sample SAMN10720447, study PRJNA508395) | human gut metagenome | isolation source: Participant 1, 0 month
AAGTAGAAATCTCCAATACCAATATAGAAGCAATCAACACACCGATGAATTTAGAGACAGAGTTTGAAAGTAGCACAGGAATTACTTGTTTTATACAAATTGCACAAAATTTACGGATTGCAAAACAAGACGCAACTCAGGAAGAATTGGAGCAAGCATGTAAAAAGGCATCTATTCACGAATTTATTATGAGTCTTCCAAACGGTTATGAAACTCAGGTCGATTGGGAGAGATGCTGTCCGAGGTGAAAACAACGACTAGGGGCTTAAGAGCATTTTACACAATGCGCCGTTTATTTTGCTGGATAAGGCCGGCCGCAATCTTGACAACAACTAAATGAGAGGCTGTTATCTTAAAATCTTACATAGACAAGCGATGAGGAAATGCAGAGCTATGGTTTTAATTTCCCACAGAGCTTCCACCATGAAAATAGCAGATGATGTATATAATGTAGAGCGCGGAAGGATAGGCTGAGTAGAAGCAGGTACAAATAAGAGCAGGGGAAAAGCGTATAGTAACCAGAATGATAAAAGAGCTGTGTGCAGCATCACACAAAAGGCGGAGCATTATGTCCTGAGTGTGATGAGCTGAACGAATACGCAAAATTGCGCAGTGATAAGTGTCCGTTTATGGAGACAAAAACATTTTGTTCCAACTGCAAAGTGCATTGTTATAAGCCGGTGATGCGTGAAAAAATTCGTGCGGTTATGCGTTTTTCAGGACCCAGAATGTTATTGCATCATCCGGTATGGGCTATCAGACATGTAGTAGAATCAAAATCAGAGAAAAAGAAATTGGAGGGGCAGACATGAAAAAAGTAAAGAAAATCCTATTTATTGTATTGGGGTGTATTGGTTTGGCTTTGGGCGCTGTAGGCGCAGTGCTTCCTTTAATGCCTGCATTTCCCTTTTTATTGCTGGCAGCCGTTTGCTTTGCCAAAAGTTCTGAAAAGTTGCACAATTGGTTTATTAATACCAAACTATACAAAAAGAACTTGGAATCTTTTGTAAAAGGCAAAGGTATGACTTGGAAGGTCAAAATTAGAATCATGTCTGTTGTAACCGTATTAATGGCAATCGGCTGCGTTATGATGATGAGAGTGCCGATTGGTCAAATTGTACTGGGATGTGTTTGGCTGTTCCACATTCTGTTCTTTATCTTTGGCATTAAAACCATGAAGAAAGAAGAGGAAGAACAAGAGTCCATCAAAGAAGAACTGCCTGAAATTGAATAAAATAAAAAGAGACAGAATATAATTCTGTCTCTTTTTATTTTGGGTTTATTAGGTGGAGGTGATGTGGGGGGACTTATTTGATATGGAATGAAGATGGCTATTTAGAACAGTAAATATCGATGGCATCTCTGAAAAAATTTGCGCAGTTTTCACCTAATTGGTCGTAATAGGATTTAAAACGACTGTCAGATACATAACTGTCGCCCAATGCTTTATGAACTGCTTTAGAGTATATTCCTTCAGGCCAAAACAGGCATAACCATTGGCGATGCAAATCACATGCCTTTTGAGCTTGTTCGCAATTGGGATTTTTTGTTTTTACGGCATTCTTCAATAACAAACGGATTTCTTTTTCCAAAGTTTCTTGAAGAATCCAAGTTTCTCGGCTCATATCGGATAATCTTTTATTTGCATCAGCCATGATAGCATCGCCATAATTTTGACGCAATTCGTTACCGTATTTTTGCTCTGTTTCAGATAGTATAGTTTGTTTCATCACTTTAAATTTTTCTTCATCTGTCATAATAATGTCTCCTTTCAAGAGTAAAATTGTTTTGCTCACATTTTCAATGAAAAGTTCTATTTGTGATTTTCTTTCTGACAATGCAATTAAATGTCTTTGAAGTACTTGTTCTTTTTCCGTATTTGTCGCGCTAAGTAAGCGAGAAATTTCTTCAAGAGATACGCCAAGTGAACGATAACATAAAATTTGCTCCAGCGTGTCTATTTGTTCCGTTTCATATATACGATATCCGTTTTCTCCAATACGTTTTGGTTTTAATAAATCGATTTCATCATAATAGCGTAAGGTACGGGTACTGACTCCTGATAGATTTGCCAGCTGTTTGATGGTATATTCCATATCATCACCTCCTGTTTGCATTTTAATGGTTTACGTAGCGGCAATGTCAATACATTATCGAAAAAATGATAAAGAAAGCGCCTGCATATTTTGCAGGCGCTGTTTTTTTATGTTCTTTTATGCAAGAATCATTGCAGTTAAATCCATAGGATCCAGTTTTTTACCGTCTTTATAGCAACGCATATTTCCGGAAGCAATTTCGTCAATTAAGATAACTTCTCCGTTATGGTAGCCAAATTCAAATTTGATGTCATAAAGGTCAATACCTTTTTCTTTTAAAGTGTCGGTGATAATGCTATTAATGGTTTGTGTTAATTTTTTTGTATCCTCAAATTGCTCAGGTGTCATAATGCCCAATGCATCCAAACCTTCACAAGTAATCAGCGGGTCTCCACGGTCATCGTCTTTTAAAGTCACTTCTACATAAGCGTTTAGAGGTTGGCCTTCTGTTACATAATCACCATATCTTTTAAAGAAGCTGCCTACTGCACGATTACGGCAAATCACTTCTACACCTTTACCAAAGCATTTTGCCGGCAGTACTTCCATGGTGGAGTTTTCTACATCTGCAGAAACATAATGTGTTTGAATGCCTGCTTTTTTCAAAATTTCAAAGAAGAAGATAGATACTTTTAAGTTTTCTTTGCCAATTCCGTCAATGGTAAGTCCAACTGTGTTGGCGCCAGGGTCAAACACACCGTCAGTGCCTGTGACATCATCTTTAAATTTCAATAAATAATTTCCGTTGTCCAGCGCAAATACATCTTTTGTTTTGCCTTGATATACAGCTTTCATGAATCAAAACCTCCGCAATTTTTAACTGAAGTGATATTTTTATGTCTGCTCTATTTTATCACTTTTTTGTCGATTATGATAGACACAATTAGAAATTTTATATAATTTTGTGAGCATTGTAAATTGTATGAAACAACTTACTGTAATTTTTGTTCAATGGCATGAATGATATGCTCCAATACTTGGATACGTCCGTACTTTTTGCATTGTGTGGGGACCACATGCCACGGCGCAAATTCTGTAGAGGTGTGTTCCAACATCTGATTTACAGCAATTTCGTAGCTGTCCCATTTTTCCCTGTTACGCCAATCTTCAGGGGTGATTTTCCATCGTTTTGACGGTGTGGATTGACGGTCATTAAACCGTTTCAGCTGTTCATCTTTATCAATTTGCAGCCAAAACTTTACAATCACAGCGCCCCAGTCCGTCAATTGCTTTTCCAGTTCATTAATTTCACTGTATGCACGAATTTGTTCTTCTTTTGTGCAGAATTGTTCAATATATTCTACCAGAACGCGGCCGTACCATGTGCGGTCAAAAATTGTAATATGTCCTGTTTTGGGAATGCTGCGCCAAAAACGCCACAAATAGTGGTACTGGCGTTCTTCTTCCGACGGAGCTGCAATTTGCCGTACTTGGTATCCTCTGGGGTCTAAGCTTTGGCAAACACGGTTAATACAGCCGCCTTTTCCCGCAGCATCCCAGCCCTCAAACAGAAACAGTGCCGGAATCTTTTTTCGATATAAACGTGATTGCAGGTCAAACAATTTCTTTTGTAATTTTTTTAATTGTTTATCATAATCATCATCTGATATTTTTTGTCCCAGAGGAACCGTTTGAATCGGTTCGTGTTTTAAAGTTGGATAGGTATCGGAAGGCATAAGAATAGGCCATGTTTTATTTTCCAACTGACTGGCAGAACTTTGAATGGTATTGATGACCGTTTCAAAAATAAATGCAGACGCTTCATCCAAATAAGAAGCATCTACCACATGCCATGGCGCAATTCCCGTATTGGTAGATTCCAGCATATCTTGGTACACTTTATAAAAATGGTGATATTGATGATATTGTTTCTTTTCTTTTTCCGTAACGCGCCATTTGGTTGCACTGTTATTTTCCAAACCGTCAATTCTATTTTTTAACGTTTTTTCGTTAATTTGAAGAAAGAATTTAATGATAATATAACCTGCATCATGGAGTGTACGTTCAAACTGTAGAATTTCTTTGGTTCGTTCTTCTATTTTATCCTCATCCGTTTGATTTAAAAGTGGGTATGCCGAAATGTCCTGATACCAACTGCAATCCAAAATAGACATTTCTCCCTTTTTGGGAAGCATATTCCAATGGCGCCATAAAAACGGGTGGCGCTTTTCTTCATCTGTCGGAGGAGTAATGTTATGCATGGTTAAATGGCGAAAGTCAAAATGAATCATGAGTTCGGAAATAAATGTGCCTTTTCCTGAAAAGCTCCATCCTTCAAATAATATAATGACAGGCAGTTGATGTTCCCGAATGGTCTGCTGCAAAACCATCAGCTCGTCTTGTAATTGCTTTTTCTCTTTTTTATGTTCTTTCATATGTTTCTTATGTTCTGTTAATTCTATCAGCATAGGATACTTACCCCTTTTTATGTTTCGTTTTTTATGATGGATTCTCTTACGCAATTGTGATTAGTTTACCATAAAAAGAGGAATAATCCTAGAGAAACATGCAGTATTATTTGTAAATTTTACATACATATTGTGGTGTTGTATTGCTATTTACAGTCCCAAAACGTATAATAAAAATAACTATGTTTTTGTATGAGTACAAAATGGAAAGAGGCATTGCGATGGATAGTAGAGTGGAATCCTATTTTGAAGATATCAAAGGAAAAAAGATTGCATTTCTGGGAATCGGAGGCAGCAATTTACCGTTGGCAAAAATCTTTCGTCAAAAAGGTGCAATAGTATTTGCCTGTGACAAAAGAGAAAAAGAACAGCTCGGAAAAACAGGAGAAGAATTGGAGCAAATGGGTATCACCTTAAAATTAGGGGAACATTATTTGGAGCAATTGGACGTTGATATGATGTTCCGCACTCCCGGCATGCGTTTTCATACAAAAGAGCTGGAACAGGCAAGAGAAAAAGGAATTGTTGTAACATCTGAAATGGAAGTGTTTTTTGACCTTTGTCCTTGTCCTATTTATGCAGTTACGGGCAGTGACGGAAAAACTACAACCACAACAATTATTTCAGAATTTTTAAAAGCGGCAGGCAAACGAATACACTTAGGCGGAAACATTGGTACTCCTCTGCTTCCCGAAATTGAGCAAATAGATACAAACGATGTGGCGGTTGTGGAATTATCCAGTTTTCAGCTGATTTCTATGCGCCGCAGTCCAAAGGTTGCAGTGGTGACCAATCTTTCTCCCAATCATTTGGATATGCATAAAGATATGGATGAATATGTACAGGCAAAACGCAATTTGGTACTGCATCAAACAGCAGCGTCCAAAACAGTATTGAATGCAGAAAATCAACTGACCATGTCGTTTGCAAGTGATGTCAGGGGACAATTGTTCACGTTTAGCAGTGCAAAACCATGCAAATATGGGGCGTATTTAAGGCAAGATGGAATGATTGTCATGTCTGAAGGGGAAACGCAAACAGAGGTACTGCATAGCAGTGAGATTAAAATTCCCGGAAAACATAATGTGGAAAATTATTTGGCAGCCATAACGGCAGTGTGGGGAGATGTTCCCCATGAGGCAATTTGCCAAGTGGCAAAAAACTTTGGAGGGGTACCGCATCGTGCAGAGTTGGTCAGAGTGCTAGACGGAGTTTCTTATTACAATGACTCTATCGGAACCAGCCCAACCAGGACAGCGAACGGAACTTTACAGCTGTATGACAGAAAAATAATTTTAATTGCAGGCGGATATGACAAACAAATTCCATACGATACACTTGGTCCAATTATTATGGATAAAGTGAAAACATTAATTTTAATGGGTGCAACAGCCGATAAAATAGAAGCTGCTGTAAAAGCAGCGCCAAACTACTGTGAACAGGAAATTGTAATTTTACATGCCAACTCTATGGAGAAGGCGGTTGCTTTGGCGAAAGAACAGGCACAAAAGGGAGATATTGTATCTCTATCACCGGCTTCCGCAAGTTTTGATTTATATCCAAATTTTGAAGCCAGAGGAAATCATTTTAAGAATATCGTAAATGCGTTGTAAGGAGGGGTACTATGGAACAATTAAAAGAAATGCTGTTTCAGCTTTGCAGTGCGGCAGGTACACCGGGTGATGAGCACTTTGCAGCACTTCAGGCAAAAAAAGCATTGGAGCCATATTGTACAGATGTAACCATAGACCATATGGGAAATGTCATTGGTTTTATGGGAGATAAAAATGCAGAGCGTCAAGTGATGTTAGACGCCCATATAGACCAAATTGGAATGATTGTAACACAGATTGATGAAGATGGTTTTCTGCATATAGCGCCATGCGGCGGTGTAGACCGCCGTGTGCTTCCGGGCGCTCCCGTAACGGTATACGGCCATGAGACGTTAACCGGAATTGTATGTTGTCTGCCGCCTCATTTGGTAGAGGATGACGGCAATAAAGTAGAACCGGTTGATAAGATGGCGGTAGACTTAGGTTTGACCAAAGAAGAAGCAGAGCAAAAGGTATCTTTGGGTGACCGCATTATCATCAACGGTGAACCCCGTACTTTGTTGAATCATCGTGTATCCTCCGCCGCATTGGACGACCGCGCCGGTTGTGCGGCTCTGATTCGCTGTGCACAATTGTTGCATGACAAACCGCTAAAATGTGGGCTGACTATATTGCTCAGTACCAGAGAAGAAACCGGAAGCCAAGGTGCAAAAACAGGCGCATTCCGTATTTTCCCCACAGAAGCAATTGCGGTAGACGTCAGCTTTGCCGACCAGCCCGGAGTGGCAGCCTATAAATGTGGAAAACTGGGGGCAGGACCTATGATAGGCGTATCCCCTACATTAGACCGAGAAATGAAAGATAAATTGGTTCATATTGCGAAAGACGAAGAGATTCCTTATCAAATGGAAGTAATGGGTGGTTCCACAGGTACCAATGCAGATGTCATCGGTACCACACAGTCGGGTGTCAGAACAGCATTGATTTCGATTCCTTTGCGTTATATGCATACACCTGTGGAGGTAGTGGACTTGGAAGATATAGAGCGTGTAGCCAAACTGATGGCTTCTTACATTCATCATAGATAAAGAAAGGAGGAAAAGACATGGCAAATATGAAGTTACTGGAACAATTGTGTACATTAAGAGGCATTTCGGGAGATGAAGAATCGGTTCGAGATTTTATTGTAGCGCAAATTACACCTTATGCAGAACATGTTATCATAGATGCAATGGGAAATGTGATTGCAGAGAAAAAAGGTGCAAAGCCTGCAAAAACAAAACTGATGTTAAATGCACATATGGATGAAGTCGGTCTGATTGTAACCCATATTGATAACGATGGCTATTTAAAATTTGCCACTGTAGGCGGTATTGATAAACGCGTTCTTTGTGGCAGAAGCGTTATCATAGGTAATGGTGTTCACGGCGTAATTGGTGCAAAACCCATTCATCTGCTGAACTCCGAGGAAAGAGGAAAAGCCGTTCCAATCCATGATATGTATTTGGATATTGAGCTCCAGCCGTGAAGCCGAAAAAGTGGTCCATTTGGGCGATTCAGTCTGTTTTGATTCTCTGTTTGATACGCAAAACGGTATGATACGCAGTCGCATTGGATGACCGTGCAGGCTGTGCCATTTTAATTGATATGATTCAGTCTGAATTGCCTTATATGACATTTATTGTGTTTTGTGTACAGGAAAGAGGTAGGTACAAGAGGGTCTCTACTGCAACTTATCAGGTACAAGCCGCAGGCCGTCAATTGTTGTGGAAACCACAACGGCAGCAGATGTTGCAGGTGTTCCCTATAATGAAAAGCATGTGTGCAGCTTGGGCAAAGGTGCGGTTATTTCCTTTATGAAGGAACCATTTATGATCGCGCATATTACGATTTGGCACTGGATACAGCAAGAACAATTGCCTTGCCAAATAAAACAGGCAGTAGCAGGCGGCAATGATGCGGGGGCTATTCATGCTACCCGTGACGGTGTGCGCACCATTGCGGTATCGTTGGCTTGCAGATATCTCTGCGGTAGGACAAATAGCACAAGATGATTTTCACTCTGCTGAAACGCATTATGAAATGGCAGAGAATTGCAGGCAGCGAACAAGTATATGATTGTGTGATGGCAGAAAAGAAAGACTTGACCCGATAGCTCAATATCGGAAACAGATTCTTTTGCATGCAGAATTTATATGTATTGCAAATATGTATGAGAGAACTATCCATTTGCAGATTTCTGGATTACAAAGAGAAAGGAGGCAGAGCACCCTACAGCATATCTGTCAAAAATGGACGGCGTAATTACGCTGTTTGCTCATGAAAATGCGGATTTTGATGAACTTTGTATATTTATTAAAATGATAGGAGCAAGGTGTCTGATGTGCCATGCTTCCTGTGCAGAACAATTGCATATTACTCCTGCAAGGACAGGGACTATCATGAAATGGAATGCACATTTGATTGAACAGACCAATAGAACGATTTCTCCCAATTTGCATCAGGTATACAGTATATTGCAGGCTTGCCGCAGTAAAGCGTTTCATGTACCGGAATTTGAGCCGTTTTATTTGGATATGTCCCATAGAATCCGTCATGGGGGAGCAGCGGCAGTAGGATATGAAAAAGAAGAAAAAATCATCGCCTGTGCAATGACTGTGGCAGAAACAGAACATGCCGCCATTATAGGGGCTGTAGCCGTTTTACCGGAGTATCAGAGGCAAGGAATCGGTACCTCTGTTGTACAAAGTTTATTGTATCATTGCATGGCAAAGTATCAGAAGCATATCTATGTGTATTGTAATTCAAAAGAAAATGCGCTTTTTTACCGCACAATGGGATTTACGGACAGCGGTGTATGGGCGGAATTAGAACAAATCTAAAAGGAGAAAACATGTTTTATCCACAGTTTAAAATAGATTCAAAAATTCAAAATGCAGCGGCGGAAGTCATGAAGAAAATTACTCCGCGTCTGCAGGAAATTGATGAGATTACCGAATATAATCAGCAAAAGATGATGGCTGCATTCCATGAGGCAGGAGTCAGTGAAAGTCATTTTGTATCTTCTACAGGCTACGGCTACGGTGACAGGGGAAGAGACGCATTGGACATGGTATATGCAAAGGCGTTGGGAGCAGAAGATGCTCTGGTACGCCATAATTTTGTAAGCGGAACCCATGCGCTTACCGTAGCTTTATTTGGCGTCCTGCGTCCCGGAGATACCATGCTGAGTGTAACAGGAATTCCATACGATACCTTAAGAGGTGTCATTGGAATGACGGGTGATGCAAACGGTTCTTTAAAAGAGTTTGGGATTCATTATAAAGAAGTGCAGTTAAAAGCAGACGGCACTCCTGATTATCAGGCCATTGAACAAGCGATTGAACCGAATCAAAAAATGGTATATATCCAGCGCTCGAGAGGATACAGCCTAAGGCCATCTTTATTGATAGAAGATATCGAAAAAATTGCGGCAATTGCTAAGAAAAAGGCGCCGAATTGCATTGTAATGGTAGACAACTGTTACGGTGAATTTGTTCAAACAGAAGAGCCTACTTCTCGTGGTGCTGATTTAATGGCAGGCTCTTTGATTAAAAATCCGGGCGGAGGAATTGCCCCTACCGGAGGATATATTGCAGGAAGAAAAGACTTGGTTGAAAGCTGTGCTTATCGTTTGACAACTCCGGGTACAGGCAGAGAGATAGGAGCGACACTGGGAAATAACAGGGAATTATTTTTAGGCGCGTTTCATGCGCCTCATGTAACGGGAGAAGCACTCAAAACAGCAGTATTCACTGCGGGATTAATGAATCATTTTGGTTATGATGTTACTCCTGCATGGAATGAACCGAGAGCAGATATCATACAGGCAGTGCTGTTGGAAAAAGAAGAAGCGCTGATTGCATTTTGTCAGGGAATTCAGAAAGGAGCGCCTGTAGATTCTTTTGTTGTACCGGAACCATGGGATATGCCCGGATATGATTGTCAGGTGATTATGGCGGCAGGCGCATTTACTTTAGGTGCATCTATCGAGTTATCTGCCGATGCACCGTTGCGTGAACCATATGCTGCTTGGATGCAAGGTGGACTCAATTTTCACAGCGGAAAATTGGGCGCGATGCTTGCAGCGCAGAGTATGTTGGAAAAAGATTTGATAAAATAGTAAAAAACTGTTGACTTTTTGGTGCGGCTTTGATATAATCCTACTTGCGTCAAGAAATTGTCGCATCAAAATATGCGGGTGTGGTGGAATTGGCAGACACGCCAGATTTAGGTTCTGGTGGGCGACCGTGCAGGTTCAAGTCCTGTCACCCGTACCAACGTAAAAACCGCGTAACTAGGTCAAATGGCTTGGTTACGCGGTTTTCTTTGTGTTATATTTGGTTCAAAAATCTTAAAAAACAGACAAAAAACCTGTAAAAATGCAACACATGCAACACGAAATGCAACACGGATTTTAGTTTGCATATTTACAGTTCTGAAAAGTATTCTAAAACAATTTTATCATTTTTTGTCTTTTGGTCGTCTAGTGCATGGGTGTAAATTTTTTGGAGTGTTTCTCGTGACTTCCAACCTCCACGCTCCATAATGTATATATCTGGGACATTTAACGCATGCATTATGGAAGCGGAGTAATGCCGCAGCTTGTGAATTCCAAACTTTTCGGTGGTGACTTTATCTCTCAATTCCGCGAAAGCATCAGTGATTGAGTTTGGAGTAAGATTTACAACTCTTTCGCCTTCTTGTAGTCCTTCTCTCAACATTTTCATAGTTTCTGGTGGAAAATCTATAGTACGTGTACTTTCTTCGGTTTTAGGCGGCTTCACAACCCACTTTCCATCAGAATCTTTTACCATAGCTTTATCCACTTTTACGGAGTTTCCCACAAGGTCGCTTTCAAGTAAGGCGCTTATTTCTGACCGTCTTAGTGTACCGATGGAGGCTAAAATAATAGCTTTTAGAAGGTCGGGATTTGTGCATGCGTCCATCAAAGATTTTATCATTTTATCATCAGGGACGTAGACTTTTTTCTTTATCTTTTGTGGTAACGTTGTGCTTACCTTAAAATTTGGCAAAAACATTGATAAGACAGATACCAAAAGCCCATGCATATTGTGAACTGTTTTGGGTGAGTAGAGCCCTGCCGCACGATTGACAGCGATTTGAATATTTTCTTGAGTTATTTTTTGTATAGGAAGCGGCATAAGCTCAGGAAAATCATGTTTTTGTTGTCGTTTGTACTCTCTAAGGGTTGACGGACTTAAAACGTTATTTTTACTTTCGATATATCTTGTATACCCGTCGTATAAGGTGATAGAGTGAGTGCTTGACCTCATTTTTTTATTCAAGCTATAGTCAGCGGCCAAAAACTCTGCTTCCTTTTTCGTTTCTGCTGTAAATGATTTATATTTTCGTTTGCCGTTACTGTCTGTATAGTCATATACTAAAGCCCTCCACTTACCAGACGGCAAATTTCTTACCTTGCTGTAGAATTGTACCTCCTAAAAAGGGCGCAAAAAAGCAGCCCCTTGATTTTTACAGGCTGCAATGGTACAATATTTTTGGTATTAACTACTGTACTATGTAGCCCTAGGGTTATATAGTCAACGTCTCTATCCTGTTGGCGCAGGGTAGGGGCGTTTTTTTATTTTTACTTGTTATTTATACATAATCAAAGTGTTGAATCCTTCTGAATTTCCTGTCATTCCTTGGTTTTGTAAAGAATTGAATTTTACATCTACGATTTGATACCCTTCACGCTGCATACAATGCAAAATATAATCTATTTGAGTGGTATACTTGTCATCACATCCGAAGCTGGTAAGATTCTAATTTACTTCAAAGCTGTTTATCATCACGACATGTAACGCTCCGTCTTTTTGCTTTAGATACTGTCTGACCTCTTCGTATACATTAGCTGCCCTTTTTTCTTGACCTTTTGTAAACATTCCCATAAAACTTCCCCCTAAAAATTGACAAAAAACGCCAATTTAGTATAATAATGTTGGGGTTGTGACATTTATCCCCATTCAAACCGTTCACTATGGCAGTAGTGGACGGTTATTTTTATTGTATAGTATATTTAACCTCAATAACCTTCCCTATAATACGAATTGCTGTATTTTTTAAGCTATATATTTGTGTTTGGTGGATTGGGTTTGTCGATTTCGGCTCTAGTATAACCATATCATTTTTC
>SCPN01001353.1_pt1 | contig 12247 bp, 16 predicted proteins | sample 6106831 | NCBI WGS metagenome assembly SCPN01 (sample SAMN10720447, study PRJNA508395) | human gut metagenome | isolation source: Participant 1, 0 month
ATTTTCATACCACACATTAAGATCCAGATATCCCTGTGCGCCATTTACACATCCCTTTGAGCTGTACTGCCATCCATCCAAATCTAAGTCCTTTGGAAGATTCTGTGTAGTTGGTACAGGGTCTGTAATAAGTTTATCCTGTGTGGATGGATAACGTGCCCACCAGAATGGTATATCTCTTAATTCACCAACATATCGCTGTAAATATGGTTTATAAAAAGAAGCACCTGTATAAATTCCGAATTTCATTCCTGCTTGTTCTGCAGTATCTCTATATACTTTTATTATATCCAGTATTTTGCTACCGCAACCTTGCATAGAAGCATCTTCCAGGTCTAACCACATCATTTCTATACCGTATGGCAATGCTAAATTTACAAAGCTATCGGAAGCTCTATGTGCTTTTTCCTTTGTATTCGCATAGCAATAATTATAGCCATCCTTTGCCGGGATTCCTGCTGCTTTAAATCCTACCATATGTTCGTGGAATCTCGTGTCTGGAGCATTCCCCGCATTATTTACCTTTACTATAGCAAATTCTACGCCACTTCGTTTAAGGGCATCATAGTCCCTTATTGCATTCCAACGGCTTACGTCTATTCCTCTCTTCATATTATGCCTCTTCTCCATCTGTTTTACTGTTCATCAGCTTTTGTGTTATATCCAAACCTTTGATCAGAAATTCAGGGACGTTAATTCCCATTACAACACAGTTTTCCAAAATGCTACGGATTTCATTGATTACGTAAGATGCCAGAACGAACCAACCAAGCAATATCAAGAAGTTCAAATTCACTCCCAGTATCTCACCAAACCGGATAAAGCAATCTGACACAAAGAATGCAATACCAATCACCACCCAGTACATAACTTTTTTCAGGATTCCTTTTGCACCTACTGCGGATGATTCATTCTTTTGATAGAATTTCGCTTTAATAATTCCTGTTGCATAATCAACTACATTTAATACAAGAAAACCTACAAATAAAAACCAATACTGTCCAAATACCGCAGCCAGAAATGTTGCGACTGCTCCCCAAACTACATTTGACTTTTCTAATACCTTCATTATGTTTTCCCTCCTGACAAATAAAAAAAGAGCCAATAAAGAATATATCTCTATTGGCTCATGGCTCTGTTGTTTCTACTTGTATTTTATCTTTCTTTTATTCCATACGCAACTACTTTTTTCGTTTTTTTTACTTCTTACATATTAAAAATATAAGTATTTTATCCTCATCCTCGCTATTTTTTTATTCATATTATTACAGATGCATTTCTATTGTATTTCATTTTTACGAAAGGAAGATTTAAAATGAGAAAAGTAAAAGTATATTTTTTATTTGTCCTTGTAATCTATTACATTATCAACCGTATTCCGTCCTTAAATAATATCAGTGTTTTATATGATATTCTATTATATATATTTCCAGAATTTCATTATAAAATATTGAATAAAATAATCCTCCCAATATCTGAAAAATTACATAGATAATATCTTTAGAGGCATAAGCAATACAAACTTATGCCTCCGTCACAAATAGTAATTTAAAGGCTTTAAAAATAGTGCAATTTGAAACAGGTGGTAACGGTAGTTATAGAACAGGAAACATAATTTTTTATGTTCCCAATTTTTCAAAATTACATATAGGTGCTCTTGGAGGTATTGGAAGTGGTAATTTTGCTGTATATGGTGGTAGTGGTGTTAACATTGTAAATGGTGTAGAACAAAGTACACTAACTGGCTCAGTTACATTAGAAACATTTGGTGATGGAGGTGCAAAAAATAAAGAATACGATATATCAAGTTATTCTTATGTAAGATTGTATATTAAAGGAACACCAGATGATTATGCATACGTGAAGTACATGAATGATATATCATTTTCTTAGTCGTCAATATGAAAATTTTAAAAAAGATGAAGTAATAATGGATTCTTCTGCGATGGATATTTTGTTTTAATTGCTAAATTCATCATGCAGTAGCAGTACAGGCAATTGGACTCCATCTGGTAGTTCCGATATAGGAATGCTAATTTTGTTGTATTTCCCTAATAGTACTAATTGAGTTATTAGTCTGGTATATAAGCTATACTAAAATATGACTTAGAAGAAAATCCAGTAGCTCTACCATTCCATGCAGTCCCTGTAGTAATAACTTTACAAACATCTCCTTTAGATAAAGATACGATTGTATTAAAATTACGAATAAACGTATCGGAAGTTTGTCCGGGCGCACCTTTACCAATTTTAATTCTCTCATTAACTGATAATGCTATATTTGCATAACCTGTGGAAGTTCCACCACATACAACATAGTTACCACTTTTATTTATAATGACAGTATTCTCACTAAATGTGTAATAATTTTTATCATATGAATATTTGTCTGATTGTAATGTTAATGTAGCACTATTAGAAGTAAAAGTTTTACCGTTTTGTCATGCGGTGAATATTCCACAACCAGCGCCACCTAAATTACTATTCTGTTCCGATGTAAACATACTATTCGTCCTCCTTTTCCAGCATCTGTTCAACGGTTGAACGCCACATTTCCGGTACGGCTTCCAGCTTCATTTTTCCTGCTCTTACTCTCTTTATAAAATATAACTGCCATGCTTATGCCTCCGCTCCACTTCTGAGTTTGTTTACCTGATCCTGCAGGTCACTTTATTGTTTGTGCCATTTCCATTAACGCATTAATGAGATCTTCCTGCGATATCGCAATCTCTGCTTCTTTCTCCTGCTTTTCCACTTCTGCTGCCTGAGCTGCTTTCTCTCATCCTGATCTTTATAATAAGCTGCCTCATCAAACTGCCATGTTGAGCCATCCCAGTAGTAATATGGCATCTTGTCTGTACTGTCCTTTGGGATTTCTTCCAGCACAGCATCCTCTTTATCAAGATGATACTTTTCCCTATGATTACTGTAATAATTTTTTTTATCCTTAACTGCAAAGCTACACTGTACATCGTTTATACTCCCTCTTAACTGCATAGATTGTTGGTATCGTAATTAAGCAAGCTGCTATCGGCTTGCTATTGGCATAGATTCGCACCTTACCGGCCTGTGAATTAACATATCCTGCAAATACACCATCCTGTACCTCTGCCGGCGCAAAGCAAACCTTTGTCGCGTGATCTGCCGTAATACCAGACAGGGTTATATCGGCTTTATATGTATACCCTTCTGCAATAATAGCTGCCTCATTGTCCAGCGCTGCCGTATATGTTCCCCATGCAGATGCTGCCACACTTGTGTTTTTATAAACCTTTACCACATCATTGAACGCATTATATGTCCTGTTCTCCAGATCGTTCATATTGGTGGCATTAAACATATCACCTGCCTGCGACTCTGTACCTTCCACCCTGGTAACATCTACCGTCTGTGTAGCTCCTGTCGCTACATTGGTAAGCTTACGTCTGCCTGCATACTCCACCAGTCTATCTTTCCATGTCTTTTTTACAAATCCCATCCTTAGATCACTCCTATCTCTTCTCCTGCAGCTATTTCTCCGCAATAATTAACGTTGCTTATGTTGCCAAAGTAAATTACATACACATCATGCAGTATCCTCTCAATTGCATTCCATTTCTTATAATCATTAAGCGGTTGATCAGGTACTTCCGGTGTGCCTGTATAAACCATGTAATTATCCCGGATGCGCTGCACGTTATCCCTGATTCTTTTGTAATCATTTGCACGGGGCAGTTCCCCTATTTCCCAGTTCTCATTTACAGATACTGAAATACCTATATATTCGGCTATTATCCGGGTATTCTGCTCAATCCGATTCAGGTCGGTTGCATTTATATAGCCTTTCACATTCCTTTGCTCCACATCCTGTATGGTCCTGTCGTAGATAAAATATGGTAGTACGTACTCTATTGTATCTGTATAGCTACTTTTGTTCCCTGCCCTATCTACAATATCCAGTTCCAACAGATATGTATTCTCTGCGCTCTGCTCTGCTTTTGTACTCCATGTCTTTCCATCTGCTTCCTGTTGAAATACAACAGCAATATTATTAACATATCCTGCCACATATACGATATTGCTTGGCAGGACAATATTGATATCCATACTATTCGACCTCCAGTGTGATAACTACACTGCCTGATACATTTGCAGGGTTAGGACTCATAATGACAGATTTTACGGCCGGTACTGTGGTGTCCAGATTGACTGTAAGCGTAATCTCTGTTGTCTTGCCTGCTGCATCCATGGCAGTTACCTTTATCGTATTTGTGCCCTCTGTAAGCACTACAGCCTGTGTAAAGGCACCTGAAGTATCTACTGCAGGCTCATATGTCTTTGAACCATGTACGATTGATACCGTGACAGGACTGGATGTCGTATCATTGGTAACGCCCTTAATAACCTGATTGCTCTGATTCGTAATCAATCCGCTTGCAGGTTCGCTGATCGTAAGTGTCGGAGGTACCGTATCAATTGTATACGATGCCGTAACTTTATTCGCAGCATTACCATCATTATCTGATGCATTGATTTCAATTGTTTTTGCACCATCTTCAAGCGCTGACTGCGGGGTATACGTGAAACGGTATCCATTTGTGATTGCTGCTTTGCTCATTCCTGCGTTACCATCTTTATATGTTGTGCCGGCCAGCTTAAGAGCTACCGTTGACAGCTTCACACCGCTTCCTCCGGCTTCATCCGTCACATCGAAGATAATTGGCAGCATATTGTTGCTGATATACGCCCCATTTGATGGCTGCACAAGATTAATAACCGGTTTTACTGTCTCTTTAACTATTAATCGTAACGCTGCCCCTATGGTATAATCTGTCGCATCTACAGTGGTAACTGTACCGGCGCTGTTGGTCGCTTCTACGGTTACCGGCCAGTATCCCCCGCTCTGATTATACGAAGTCGTTGCCGGTGCTGTAATTGTTCCTTCCCATTTTCCTGTACTACTGTTAAGCGCAAGATTCGACCATACACCATTGATTTTTACCCTTACTTTTGTAATTGCCATGTTACTACATACCTCCTATCTGCTGCCCTGCGTACAGCTCACCCGCATAATTCTTGTCATTGGTGTAAGTTACGTTCCTGTCAGATACATCCATGATTATTTTAATAGTTCCTTTTGCTGTCGTTGACGCTGGAGTTATCTGCACATGCTCTATCTCTATCTTACTCAAATATCTCCAACCTCCTCTCCTGCATAGATTTCACCTGTATAATAACTATCTACCGTTAACAGATAATATCCACGCAGCTGTGCTGTACTCAGGAATCCACCTGTAAGGTCCGTTGTTAGCTTTTCTATGCCTGCCACATAATTTCCATATGCTCTATCTGCATTTTCAACCAGCGCCCACTGTGTTGCTTTCTCACCATTGCTTACATACTTCGCTTTTATTCCAAGAGTCAGATTATAGTAGTCCAGTATCTCAGATGCTCTCTTTGCTGCCTGCTGTGCATTCAGGAGTGTGCATGTAAAAGACTTCGTTGCCCTGCTCTTTCCGGCTTCCACCTTTTCAACAGATGCAGTAACAGTAATATCTTCCTTACTGTACTGCTTACCTGTAAGTATCACCTCTGCTGCCTCAATACCTGTTACAGTAAAGGTTATATAATTATTCTTTACTTCTATTATCTCTCCTGTGCTTATTTCAACGCTCTGCGGGTCAACCGGCGACGATAACTCTATCGTGTATGTTCCCGGCTCGTATGTGCCCTTTGCAATCTGCTTACTTTCTGCACCAAGAGTATATTCAGGATATTTTACAGCCACATCAGATATATAATCGTTGTTCGTGGTAACAGTGCTGAATTTCCTGCTCCTTGCAATCGTGCTTGTAATTACCCTGTTCGTCCGGTATATGTTAAGGCTCTCGCTTCTGGAATCATCTGCTACAGCTCCGCAGGCGAACAGAACTTCACGGAGTGCTTTCCTACACGTCTGGATCTTTAACCAACCATAAAGCTTGCACTTTCTTACTTCATCTGTAACTGTATACTCTTCAATCCCTGCTGCCTGCATGATACTGTCGATCACATCGCCTGCCAGTTCTCCGTTATATACTTTTCCCTCACGGAAATTGTATTCATCCAGTCTGCCCTTGTAATCTGTACATGTCATTGTTGTCACATTCTTATCTGTCTTAAAGCTCTGCAGAAAGAATTTACCCAGCAGTATATCTGTTCCATCCACCTTCTCGTAACAAAGTGCCTGCTGGCCTGCCTGCAGCACCTGATGCCTGCCTTTTATATTGCCAAGGTTAAAATCATCATTCTCATCGATTAATTTGAATGTGAGCTTATTTATCGCTATCTTATCCGGTATTAACTGGCATTCTTCTACAAGTGAACCATCCTTTACCGGGAGCCCACCCTCGCCGAATATATATTCCGTACCATATTCGATGTATCTGAGCTTTACATATCTGTATGGCTTGGTTCTTTCAAATGTTACCTCTATTTTCATGTAATCTTTTACTTGGTGCTCTGCGAAATACGTCAGGGCATCAGGTTCAAAGACCACATTATCAGTCAGATATCCGTCCTTGTCATACCACTTAATACGCATTTGCAATGGATAATCATCCAGAAAATAGAACTTCAGACCAATGGAGGAGTGCTGCTCCTGGAATAATATTATGATCATAGGATCATCAGTAAACTGCCCATTTTCGTCTGCGCATGTGTCAGAGAAAAATACAATATCCTCCGGTGCATCCGGCATTTCTTCCATGCTGCCATCCAGTAAAAAGAAATCCTGTTCCAAAGTAGCATAATTTGCCGATTCAATATTCTCTTTCAACTGTGATATATCAGCAAATGGTTGATTGTATGCAGTTGTCGGCGTGCTGTCTGCTATCGCTGTAGTATCTTTCAGATCGTAAATGCAGCGAAATCCTGTCTTTGGCATACTGTCTGCCTCCTTTATGGTGTCCTGAATGGCTTCTTCATGGTAAACTTACAGGTAAGCCCTGAAATGTTACCGTATCACTGTGTATCTTCATCATCCTCATCAGATACCTTTACTGATATATCCTCTGAAAGAAAAATCTCCCTTCGTACTTGGCAGCACAAAATCATGAAACTCTGTAGGCTCCGTAAGCTTATCAATCAGCCCTTCATATGTATCATCATCATCGATCACACCGAATGCCATATCATAATTGGCATATACTCCTAAAATTTCCCGAAGCAAATCGCCGTTCTCTTCGTTACGTTCCGCATACTTTGTCCAGCACGTCAAAATTTCTCTTAACAGATACCAGAGGCACATCATATGTAATTCCATCAATTATAATTCCCTGTGTATATTCCATTATGTTGTGCCTCCAAATACATCAATGTCGTAGCCCTGTCGGTTCATTTCGTTCAAAATATCCTGTAAAGATAATCTTGCAAAGGTTTCACCGTCATAATTCAGGTTTATATTCAGTGTGCCGCCTGATCTTTCTCCTACTACATTCCTAACTGCATCCTCTATCGTGGATATTGTGCCTCGATGTTGGTCTGTCCTACAGGCTGGTCGCCGAGGATCGCAGCAAATGGATTGCCGCCACGGATTACTGCACCGTTGGCCAGATATGGAATCTGTGGCGCTAATATTTTAGAAATATTGAATCCAAAGGATTTGCCCCGAACCGGTATCCCAGTCAGGCACTGAAAACTGCAGCGAATTTAAAGCATCAATTACTGTGTTAATACCTGAAACTACTGCATTTATCATTCGATTTATAAATCCAATTATCAGATTGATTGCATCTTTAACTATGTTGGTTATACCAGTCCATACACTATCAAGAATTTTCTTTATTCCATCCCACGCCAGTTTCCAATTTCCAGAAAATACTCCTGTCAGAAATAAAATCAGGCCATCCAGTATTCCCTTCACCATTTCTACTACATCGTTAAATACCGTTCCCAAATCCTCTATGATTGGGAATAAATTATCTACGATAAAGCTTATAATCTCTCCAACTCCATTTACTACAATTGGAATCAGCCACTCCATAAAAGGCATGAGAACCTCTTCCCATAGAACTTTGAGTAAATCTACAATACTTCCTATCATTTCATAGAAATTATCAATATATGGCTGTAATGTAGCCATTAACTCACTAAATTTATCTGATATATTCTTAAATACAGGAGCAAGATACTGATTATATGCATCTAATAATACAGAAAGCAATTCACTGAAACCATTAGCAACAGAATCAAAAAATGGTTTAAAATGTTGATCATACACTTCATTCATCTTTGCAAAAGTGTTATCTATCGTATCTTTAACAGTTCCAAGAACATCTGCTATAATTCCAAGGAATGATTCCAGTGTACTTCTTAAATCTTCCTGATTATCAATAAAAGGCTTGGTAAGAATATTGATAATATCTGCCATAAGCTTTTCAACAATCTCAGTCAGCCCCATAAACGCATCAACAAAGATACCTATAAGGTTTGCAGTCAGCTGCTGTCCGTTTTCTGTTCCAAATGCAGAAAATATATTCGCAAATGCCGAAAACGCATTCCCGATCATTGCAGCTATATCCCCTGCAACATCGAACATGCTTACAATATATTCTTTTATACGATCTGTATTTTGCTCCAGGTATAAAGCAATGCCGCCAATCAGATTCTGTGCTATTGTAATACCTACACTTGTTATTGCTCCTACTATCTGTCCAAATGCATACACTATCTTTTCAACACAGCTTTGTGCAGATTTTAAGACTTTAGGATCTGTGAATATATCAATTAAAGATTTTTTGATACGTTCAAGCTTATTCTTTATATCCTCAAACTGAGGAACAAAATCCCCAAGTCCATCAAAGAAGCCACTTTTGAATATATCTCTCAGACGTTTTGCATATTCAATCATCGGCTCCATTGCTTTTTCAATATTCTTAAAAGTATCGACAGACTTTTCATCTACTTCAACTTCTTCAAACATATCCTTCGGGCTTGTGCCACTTCCGGTGCTGCTGCCCGAATCCTTTTTAGATAAAACCTCTAAGGTATCAAACGATGCCAGCGCTCCTGCTGCCTTTTTTGCAGATTTGGCTGTACCATCAAGAGCTGCTGTATAGTCTTCCTGCACCGCCTTGGCCTTTGTCCATGTGCTCTTGCCCTGCAAGATAGCCATGAACTGTGCTACCTTGTTGGCTGCCATGGTTATGTAATTTATCAGCTGTACAAGGTAAGGAATCGCCATTTGCACGATTGGGCGATGCAGTAGCAAGGCTATTCTTCAGTTGTGTGCTGGATGATTTAAGTTGCGACATCGCAGCATTGTAATCAGCGGAGTACTTGACCAGATTCTGAAAGCCCTGCTTCATTCCGGACACCATTGCATTAAATCCCTTGGTTATCCAGTTAAATATCAATAAGCTCAGGGCGATACCTTTTAATCTGCTTCCCAGTGTCGATAAAAGACCGCCTGACTTCTTCGCATGAGTATTAATCTTGTTAAAGGCTTTCTTTCCGGATTCTCCATCTTCCGGAAGCCTTTCTGTTCATAATCTACCTGCTCTTTTATCTGTTTGAGTCTGGCCGTTATGTTGTCATATTCCTGATATCCGGCTGTCAATCCTGCTTTCTTTAATTCAGCAAGCCTTTCCTGCAATCTGATCTGCTCTGCAAGCAGATCAATCAGCTTCTGATCAGACACCTGTGCATTGATACGAATACTCTGTAACTTCTTCTCTTCTGCTGCCTGTGCCTGCTTCTTGGCATTGATCTGTTCCTCTTTTGCAATTCTGGCTTCTGTTTCAGCCATTCCCTTATCTGTCAGCTTGCGGAGATTGGCTTCATATTCCTTAACAGCATCTGTAGCGTTTCTCCATGCAATAAACACCTGATCATAATCATCATCACCAAAGTACTGCCCCTGGTCCTCCAGCTCTTTGAGATTTCGTATACTCTTCAACATCCACACGCAGCTGATTCATATGCTCATCTGCAGATGTGATACCTTCTTTGGCTCTCTCCATCTCCGCAGCCATATCTTCCACCTGCTGTGCAATCTGTGCCTGCTGCTGTACATTACTCTTCCAGTCAAAGTCAACTTCTCTTGTCACTTCCGGCTCTGGAGTCTGCGCCGCCAGTTCTTTCTGCTCTTTGGTCTTGGCAATCAGGGCATCAATATGCGCCTCTTCCTGCTCTGTCCACACAGATCTGTAATCCGGTCCATTAGTCTGCACAGCTTCCTTCTGCTTCCTGATATTCTTATCAAGCTCTGTATTTACTTTTTCAAGGGCTTTAGCCTGTTTTTCATAATCTTCGGTTTTTACACCGGATGATACCTTATCCAGTTCTTCCACTTTCTCTTTTGCATCATCCGCTTTACCTTCGATATCCTTGAAAGTCTTAGCAACTTTATCCAGTTCCGTTGAGTCTACCTTAGTACTTACACGTATGCTTGTATCATACTCTGCCATGTTGAGCCCCTTTCTAAAAACAGAGCCAGTTACATGCTGTCACACACGTAATCCGGCTCTTGGGCTCTCTGACGCTATTTTTTATTCCTTAATTGATTGAAAAGTGCAAGTGCCTCTTCATCTTCTTTCTTCTCTTCTGCCGTAAGTTCTGTCTGTTTATTACCTATCTTATACACCTGCTGTGCTGTCTTAATAGCTTTGCGCTCATTACTTGACATTTTAGCGTCCAGCTTTTTGCAGCGTATGTCTACGACTCTTGTAAAGGCACATCCTTCCAGGTTGGTCAACAGCCCCATAAATACGAACCAATGCATCTGCACTGTATTCAGGTCAATCCCATATTGTTTAAGGAACGCAGCGTAAATCCTCCATTGATCTACATCAAAGTCGAATGCCTTTACACTGCTTTTATCCTTCTTGTGGTTATCATGGTTGTATTCATTCAGGTACCATACCAGACCTTCTATAGCCTCTTCGGGTGATGCTGGTTTCTCATCACCGCAAAACAGCAGATTCAATGCCTGATAGACTCTTTCATTCTCTTCATATTCCTCATCCTGCAGGCATTGCATGATCTGAATCCCTATACGGAAAGATGCATCTATATGATATCCATGCCATTCATATGGCAGCTTGTCCAGCATGACATTGAACATACCTATCTCTTCCTTCTATTCTTGCGGTTACTGCCATATTGCGGGTTAAATGTGCCACCCTGTCTCTCCCTGCTATACTTATTTGCAATGCGTTTTTGTCTCTCATTTGTATAACGGTCAAATATAGGCAGCATCTGATCAAAGAAATCAGCAACTGCGTATGGGGATGGTGCTGTGGTATCAAATACCTTTTCACAGCAATCTTCTCCAAATATATTATCAATCTCTGCTGTGATATCCTGCATTACTGTTACCAGAAGCTGTATATGCTCTTTCTGGTTCATTCCTGTGCCCTTTGCCTTGATCTCCTGCCCTTTGTTGGAAAATTTATCAACCAGATCATAGAATCCATCTAAAAACTGCACATCTTCCACAGGAATTGTTATAATATCTCCATTGTCATTTACTTCAATATCCAGTGTCTTTCTTACTCTTAAGCTTTCCATTATTACCATCCTCTCTGAAGTGATGGGTGACAGAGAGGTGCACCCACCACTATGTTAATATTGATTAACACCTATGATTATTATGTTGGTGTGAACTCCTTCGTTGATACGTTAAATGTACCCTGAATCGGATCACCTACACCGCCCAGAGTCATATTGTTCATAAGTTCACTACCTGCATCTCCTCCGATGGAATCAAACTGATATGAGCATTTGCGCTTTACAGCCGGATATACTCCCGCCTCCGTAGGAGTCTCCAGAATGTTCACACGAACATAATCAGACATTGCCTCGGAACCTGTCGGCAGGATCTTGATCTTCTCATTCATCCACGCCTGAAGTTCATCATCTTTGATGTACTCTTTTTCCACACTAATGGATGGTGTATAGCTTTTGATGTTAGTTGTTCCGTTCTTCTGGTTAATATACTGTTTTGTCTCTGACTCTGCGTTAAATTCTTCTGATAAAGAAGTAATTCCATCACCAAGCAGCACATATTTTTCTACATCTGACGTTCCAATATTGAAGAAATGCATCAGCTTTTCTCTCATTTCTGACATCGTTTATCTCTCCTTCACATACTTAATTGCGATTGTAATCTGATATACAGAATCGTTCTCGCTGGTTGCCCCCCTATAGAATGGAGTAGTTATCTTTATCTCTTTTACAGTTGCATCTAGCAGCACAGGATAGTTTCCAACTTTGTTCTGTTCTTCCA
>SCPN01001163.1_pt1 | contig 12200 bp, 11 predicted proteins | sample 6106831 | NCBI WGS metagenome assembly SCPN01 (sample SAMN10720447, study PRJNA508395) | human gut metagenome | isolation source: Participant 1, 0 month
CCTTTCATTTCCGACGGACCAGGAGACCCAGAACCTGTACACGAGGCGGCTCAGGGAAGATATTGACGCCATGGAAAAAAAATACGGGGACATTCCGGTAGATACGATCTTTATCGGCGGCGGAACCCCGTCCGTGCCGGATTCGGCGCTGATTGTCGGGATCATGGAACATGTGCGGAAGGCGTTTCATGTGGCGGAAGGCGCGGAGATCTCCATGGAGGCGAACCCTGGAACCGTGACAAGGGAGAAACTCACAGATTACAGGCGGGCCGGGATCAATCGCCTGAGCTTTGGACTTCAATCAGCAAATGACAGAGAGCTAAAGCTTCTCGGTCGGATCCATACCTGGGCGGAATTCCTGGAGAGCTTCCATCTGGCCCGGGAGTGCGGGTTCACGAACATCAATATCGACCTTATGTCAGCGTTGCCGGGACAGACCCGCGAGTCCTGGAAGGACACCTTAAAGCGGGTCACGGACCTGAATCCAGAACATATCTCGGCGTACAGCCTGATCATTGAGGACGGAACTCCTTTTGGTGAGAAGTACGGGAGCGAAGAGGGACGGAAACTTCTTCCCGACGAGGATTCCGAGAGGGAGATGTACCACGAGACGAAGCGGTTCCTGCGGGACTGTGGGTATGAGCGGTACGAGATCTCAAACTACGCGAAGCCGGGGAGAGCGTGCCGCCACAATATCGGCTACTGGACAGGTGTGCCCTATCTGGGACTGGGACTCGGGGCATCCTCCTACATGGATGGCTGTAGGTTTGCGGTCAATTCCGATATGAAGCAGTATCTGGAAGAAAAGCCGGGGATGTTTACGGATGTGGAAAAGCTCACGAAGAAAGACATGGAGGAGGAATTCTTCTATGTGGGACTCCGGATGACAGCAGGGGTGTCCCTCTCGGAGTTTGAGCGGAGGTTCGGGGTGTCCGCGAAGGACGTCTATCCGGGGCTCATGGAAATGTTTGTGGAGGAAAAAGCGGCAGTATTTCAGGGCGACCGGTTCGTTCTGACGGATTATGGACTTGATGTAAGCAATTATATTATGGCGCAGTTTCTGCAGGACTAAAGATCCTGCGGAGACCGCTTTCAGCCGTAGTTTTCGATGTCAAGAGATCCTGCGTGGAGTGAAAAGGGCATGCATGCTGAGAAAAACAAGTAGATCATAAGCGCAGCTTAAATGGTACAGAGGATAAAAGCAGAATATATATAGATCATGGTAAAATGCATAAAACCACTATCAAAACGGCAACAATGTGATATGATTTGTACAATCAATGAAATGCATGGTTGTACATTTTGCACGGGAGACTGTATCAAAACGGGGATATTATTATGGCTAAAGGAAATGATCGCAATGCTTCTTGCAGGCGGCCAGGGTTCAAGACTCTATGCACTGACACAGAAGCTTGCAAAACCGGCAGTCCCTTTCGGCGGGAAATACAGAATTATTGATTTTCCGCTCTCGAACTGCGTAAATTCCGGAATTGATACCGTGGGAATTCTGACCCAGTACCAGCCGATGGTACTGAATGAGTATATCGGAAACGGCCAGCCGTGGGACCTCGACCGTCTTTACGGTGGAGTACATGTGCTGCCGCCGTATCAGAAGGCATCCGGTTCCGACTGGTATAAGGGAACCGCAAACGCAATCTATCAGAACATTCCGTTCATCGAGCGCTACGATCCGCAGTATGTGATCATCTTATCCGGTGATCAGATCTGCAAGCAGGATTACAGTGATTTCCTGCGCTTCCACAAGGAAAAAGGCGCAGAATTCAGTGTCGCGGTTATGGAAGTGCCGTGGGACGAGGCATCCCGTTTTGGTCTGATGGTGGCGGATGGGGACGACCGGATCACAGAGTTTCAGGAGAAACCGAAGAACCCGAAGTCGAATCTGGCTTCCATGGGAATCTATATCTTCAACTGGGATATCTTAAAGAAGTACCTGATCGAGGATGAGGCAGACCCGAATTCCGAGAATGATTTCGGAAACAACATCATTCCGAACCTCTTAAAAGACGGACGGAAGATGTACGCGTACCACTTTGCGGGATACTGGAAGGACGTTGGAACGATCTCATCCCTCTGGGAAGCAAATATGGAGGTTCTTGATCCGGAACACAGCGGGATCGATATCTTTGATGAAAACTGGAAGATCTACAGCCGGAACAGCGGTATGACCGGTCACAAGATCGGCTCCAACGCAGTCGTTGAGAATTCCATGATCACAGACGGATGCCGGATCGACGGAAGTATTAAGCATTCGATCCTGTTCTCCGGTGTCAGGGTAGAAAAGGGAGCGAAGATCGAAGATGCCGTTGTCATGGGCAAAACGGTCATAAAGGCCGGAGCTGTTGTAGAACACTGTATCGTCGCGGAAAATGTTGTGATCGGTGAAAATGCCGTTGTTGGATCCATGCCGAAGGGGGAAGAACACGGCGTTGCGACGATCGGTTCCGGAATCACCATCGGAAAGGGCGCAAAGATCGGCCCGAGCGCCATGGTCAATAAAAATGTGGAGGATGGTGAAGAACAATGGTAAATTCCAATGCAAATGCGATCGGTATTATTTTTCCAAACAGTTATGATAATCTGGTGCCGGAGCTTGCGGGTGACCGCCTGATGGCATCGATCCCGTTTGCGGGACGTTACCGGATCATCGACTTCCTGCTTTCCAGTCTCGCAAACTGCGGGATCAGCAATATTGCCATCGTGGTCCGGGAGAATTATCATTCCCTGATGGACCATCTGGGCTCCGGACGAGCGTGGGATCTTCTCAGAAAAAACGGAGGCCTCAGTATTTTTCCGCCCTATGCGGAGAAAAATATGAAGGTCTACAGCGGACGCGTCGAGGCACTTGAGAGCATCCTTCCGTATCTGAAAAGCAAAAAAGAAAAGTATGTGATCATGATGGACGCCAATATCGCGGTGGATTTTGATTTCAACGCAATGTTAGCGGAACATATCGAGAGCGGTGCCGATGTGACGGTTGCCTACACAGAGCAGGAGATCCCGGCGGAACTGATCCGCGCAGGTTCCCACGGGGATATGTATTACACGTTAAAGCTTGATGACGGACGCGTGAGACGGATCTTTATGAATTCTGAAATGTGCGGAAAACAGAACCTCTCCATGAATATTTATATTATGGATAGAGAAGCACTGATCGATAAGATCCATGCGGCGTTTGTACGTGGATACTCCTGCTTCGAGCGTGATATCCTTGCACCGCGTCTTGAGAAGTACAATATCCGCGGATATAAATATGATGGATATTACGCGAGGATCTGCGGCTTAAAGAGCTACTTCGATGAGAATATGAAACTTCTCGATGATGAGAATCTGGACGCGCTGTTTACCGGCGGCCAGATCTACACAAAGATCCGTGATGACAACCCGACAAGATATATTAACGGATGTAAGACAAAAAATAACCTTGTGGCTGATGGCTGCGTGATCGAAGGCGATGTGGAGAACTGTGTTCTCTTCCGAGGCGTTAAGATCGCAAAGGGCGCAAAGATCAGAAACAGTGTCCTGATGCAGGATACGGTGGTGAAAGCAGGCGCACGGCTGGATTACGTTGTCACAGACAAGAACGTGACGATTGAGGTTGGCCAGGAGCTGAAGGGAACGGATACACAGCCGTTTTATGTGGCGAAGGGGCATACTGTTTAAAGATAGGAGCAAGCCTGTGAATTCAGGAGAGGTCCTGACTCACATAAGATATGTATAATTAAGAAAGGGAATCTCTCATGAGCATTTTCGCATGCTCAGGAGAGATTCCCTTTTTTGCCATGTAGCAGGAAGAATTTATTAGTGGATGTCCTTCCAGTCCTGTCATATATCGGGTGGAAACTCATATAACGGGGCAGATGAACTTAAGACTGGATCAGATAGACCTCAGACCGCTCAACGCCGTGATCTCTTGTTTCCGAATGTGTGTTGTAAAAAATATCGATATGTTTTCCTTTGACGCCGCCTCCGACGTCCTCAGCGATATACTCGACACCATCGATCAAAAGGTGGCTTCCAAGCGGAATGACCCGCGGGTCAACGGCTACGGTGCGGCTTGCGGTCGCCTGGGTTCCGGTCTTTGTGAGACGGCCGTAGCCCTCGGAGCAGCTTCTGCACGGGCAGTAAGCTGTGGTCTTAAATGTACCTAAGGAAACGAGGGTGGCATTTTTGATGATCTTTGTTGCGGTATTGTACTGGTAAGCTAACGGAAGTGCTGTGCCGTTCACGCTGAGCTTGATCATGTAGGTATCATCCGGGATGGAGGACCAGTCGATCATGATCTCAAAGCCGTGGGCACCGTTTCCGATGCCGCTTTCCTTTAAGTCATTGCGCTCGATATCAGCTTCGGCGGTCTCAGATAAAAGAGACTCGCCTGTATGGGAGTTGGCCACAGTGACGGTGACGGAGACCGGGGTATCCGGGGCAGCGGAGTTCCACGCCCATCCGGAAACCTTATTTCCATCGATGCTGTCCAGGTGGCCAGAGTTTTTCGGGGTACTTGCGAATGCACATACGGTGTTTAAGAGCATCGAAATGACGGTCAGTAAAACACAGATGGTCAATCTAAATTTCTTCATATAACAATCCTTTCTTTTTTTGTTTCATATCTATTACAAATTATATGCAGATATGTAATAAAAATGTAACAATTTGGAAACAAGTATGTATTATACATAATTTTCCAAATTTGTCAAGTTTTTGGGTATTACTGCCAGGACGCAAACAGTCCCCCCATATGGCAGAAATGTTCTTAATGTGACGCAAAGCCCCCGGGATTCACAGGAAAATCCAGGGGAAAGCCGGGCGGATCCTGTAAAATCCTGGTAGAAAAAGGCGATGAAAAAAATAGTGAAAAAAATGTGAAAATTATCAAAAGCCCTTGACAAACAACACACTAAGTAATATAGTAACAACTGTAAATGTTAGCACTCCTCAACAAAGAGTGCTAATAAAGAAGAGGTGAGAGTTTTGGAACTGGATGAGAGAAAAGAAAAAATTTTAAAAGCGATTATCCAGACGTATCTGGAGACCGGTGAGCCGGTGGGATCCAGAACGATTTCCAAATACTCGGATCTGAAGCTCAGCTCCGCGACGATCCGAAATGAGATGTCTGATCTGGAAGAACTTGGCTACATCATTCAGCCGCATACCTCGGCGGGACGAATTCCTTCCGATAAAGGTTACCGCTTCTATGTTGACCAGATCATCAAGGAAAAAGATAGTCAGGTCGAGCATATGCAGGAACTTATGATCCAGCGGGTAGACCGCGTGGAACTGCTTCTGAAGCAGCTTGCAAAGGTTCTTGCCAACAATACGAACTATGCGACCCTGATCAGCGGACCGAGTTACAACCAGACAAAGTTAAAGTTTATCCAGCTCTCGAAGGTGGAGGAACACAAACTTCTGGTGGTAGTCGTTGTGGAAGGAAATATTATAAGAAACTCCTTTGTTACGATCGATGAGGAACTCAGTGACGAAGAGCTTCTGAATTTAAATATTCTTTTAAACAGCAGCCTGAACGGTCTGACGATCGAGGAGATCAACCTTGGCGTGATCGCAAAAATGAAAGAACAGGCCGGATCCCACAGAAGAGTGGTGGATCTGGTGCTGAATGAAGTCAGTGAAGTGATCCGGTCCCAGGACGAAGATCTCCAGATCTATACCAGCGGGGCAACCAATATTTTCAAATACCCGGAGCTTTCCGATACGGAAAAAGCGAGCCAGCTGATCGGTACTTTGGAACATAAAGAACTTCTCAGGGGACTGATCGACGGGCAGCAGCAGAATAAAACGGATGATCCGGACAATGAAATTCAGGTCTATATCGGAGATGAAACTCCGGTCCAGAGCATGAAAGACTGCAGCATCGTAACCGCAAATTATGCGCTCGGCGATGGGATGCGCGGAACGATCGGTATCGTGGGACCAAAACGAGATGGACTACGAAAAAGTCGTATCGACCTTGAGATCGTTAGTTGCGCAGCTGAACAGAAACGTTTAAAAATGAAGGTGAGAGCAGTGAAAGAAGTTAGAAAGAGAAAACGGAAAAGCCGTTTCTGGGAAAAAGAAACCAAAGAGACAGCCGCTTCCGAAAAGAAAATAAAGAGACGTCCGAAAGAGGAAAAGCTTCAAAAGAAGAAAGATCCGAAGGACGAGAGATGATAGTTAAATGACAAGCTCAAAGATCCATGGCGGGTTTGATAACTACCGCAAGAGAGAACGGACAAGGAAAAGTCCGCAATGTATGAGATCGGTGCGAAGGATGTAATCGAAAGATCCTTCCGATCGTCGATAACTTTGAAAGAGGTCTTAATTCCATTCCGGAAGACGCGAAAGGATCCGCGTTTGCAGACGGAATGGAAAAAGATATATAAGCAATTTGTAAAAGACACTCGATGATATGGGCGTTAAGCCGTCGAGGCAGTCAGGGAAAACCGTTCGACCCGAACTTCCACAACGCAGTGATGCATGTGGAGGATGAGAATCTCGGCGAGAATGTTGTGGCAGATGGAACTCCAGAAGGGCTACACCTACAAAGATTCCATCGTTCGTCACAGCATGGGTGCAGGTTGCAAACTAACATTGAAACAATGTGATCATCCGGCAGAGACTGCTGGACGACCACTCATTCCTAATATTCCAAATTTAGAGGAGGAAAATCATTATGAGTAAGATCATTGGTATTGACTTAGGTACAACAAACAGCTGCGTAGCAGTTATGGAAGGCGGTAAACCAACAGTTATCGCTAATACAGAAGGTGTCAGAACAACACCGTCTATCGTTGCATTTACAAGAGACAGGAGAAAGACTTGTGGGTGAGCCGGCAAAGCGTCAGGCAGTTACAAACGCTGACAGAACCATCTCCTCCATCCAAGAGACATATGGGTACCGACTACAAGGTAGATATTGACGGCAAAGTACACCGCAGGAGATCTCCGCGATGATCCTTCAGAAGTTAAAGCAGATGCTGAGAGCTACCTCGGTGAAAAGTAACAGAAGCTGTTATCACAGTTCGGCTTACTTCAACGATGCCCAGCGTCAGGCAACAAAGGATGCAGGTAAGATTGCCGGTCTTGATGTAAAGCGTATCATCAACGAGCCGACAGCGGCAGCCCTTGCTTACGGTCTTGACAACGAGAAAGAGCAGAAGATCATGGTATACGACTTAGGCGGCGGTACCTTCGATGTATCCCTCATCGAGATCGGTGACGGCGTTATCGAAGTTCTTGCGACGAACGGTGATACACACCTCGGCGGTGATGATTTCGATAACCGTGTCACACAGTGGATGATCGACGAGTTCAAGAAGACAGAGGGCGTAGATCTTTCCGGTGATAAGATGGCACTTCAGAGATTAAAAGAAGCTGCTGAGAAAGCAAAGAAAGAGCTTTCTTCCGCAACAACAACAAACATCAACCTTCCGTTCATCACAGCAACCGCTGAGGGACCGAAGCACTCTAGATATGAACCTCACAAGAGCTAAATTCGATGAGCTGACAAGTGATCTCATTGAGAGAACAGCAATTCCGGTACAGAATGCGTTAAGAGACGCTGGTTTAACAGCGGCAGAGCTCTCCAAGGTTCTCCTCGTAGGTGGTTCCACACGTATGCTTTCCGCACAGGAAAAGGTTAAACAGTTAACAGGCAAAGAGCCGAGCAAGAGTTTAAACCCGGATGAGTGCGTAGCCATCGGTGCAGCGATCCAGGGTGGTAAGTTAGCAGGCGACGCCGGTGCAGGTGACATCCTTCTTCTCGATGTAACTCCGCTTTCCCTTTCCATCGAGACAATGGGCGGCGTTGCTACAAAGCTGATCGAGAGAAACACAACGATCCCGACAAAGAAGAGCCAGGTATTCTCCACAGCTGCTGATAACCAGACAGCCGTAGATATCCACGTTGTACAGGGTGAGCGTGAGTTTGCAAGAGACAACAAGACTCTTGGACAGTTCCGTCTTGACGGTATTCTTCCGGCAAGAAGAGGTGTTCCGCAGATCGAAGTTACTTTCGATATCGATGCAAATGGTATCGTAAACGTATCCGCTAAGGATCTCGGCACAGGCAAAGAGCAGCATATCACCATCACATCCGGATCCAACATGTCCAAGGATGATATCGATAAGGCTGTTAAGGAAGCTGCAGCTTACGAGGCTGAGGATAAGAAGAAGAAAGAAGCGATCGATACAAGAAATGAAGCTGATTCCATGGTATTCCAGACAGAGAAGGCAATGGAAGAAGTTGGCGATAAGATCGATGCAAACGATAAGGCCGCTGTTGAGGGGCTGGCTTGGTCAGAACGCTCAGATCAAATAGTCAGAGCAGGCTCAGGCAGCTCAGGGCGCAGCTGGAGCACAGGGTCAGGCAGGTCCGCAGGCCGGACAGAGCGCAAGCCAGGCTGGATATGGCGATGATGTCGTTGATGGCGACTACAAAGAAGTCTAAATAACAGTTTGATCGAGCGACAATGAGGGCTGGAAAGGACGTTGCAAGATAGCTTGCATAAGTCCTTTTTAGCCGGAATTACCATTTGGCGGACGCCAAAGGTCTCTTGTTTTTGTGAAATGAAAACAGAAAGACAGCTCGAGTCAGGCACTATAAATCCGAAAGAACGCCCCATCTTGGGCGTTCTTTCGGTTGCCTTATATCAAGATTTTGATCGGCAACGATCCGGAAATATTGCCGCGGCAGGACTCAGCCGTGACGTCTGAAGAAAGCTTCCGTCGGCAGGTTCCGTAAAAAGGTACGCGTGATGCGTGGTACCGCTCACTAACAGGAAAGGTAAGAATAAAGAAATGGCAGAGACCAAGCGAGATTATTACGAAGTCCTCGGCGTGCCGAAAGATGCGGACGAAGCGGCGTTAAAGAAAGCATATCGAGTTCTTGCAAAGAAATACCATCCGGACGCAAATCCGGGAGATAAAGAGGCGGAGGCAAAGTTCAAGGAAGCTTCCGAGGCATACAGCGTTTTAAGTGATCCGGAAAAGAGAAGAAAGTATGACCAGTTCGGCCATGCGGCCTTTGAGGGAGGCGCAGGCGGGGCCGGCGGCTACGGCGGATTCGATTTCAACGGAGCCGACATGGGAGATATCTTTGGAGATATTTTCGGAGATTTCTTCGGAGGTGGACGTTCCGCTTACGGAAGAAGCAGCAACGGTCCCATGCGCGGCGCAAATTTAAGAACCGGCGTAAGGATCACATTTGAAGAGGCAATCTTTGGCTGCGAGAAAGAGTCGAGCTCACATTAAAGATGAGTGTCCGAAATGTCACGGAACAGGCGCAAAGCCTGGTACATCTCCGGTTACCCTGCCCGAAATGTAACGGTAAAGGCAAGATCATCTACACCAGCAGTCCTTCTTCGGCCAGGTACGAATGTCCAGACATGTCCGGACTGCCGCGGTACCGGTAAGATCGTCAAAGAGAAGTGCCCGGACTGCTACGGTACCGGATATATCTCCAGCAAGAAGAAGATCCAGGTCAAGATCCCGGCAGGTATCGACAACGGACAGAGCATCCGTATCGCAGGAAAAGGAGAGCCTGGAACGAACGGCGGCGAGAGAGGAGACCTTCTCGTTGAGGTAACCGTATCCAGAAGCCCGGTATTTATGCGTCAGGAGACATCCATCTTCTCGACTGTACCGATCTCCTTCGCGACAGCAGCCCTTGGCGGTCCGATCAAGATCAAGACCGTCGACGGCGAGGTCGAGTACGAGGTAAAACCGGGAACCCAGACTGACACAAAGGTACGTCTCCGTGGCAAGGGTGTTCCGTCTCTCAGAAATAAGAACATCCGCGGTGACCACTATGTAACGCTTGTTGTTACAGTTCCGGAGAAGCTTACGGAGGAGCAGAAAGAAGCTCTGAAGCGTTTCGACGATGCAATGAAGGGAATTTCCCCGGAGCCGAAGAAGAAGCGCGGGCTGTTTAAATAACATAGAGTCGTTATAAATAGGATTATGATATCCCACCGAATGTATGACAGGAGAAAATGTGATATGTTTGGTGGGATTTTTTTGCAGTAGAATCAGCGCATCTGTCGAGAAAAGTTGTGGGGCAGGTCAATACATAACTTATGCTTTTAACTTGGTTAGTAATATATTTTCGATTCGGTTAATATCTGGCTGTGTTGGTGCGAAACGCACACCATGATGTAAAAGATTAAAAATTTTTATGGCATTCTTTTCCAAAGAAACGATCAGAAATGAAATATAAGCGCCCTTGTTGAAAAACTATAAAATCACTTCCTATTCAGATGAATGAAGCCCCCTGAAAAATCAGAGGGCTTTAAAGACTTTAACACGGTCTATTTATGATTCGCATGACCGGAAGCGAACTACGTCAGCACGGTCTATTTATATCCCGCACGACCGACAGCGGTCTGCTTTTAAAGATAGATGCGCTATCTGCCTATAGTATGGGTGATTTGGACAGATGTATCAACTATAAAAATCAGGCAGAACCTATCACTCCGATAAGTCCTGCCTGATTTCATTATATGAGAAAAGAAGTTGGCAAACGATTGATTAGAAATCAAACATTCCAGCCGGTTTTGTATCCGGTTTCTTTGTGTCTGTGTAGGTCTTAGCTGTCTTATAGTCAACATCGTTGATCGGCCATGTCGGCTTCTTGCCCTCGTAAACTTCCTGAACACCCATAGCTGCGAAGTAGGAAGCGCGGTGGGCAGCCTCAGATGTGTTGCCGCCGATATGCGGATAGATGATAACATTGTCGAGTGTAAGAAGCGGGTTAGCCGGATCAACCGGTTCCTTCTTGATTGCGTCAAGACCGGCACCTGCGATCACGCCATTCTTGCATGCCTCATAGAGAGCATCCTCATCTACGCAGCCGCCGCGTGCGGTGTTGATCAAGAATGCTGTCGGTTTCATCATTGCGAGACGCTCTTTGTTTACCATGTTCTTGGTAACCGGAGTGTTCGGGCAGTGAAGGGAAACATAGTCGCACTCTTTGAAGATGCGGTCAAGGTCGCGGACAACCTCAACGCCGTCCGGGAACTCAGAAGCTGGTTTGTACGGGTCGTATGCGAGAACATTCATCTCGAATGCGAGGCAGCGCTTTGCAACGCGGCTTCCGATGTTGCCGCAGCCGATCAGACCGATAGTCTTGCCGTTTAATGTGTTCTTGCGGACTTTTAATTTTGCCTTGTAGAAATCGTTTACCCATGTCTTGTGAAGGACAGTCACGTTACGGCTGCACTCTAAGATGAGTAACATAGCTGTCTCTGCAACGGAGGTGCTGTTTGCGACCGGTGCGTAGAGAGCCTGGACATTGTTGTCGTGGCAGGCCTTTACGTCAAGAGCGTCGAAACCGGCGCCGTGACGAACAATAACCTTTAAGTTCGGGTTTGACTCGATCACTTCACGTGTGATCGGTGTGATACGGACGATCATAGCGTCCGGCTGATATTCCTTGAAATCAGCGAGAACGTCCTCTGTCTCAAATCCGCGGCCGTCGATTACGGTATGACCAGCATCCTCAAGAAGCTTACGGCCTTCGGACATAATTTCCTGCGGGAGTAAAATTTTCCAACCCATGATAATACCTCCTATAATGAAACATTTTTGATAAGCTGTTTTTCACTGTCTTTATTATAACGGAGATTGTTCACAAAATAAAACAATCTGTTTTTGTAAGGTTGAAAAGGAAATGTTGTTGAAAATCGTTAGTACGAAAAGAGAACGCTTATATGTTATGGCACTTTCTTTTATAAGGCAAATATGCTAATATAAGATCATCAAACAGATCTCTTTCCTGGAGATCCCTACCCGTGATTCCGGGCGTCTGTGGTATCTGACTTCAGTTCTGAAATCGTTCCCACGAAATTGCAAAAAAACTCTATATCGTGTACAATGAAAGGAGAAATTATGACGAAAGTAAAGAGAAACTTTAAAGACAGTCTTTTTCGACTGGTGTTTCATGGGAAGGAGGAGTTACTGAGTCTGTATAACGCAGTAAACGGAAGTTCGTATACGAATGCGGACGATCTGGAGATCAATACGCTGGAAGATGTAGTGTATATGGGGATGAAAAATGATGTCTCATTCTTGTTTGCGCATTATCTGAACTTGTATGAAGCCCAGAGTACCAGTAATCCAAACATGCCATTGAGGGGAACTATATATTTTGGAGATCTGATAAAGGGATGGGTAGAAAGCAACCATCTTGA
>SCPN01001073.1_pt1 | contig 12158 bp, 23 predicted proteins | sample 6106831 | NCBI WGS metagenome assembly SCPN01 (sample SAMN10720447, study PRJNA508395) | human gut metagenome | isolation source: Participant 1, 0 month
GAGGGCTGCGACGGGGCTGTGATGCTGCCAAAGGTTTCCGCCAAGCTGGAGAGGAAGACCCCTGCTGCGGGTAGTATGGAATGAGGAACTGAAGAGATATCCATGCAGCTGATGGGAGAAGTGCAGATAGAAGTGTTAAAGGCATGATTGAAGAGCGCTACGGCATTCAGGTTGAATTCGGCACAGGGAACATCGTGTATAAAGAGAGCAATCTGCTGGCGCCGTGGAGGGTGTGGAGTCATTTTGGCCCCTCGCCATTATGCGGAGGTCCATCTTCTTATGGAACCGGGAGAGCGGGAGAAGCGGACTCCAGTTTGAGACCAAGATGCAGCGAGGATGACCTGGACAGGAACTGGCAGCGCCTGGTGCTGACCCACCTGGAAGAGAAGGTACACCGGGGGGTTCTGACCGGGGCAGCCATAGATATGAAGATCACCCTTGTGGCGGGCAGGGCTCATAACAAGCACACGGAGGGCGGAGATTTCAGGCAGGCTACCTACCGGGCCCTGCGCCAGGGCTTATGGAGGCCTCCTGCATTCTTTTGGAACCGTGGTATACCTTCCGCCTGGAAGTGCCGGAGGCGTCCATTGGGGCGCCATGACCGATATTGAAAAGCGGTGCGGGACCTGCGTTATCGAGGAAAACAGGCAGGGACAGGCCATCCTCACGGGACAGGCTCCGGTCGCCGCCATGCGGGGGTATCAGGCAGAGGTTATGTCCTATACCAGGGGACAGGGAAGGCTGGCATGTGCGCTGAAAGGATACGAGCCCTGTCATAACAGCCGGAAATTATCGGGCAGACCGGCTGACCCGGAGAGATACGGAAAATCCCACGGGATCCGTGTTCTGCGCCCATGGGGCCGGATTTGTGGTAGCTGGGACCAGGTGAAGGAATACATGCATGTGGACAGCGGTCTTAATAGAATCCTGATGGGGAGGAGATGGAGGGTGAGAGGAATCCTTTTTCCGGCAGGCATCCTGGGCAATCCTCTGCCGGACAGGAAGAATCCTCAGAGGTATGGCTGGGTACGGATGAAATTGACGCGATACTGGAGCGCACCTTTTATGCCAACAGCCGGGATAAATCAGCGCAAAGGATATCCAGGCAAGAGCAGGGGAAGCAGGAGTGCTGCAGCCTACAGCGCCCGGTGACCCGTACCTACCAGAAGCAGGAGAGGCCAGACAGGAATAGCTGCTGGTGGATGGCTATAATATTATCTTTGCCTGGGAGGAGCTGAGGAAGCTGGCACAGGACAATATGGACGGAGCCAGAGGCAGGCTTATGGATCTGCTCTGCAACTATCAGGCCATACGCAAGTGCTGTCTTATGGTTGTTTTGACGCCTACCGGGTGGCGGGACATGCCACAGAGGTTTCTGAATACCACAATATCCAGGTGGTCTACACAAAGGAGGCTGAGACAGCGGACCAGTATATCGAGAAGTTCGCCCATGAAAATGCCCGCAGGTTTGACGTGTCCGTGGCCACCTCGGACGGAGTGGAGCAGGTCATTATCCTGGGCCAGGGATGCCGTCTTATCTCAGCCAGGGAACTAAAGGAGGAGCTGGACCGGGTTAACGGTATGCTGAGGGAAGAATATCTGGAACAGCCCGGTCTTAAACGGAACCGCCTGTATGATATACTTCCGGAAGAGGTAATCCGGCAGATGAAAGAGGCTGCCGCGGAGGACAAGCAGGACTGACCGGCAGAAGCGCCGTCATCTGATCGAAACATCAATCATGAAAAACAGCAAAAAATGTATGGAATTCCACAAACCGGTACATACTACCAGCGTATAGTAAGCTGCATAAGTGCCTGGAAAACAGGCGCAAAATGCTCATGACAAGGAGGTAGCATGCGATGGGTAATAAGGCATTGGATTATACCGCTCTTACAATCGCCCTGATTGGGGCAGTGAACTGGGGGCTGGTAGGATTCTTTAATTTCAACCTGGTTTCATGGATTTTCGGAACAGCCTCATGGGTAACCAGGATAATCTATGCGCTGGTGGGATTGTGTGGCCTGTATCTGATTACATTTTACTCACATTCAGGCAGAGAGGCATAAAAAGAACAGGGCAGGGCCATGGGGTCCTGTCTTTTTCTTTCGGCGGATTCTGTTTCATACCGCTCGCCTTCTCCATTTTCTTTCTGACTCAGACCAATCTTTTCTGCGGATATTCTCGCCATATTTTTCTTGCATATTCAGAAATTCCATAATAAAATAAAACATCAGCCTCCGGTCCTGTGCTGGTAAAGACCCTGGATTCAAAGGTTAAAGAGCTGAGAATCCCGATATACCCGGAACCAGGGGCGGCTCAGGTTCTGTTATCATACATCCAGAATAGACAGCAGGCCGTCCCGCGTGTTATACCAAGATGTAACGTGTTTGGAGAATGGCGGCATCTGTGCCTGCCATGGGGACTGCACGGGGAGGTAATTCATTATGAATCGCAGATTATATGTATTTATGCTGGCGGCTGTCATGGCCGCTGCTTTGGGGCTTGGCGGCTGTATGGCCGGAGATGGAAAAAAGGAAGAAAATGAAAAACCCGTGGTGGTAGTGCTCTGGCATTCCTATAACGCGGTGGCCAAAGGGCGCCTTTGACGACCTGGTGATGGAATTTAACGAGACTGTGGGTATGGGCAGGGAATTATAGTGGAACCAGTGGGATACGCTCCAGCAATGAGCTGGATGATGTGATGTACGCATCCGCCAGCCATAGTTATAGGCTCAGACCCGCTGCCGGATATATTTTCATCCTACCCGGACAGCGCGTACAGGCTGGACGGGATCGTGCCTCTGGTTCATCTGGATGACTATTTTACCGAGGAAGAACTGGACGCTTACCGGTCCGAATTCCTGAAGGAGGGAGTCTGGGAAGGAGACGGCATTCACCGGATGATTCCGGTGGCAAAATCCACGGAGATTCTCTATCTCAATGAAACGGATTAGGGAGACATTTGCAGGGGAAACAGGCGCGGACAAGGAGATGCTTAAGACCTGGGAGGGTCTGGCTCAGGCGGCGGGCATGTATTATGAATGGTCCGGGGGCAGTCCGTTCCTGGGTATGAACGCATTCAATGATTTTGCCGCACTGTCGGCCGCCCAGCTGGGAGAGGGTATCCGCTGGACGCAGGATGGGCCTGAATTCAATTATTCCAGGGACACGGCCAGAAGGGTATGGGACGCATACTATGTACCCCATATAAAGGGCTGGTACGAGAGCAGAACCTACAACCAGGACGGCATTAAAAGCGGAAGGCTGATGGCCTATATCGGCTCCTCGGCAGGCGCAGGCTTCTTTCCGCAGTTGGTGATTGAGGATGAAAAACAGTTCCATCCATTTCCTGCCAAAGCTATGCCTATCCTGTTTTCAGGATGGTACGCCTTATATGGGACAGAGAGGGCCAACATGGCGGTGTTTGCCTCAGATGAGACCCACCAGCAGGCCGCGGTCGGTTCCTTAAATGGTTCACGCAGCCGGAGCAGAATATACGCTTTGCAGTGGCCACGGGATATCTGCCTGTGCAGGAGAAGGCTCTGGAATCCGTATCAGATCTGGTGTCCCATGTGGAAAGCCGGGACAATGTCCAGGCAGTGGAGCAGAGCATCGGACCTCCCTTAATGCCCTGAAAAACCACAATGTATATGTCCGGGAGACCTTTCTGGGATCTTATGATATGGACCAGATATTTTCTTCATCCCTGGAGAACTGTGTGAATGTGGATTTGGAAACTCTGAAGCAGAGGATGGAAAAAGGTGAGAGCAGGGAGTCGGTGGAAAGAGAACTGCTGGACGAGGAGCATTTTGACCGTTGGTATGAAACACTCCTAAAAGAAATGGCTGAGTAAGACAGATGGACAGAAAATTCAGAGTAAATCCATAGCATTTAAAGCTGACCATAGCATTTGTGGTATCATTGGTACTGCAAAGCGTGCTTCTGGTGTCCTTTATGGTGGCAGGGGGAGTGATGGAACAGGCAGAGGCCAACCAGTACCGCATATTTGCGGAAAAGGTAAAGGGCCGCAGGAATAATCTGGAGAACCAGATGAAGAATGTCTGGACTAATTTCAGCCATCATACGGATACCATAAGCCGGTATTTTGACAGTCCGGACGGGCTGGAATATCAGGGACAGCCGGACCGCATGCTGGAGGCGCTGGCGCCTGAGGTCCTGGATGCCCTGTACGACACAAAGACCACCGGCGTGTTCCTGATACTGCCGGACGAGGGGGAGACGGACGGTTCCCTGGCCGCCCTGTATTTCAGGAATAATAATCCGGACCGCAACAGCAGCCAGAATGAAAATCTGTATATGCTCATCGGTCCATGGAATGTAGCCGAAAAGATGAAAATTTCCACCACGGCTAACTGGAACTTCCGGTTGGAGGTCAATGAAGAAAACCGCGATTTTTTCCAAAAGCCCTGGAGCGCGGCAGCGGAAAACGGGCGCTCTAAATGGCTGGGATACTGGAGTCCCCTTTTCAGGTAAACGAGGGAGATGAGGATGTGATTACCTATTCCGTGCCTCTGTTCGGTCAGGACGGCAGGGTGCGGGCTGTCTTTGGAGTGGAGATATCCGTAAGTTACCTGTACCAGTTCCTTCCTGCCTCTGAACTTCAGACAGGGGACTCCTACGGTTATGTCATCGGATACCGGTCGGAGCGGGAGAAGAAAGAGACAGCGGTTACCGCCCTTCAGGGACAGCTGGCCGGCAGGACCGCAAGTTTGAGATGGAGCTTAAGGACAAGGAAAATTCCATATATACCTGCTGAACACGGACAGGAGCGGCCGAAAATTAACGCCTGTGTGAACCAGATGGGGATGTACTACCATAATACCGTTCGAAGGGGATGAGTGGTACCTGATCGGACTTATGGAGGAGCCGGTGCTCTGCAGTTTCCGCGCAGAATCGGTCAGATACTGGAGTATTCCCTGGTTCTTTCCCTGGCAGCCGGTCTTATCGATAGCTGTGTTTACCAGCCAGTGGTTTGCCAGGCATGCCAAGCTTATGAATTGTCGGAACTTCCTGTGGGAGCCTTTGAGATATCAGGGCGTTCCTCCAAGGTGCTTATGACCAGCCAGATACCCAGGCTTTAAGGCTTACAAAGGAGCAGGAGCATCTGTTTTCCCGGGATAAGGATGAATTCATACGTTTCCTAAAGAGCCTTGCCTCACACCGGGACGGAGGTCCCGGTGGTGATAAAGATGGATACCGCGGAAGGAACCCGGTGGATTAAAATAACATGCAAAACAGCAGTACATCCCATCCGCTGTGTGGTGGAGGATGTGACGGATGAAATCCTTGAAACAAAGGCGCTTAAGGTGGAACGTGACAGGGACGGACTTAGGTGTTGGAAACAGGCTGGCATATGAACACATGCTGCAGCACAAGAACAGCCATCCGCAGGAGATACCGGAAGCGGTTTCCTGATGTGCGATCCTCAATTACCTCAAGGGGTCAATGACCGCTTCGGCCATGACAAGGGGACGAATACATCCGCAGGTCCGCTGACATTATACGGGAAGCGTTTCCGGGGGCGCCCCTGTTCCGCATTGGAGGGGATGAGTTTGTGGTCCAGTTAGACGGTTTGGGACAGGAGCAGGTGACCCGTGGAATTCTGGCCATGGAGAGGGCTGTGAAGGCTTACAGCGACGGGAATGTATTTCCGGCGGGCATTGCGGCAGGCTATGCCTTCTTTGACCCGGTAAGGATGTGAGCCTGGAAAGCACGCTGGCCAGGGCAGACACTTACATGTACAGGAAAAAGCATAAGATGAAGCGTTAAGTATTGTATCGGACTCGCCTGCGGGTATATTTGATTGAAAATTTTGAGTAAATAAAACAGTTGGAGGCATCTTTTATGAATTGGGCAATCTTGGCAACCGGCACCATAGCGGCAAAGTTCGCTGAAACAGTAAACGGTATGAAGGGGTGAGGACCGATTGGCGGCCTGCGGTTCCCGTTCCCGGAAAAGGCAGAGGCATTCGGAAAGAAATACGGAATTCCCAGGACATACGGTTCTTATGAGGAGCTTCTCAGAGACGAGGAGGTGGACGCGGTCTATGTGGCGACTCCCAACAACATGCATTATGAGAACTGTATGGCATGTCTTGAAGGGAAAGCATGTGTTATGTGAGAAGCCCTTTACCACCAATGTAAAGGAAGGGGAACGTCTTTTCGCCGCGGCAGAGGAAAGAGGCCTGTTCATCATGGAAGCGTTCTGGATCCGCCATCTTCCGGCCCTGAAAAGATGCAGGAGCTGATAAACGGGGAGTCATAGGCCAGGTGGGATTTGCCAGGTGTGATTTCGGCTTTGTGGCTGAAGGGCAAGGAAGGCGCGCAAGTTTGATTCCGGGCTGGGCGGAGGCGCTCTGGATGTGGGCATCTATAACCTGGGATTTCTGCGCATGGTTATGGGAGATAAACAGCCGGAACATGTTACATCGGAGTATCATCTGAATGAATTCGGCACCGATGATTACAGCACGGTTCTGCTCCGATATCCGGGCGGTTTCAGGGCGGCGGCTACCGCCTCCATCGGCATGGATATGCCAAGGGAAGCAGCCGTGTTCGGATCCGGGGCTCCATTTATCTGCCGGATTACCAGAAGGCAGAACGGCTGATTATCCGTCCCATGAAGGGGGAGGAATATGTCATGGATTTTCCTTTTGAGGTAAATGGCTTTGAGTATCGATACGGGAAGTAAACAGGTGCGTCCGGCTGGGTATGTCCTCCAGTGATGTACTTAAGAAAGAGGACACACTGGACATTCTTAGACTTATGGATGATATAGGGCTTCCTGGGGACTTGTGTTTGATTGTGAAAATAATGGATTTCGGAAATTTTTCCGGCCACGGCCACAAAACAGAGAAAACACTTTGTTTTGTAAGGTTATGTGGAAGTTTAAAAAAATAAAATGATGGAAAAATTAAAAATTAATGCAATTCTTACCATTTACACAAAAATTGTGGAAATTTTTCTGAAGGATGCTATAATTACGGGGATAGATACAAGCCGTCCTGTCTCGGCAGGGTTGGCTTGTATCTCACGTAAGAGCCCAAATATCCGGTTTTATGTGGTCAATACGAAAGGAGTGATAGTTACATGAAAGATGAAAATGGTTTTAAACCATTTATCCCGGCGGACAAGGTGGTTCCGGAAGTAACCGCGGTTTCTGTGATCCTGGGTATCCTTCTGGCTGTTCCTTTGGTGCTGCCAACGCCTATCTGGGATTGCGCGTGGGTATGACCGTGTCCGCATCCATACCTGCGGCAGTTATCTCCATGGGCGTTATCCGGGTAATCCTCAGAAGGGATTCCATCCTGGAGAACAACATGGTGCAGACCATTGGTTCTGCAGGTGAATCAGTGGCAGCAGGAGCCATCTTTACCCTGCCTGCCCTGTTTATGTGGATGAGCGAGTGGGGAGAGGGCGCGCCTTCCCTGGTTGAGATTGCGCTGATTGCGCTGTGCGGAGGCGTGCTGGGCGTGCTGTTTATGATTCCTCTGCGCCAGGCGCTGATTGTGAAGGAGCACGGGGTGCTTCCCTATCCGGAAGGCCAGGCGTGTGCCGAGGTACTGATTGCGGGAGAGCAGGGCGGTTCCAAGGCCGGAGTGGTATTTGCCGGCATGGGAATTGCCGCTTTGTACAAGTTTGTGGCTGACGGCTTGAAGCTGTTCCCCAGCGATGTGGATTATGATATCAAACAATACGGCGGCGGCGTGGGTATTTCCGTGCTCCCGGCCCTGGCGGGAGTGGGCTACATCTGCGGTTCCAAGATTTCCTCCTACATGTTTTCGGGAGGCATTATATCATGGCTGATTCTGATGCCCATTATCAAGCTGTTCGGAAGCGGACTCACAGCGCCCTTTGCACCGGCTGATGTGCTGATCAGCGAGATGAGCAGCCAGGCCATGTGGGCTCTTATATCCGCTACATCGGCGCCGGCGCCGTTGCGGCGAGGCATCATAAGCCTGGTTAAGTCCCTTCCATGATTGCCTCCACCTTTATGGATGCAATGCGGGATTTAAAGGGCGGACGTCAGGCTTCCACCTGCGCACGGACAGGGATATTCCTATGAATGTGGTACTCATAGGCGTCCTCATTGCCGTGGTAATCATATGGCTGGTGCCGGCTGTTCCTGTAAATTTTGTGGGCGCCATGCTGATTGCAGTGTTCGGTTTCCTGTTTGCGGCTGTGTCCTCACGTCTGGTGGGATTGGTCGGATCCTCCAATAACCCGGTGTCTGGTATGGCCATTGCCACACTTCTGGTATCGGCGCTGGTGCTTAAAGCCGTGTCCGGCGCCACCCATGAGAGCATGATGGGCGTTATCTCCATCGGCGGTGTTATCTGCGTTATTGCAGCCATTGCCGGGGATACCTCCCAGGATTTAAAACAGGTTATCTGGTTGGCTCCACTCCAAGGAACCAGCAGATGGGAGAGCTGATTGGCGTGGTTTCTTCTGCCATTGCCATCGGCGGCGTACTTTACCTTCTGAACCAGGCCTGGGGCTATGGCTCGGCGGAACTTCCGGCTCCTCAGGCCATGATTATGAAGACTGTGGTAGAGGGCGTCATGGACGGCAACCTTCCATGGAACATGATTCTGGCAGGAGCAGCCATTGCCGTTGTCATTGAGATCCTTGGGATACCGGTAATGCCGGTAGCAGTAGGTTTATATCTGCCTCTGAGGACCACGGCAGCCATCATGGTGGGTGGACTCATCCGCCACTGGTATGAAAAGCGTAAATACGCAAAGGAGGAGGATAAGAAAGAGACCATTGACCGGGGCGTGCTCTATACATCGGGCATGATTGCGGGAGAAGGTCTGGTCGGAATCCTGCTGGCTGTATTCGCCATCATCCCCTTGCAAGCGCGGGGCGGGTATCTGGGCGATTTTATCAATCTGTCTGCCCTGGATAACGGCTTTAGGTGCTTTTCTGGTAAGTCCGGCGGCAAAGATTGTATCACTTATTGTCTTTGGGTTACTGATGCTTACCATGTGTAAATTTACCATCTGGCATAAAGAGAACAGGAAATAACCATACTGGTATAACAGTGCGGGTTCTGTGTGCATGGGGTGTCAGGAATCCTGGCGCCCTGTGCATGTTTATGAACAGCAGGAGATGGAAGGAAGGATTACATTGGGCTTCAATAAAAAGACCAGAATTATCTGGAAAAGGTACCGGTCAGAAACCCTGAGTTCTCATGGAAAGAGGACCAGCAGGAATCGTGACCGTGGATATGGTGCACAAGGGAATCTTGATAAGCTGGCCCAGAAGCTGTGGGTCACGCCCAGGGTGAGCCATGTAAAGCTGGACCGGTTCGGAAGCTTTGTCTGGAAGCAGATGGATGGAAACAGAAATATCATTGCCATTGGAGCGCTGGTCAGGGAAGAATTCGGAGACCAGGCCGAGCCGCTGTATGAACGGCTGGCCAAGTTTGTGAAGATGTTAAGGGATAACCGTTTTGGTGATATTTGGAAAATAGGAAAAATGAGATGTGGATGCCCGTGACCGGGCGCTTTTGTTTTGGGGGCAGTTGAAGGAAGAGTTTTTTGTTTTTTACTGTTTTACCAGGGAGATTGGACATGTGCTGCTGTGGAATTTGGCATGAGAATTGCTCTATATTAAAGATGACAGTATTTAATATTTAAGACAGGTTCAAACATTGATGAAAGAGAGGAATGCCACATGATTCAGTTGAAAAAAGAACCCTTTGTCCGCCTGGCTGATGGAACGTTTGTCCGTGCCTGTGATTACTGCGCAGATATAGAAACGGCCAGGTCCCACACCATGGCATGGAGGATTCTTGAAGCCCATAATGAAGGCCCGGATATGGAAAATCTTTACTCTGAAATTTGATATGCTTGTAAGCCCGATGATAATTATACCAGCATCCTTCAGGAGCTTTGCGCGGTTGGGGAGAGGCCTCTTGCCATCCCGTGGATACTGACCAATTGCCACAATACACTGGCAGCTACAGGCGGCACCATTACTAATGATGACCACGCCTACGGATTAGGGTGCATGAAAAAGCTGGTGGTATTTTGTGCCGCCATATACAGCTGTTATTCATCAGTATATGAGGGAATGTGCGGTGGGGAGGCAGAATGATCCTGAAGTGACAGCCATACCCGTTATGGCTGCCTTGGTACCATGGGAATCGGAGAAGGGGGGACAGAGATTGCCATACAGGCTCTGGGAAGCACTTATGACATAAGACGTCCTCCTGTCATAGCTGTGAAACTGAGTGGAGCTCCTGTACCGGGTGTGGGGCCATGGATGTAGCCCTTACTCTGATAGGAGCAGTCTTTGACTGTGGTTTCTGTAAGAATAAGATTCTTGAAGTGGTAGGAGATGGAATTGCTAATCTTTCCATGGAATACCGGATGGTATTGATGTGATGACCACAGAGACCGCAGCCCTTTCCAGTATATGGATGACCGATGAAACCGTCAGGGAGTGGCTGACTATACATGGAAGGGAGGATGCGTATGAAAAACTGGAACCCACAGGAGACGCCCTGTATGACGGTTTAATTTAAATTGACCTGAGTAGTATGGAACCCATGATTGCACTTCCATTCCATCCCAGTAATGTATATTCTATCAGGGAATTGTGCAGGGATCGCGCATACCTGGATGGGGTACTGGAGTCTGTAGAGAAGGATGCGTATATGCGCAGCGGATTAACCTACACTTTGAGGGATAAGATAAAGAATAAGAGACTGATGGTTCAGCAGGCATCCATTGCGGGATGTGCCGGTGGTACTTTTGATAATATAGCAGCCGTAGCAGATATATTGGATGGATATAAGATATCAGGAGACGGCATCAGCCTGCATGTTATCCGGCCAGCCAGCCTGTATTTTAAAACTATGCGGCAGGAGTAGCTGAACGTCTCCTGCTGTCAGGAGTCACCATACGGCCGTGTATCTGCGGTCCCTGCTTCGGCACCGTGGATGTGCCGGCCAATAATACATTAGGTATCCGGATGTATCCCGCAATTATTACAGCCGGAGGGATCTAAGACAGACAGCGGACAGCTTAGTGCTACTGCGCTTATGGATGCCAGAGTATTGCTTCCACTGTACGCAATGGAGGCCTCCCTACAGCGCCACGGAGATGATACTGTATATAGAAAATTTGATTATCATTTCCGAGAATACCATATATAGGAGGCGTATATAATGGATTTGGCTGTCCCAACCCCTGCATTCATGTGCCCAAGGGACCAAATATCAAGGACTGGCCTGATTTTTCCTGAGATGAGGAAGCACGTGTTGTTAAAGGCAGCAGCCTGTTTGAAGGAAGCATTACTACAGATGAATTGTGTCCAAGCGGGGAAGCCTCCTCTTCGAAGCAACCCCGAGAAGATTGCAGCCCTATACCCCTTATAAGTGCAAGGACGGGAATATGTGGAGTATGCAGGAAATATCCGGAGATGCCCTGGAGAATGAAAATACAGGGACACGTTCTGTTCTGGAACAGGTCTGCAAAATCCCATGTTAGGTCGGAGATGAAGGATATTTCTTACGGCAGTCTCCTAATCAGTGATAAGATTGGTGACGGAAGCAGCAGGGGAACAGGCGGCCAGCAACCAGTGAAGGTTCTGGGGATGGGCTAATCTAGGCAATAGAATACAGCACTAAGCTGTTATCGTTCCAACTGCATCAGCTGGGGACTTATACCTTTGTCCTAAGGAAAGGCGGGCCTGAAAAGGGAGATTATCTGCTGCTACCGGACGCATCCGGAAGATAAGGATGGGAGAGGAGCAGCTAGAGGGAATCATACTGAAAACAGGAGAGAAGGTCCGGCTGTCCATAGGGGAAATGACAGAGGAGGAGCGCAGGATGCTGGTACTGGAGGCAAGTATGATTTAATTATTACCGCAGTATCAGGTAGTCCGTCAAGCTTCTGCTGTGACAGCTTCTTCCAGAGAGTTGAGCGTGAATGCCCAGCTGCTTAGCCGTTTTTCTTACGGCTGCCGTGATTTCCTCCAGGCAACTTCCGGATAAGGGCCAGCTCCATCTGGGCCAATGTACCTCTTAACGGTGGCTGCGAAGCTCCGAGGATGCAGCCTGCTCCGGCGCGGGTTCCATCCAGACAGTCATTTACAGAGCAATGCTGCAGGCTGCTTAAGATGACATAG
>SCPN01001240.1_pt1 | contig 12105 bp, 10 predicted proteins | sample 6106831 | NCBI WGS metagenome assembly SCPN01 (sample SAMN10720447, study PRJNA508395) | human gut metagenome | isolation source: Participant 1, 0 month
AAGGCTACCTGTGCTGAGGATATGCCGTATATCCAGGGCCTTGAGATTGCATTGACGGAGTTGACAGATCCAGATGAAATCAGCGCAGCCAGTGCCTATATTGATGCGAAAAAAGCGGACCTGGAAGACAACTATATCGGGGTAGCTCAGGATACTTACATTGAGCTTCAAGTAACAGTCCCTATAGCAACAGCCCGCTCAAATGCAGCACAGGCCATCGGGATTGATAACATCGAATATGTCGGTATGAATGAGAATGTTCCTGCAAAGGAACTTGCTCCTGACAGCAATCAGGCTATGATGGAATCCGGCCAAGCCGCTATTCTGAATATTACCGAGAGAATGGCTACTCCTAGTACTCGGGCCTCAACCATCAACTCTGTAATCAAAAATTATGATCGTGTCCGCGCACGTGACTATGCACGCGACTGGTCATGCACGAACGGTTCCTTGTATGATCATGCTACATGCCACAATCCAGAGTATACATTTTATGCGTCAAATGATTGCACAAATTTTGTCTCTCAATGCCTCGTTTATGGTGGGCTTCCTACAGACAGTAAATGGAAGCCATACTGAGCCCTGGAAAACAACAGGCAATGCTGGGAATGGCATCCGCCAGTATTTGACCAACAATGGCCTTTTCTTCCACAGTACCAACGAAAGAAGCCTTTGCCGGAAGCATCATTAACTGGCTGAATAGTGATGGTACGAACGCCGGCCATGTCGGTCTTGTGGATCAGAATGATACCGCTACGATGACCTTCTGCGCTCATACTCGTTGCCGTAGAAGTTGTCCTTGGACTGGAGAGAAGGTTGATTTTTACATTCCCTATTGGGATTCCTATGAAGGTGACTGGACTAAGTGACGAATCCGCCAATTCGATGTATCATTTCGACATTTCTAATTGATAGTGGCAAGCAATGCCTGTGTTAATACACGCGCCCGTCTGCTTGTTGTGGGCAGCACCCCCAAGCCCCCTTGAACAGCTCTGTACCGGAGCTGGCTACGCGTCCTGCGGACGCTAAAGAGCACGGTCAGCTCACCGCTGGCTGTGCTCTTTTTCCTGCGCGATGCCGCGCCCGGTGTCCTGCAAAACGCGGTCCACATTGGCCTTGACGGTCAGCAGCTCCCGCGCCTCGTCGCGGGCCTTGCGCAGCTCTGCGTAGGCCTCCTTTTTCTCCGCCAGCAGCGCGGCGTACTCGGCCTGCAAGGCTTTCATCTTTGGCAGCTTCTTGACGTTCAGCTGATCAAATGCCTGCTTTGCCGCCTGATGGAGCAGGATGTCGGCCTCGTGCTCAGAACGGAACTTTGGGGAGTAGCCAGCCTTACGGTAGGCGGCATAGGTGTCGCGGGTCTTGGCGTAGTTGACGATGTGGGTTCGCAGCACGGCGATCTCCGCCATACGCTTCTCCGCCGCCTTGATTTTCTCGGACAGCTCGTTGCGCCGTGCCGTGGCTGCCACCGTCTTTTCCGCCAGCACCTTGTAATCCAGAAGGCCATGATCGTTGAGATAGTTCAGGGTCTGCGCCATCTGTTTCAGGTTGAATTTGCTGGCCCACCGCGCATATCCGGCCCCCTTACCGGCGCGGAGCTTGGCCTGAATGTCCACCAGCAGATTGACCTTCGGGACAGCCGGAGCAGGGGCGGCTCTCCGGGCCGGGACATGCTTGTGCTTCCCAGTGAGCGCGGCACACAGGTCGGCTTCCCCATAGCCGTCTCCCAGGGTTTTCAGGCAGACAACATTTTTCCAGCCGGGTGCTCGGAACGCAATATCTTTGCCCCGCCGTTTGGCGGAAAAGCCCGCCTCTTGCAGCAGCTTCAAAAGGGCCTCCAGGTCCTCCGGCCCGCGCTCCATGGCCCTGTCAATGGCCTGCCGCAGCAGCTCCCGGTGGGAGGGCTTGGCCTGGGTGCCCAGCCACTTGTCGTAGGTCTGGCCCTTGGGTTTTGGGTCCTCCACAATGGACAGGCCGTTTTCAATGCACAGGGTATCACTCAACCGCCGCACGGCGCGAGTGCTGCCCCAAAAGTTGCGGAACTTGCGGGTGCAGTCCAGCGAGGTGGAGTTCCAAATGATGTGATTATGGACGTGCGCACGATCTATGTGGGTGCAGACGATAAAGGCATGATCGTCCTTGGTAAAGCGTCTGGCAAACTCCACGCCGATGCGGTTGGCCTCCTCCGGCGTGACCTCTCCAGGCACAAACGCCTGCCGGACATGGTAGGCGATCACATCGTCCGCGCCCCGCCGCCTGCCGGTCCTGGCGAGGTATTGCTGCTTGCTGAACAGAAACTCCGCGTCCGCGATAGGGCCGTTGCAGCCATGGGCCGTAATGAGCCTGCCCCGGTCGGTTTTGTCCGGGTTCTCAACATAGTCCAGAATATCGCGGATAGCGTTGCCCACGCTCCGGCCCTTGCCGGTGTGCAGGGGCATGATGCGGGTGGTTGCCAAAAGAAGTCCTCCTCGTATAATAAGTTTCAAAGTTAATAGTTTCAGGTATCAGCAGGCTTTGAGGTGCCCGTGATACAATAGCTGTAGGACAGCAGGGTCAAGTTCTGAGTCCTCCGGTTGAGCCGTAAGGCTACTTCACTGAAAGTCTGTTCCCCTGAACCGGAAGTTAGCTGCAAACTCATTGGCTGTTTGCCTGGGACAAGACCGCCCTTTCAGCAGTGAGGGCTATCGCATTGGTCTGCCCAGGAATGATTCTGATAAGCGAGGGTGCCAGATGCTCCGGTTATCATGGGTATCTCAAAGCCTGCTGGCCTGAAATCTCCATGCGGGGAGGTGAAAATTGTGAATCCACTATTCGTTGGCATTGATGTGAGCAGCAAGAACAATGTGGCCTACCTGATGAAACCGGACGGCAGCAAACACTCCAGCTTCTCCGTGCAGAATAACCTTGGCGGTGCTAAACTGTTATCAGAGAGAATCGTATCGGCACTTGGCTCCATGCAGCTTGAGCGTGTGGTGATTGGCCTGGAGGCCACCTCCATCTACGGGGACAGCCTAGTCTATGCTCTTCGTGAGGATGGCCGCTTGGGGCGGTTTCAGAGGAAAATCCATGTTCTAAATCCAAAGCAGGTGCGGAAATTCAAGGAAGCCTATTCTGACCTGCCAAAGAACGACTGGGTGGACGCCTTTGTGATTGCCGACCATCTCCGTTTCGGCAGAATCAACAGGGAGGTCTACATGGACGATTACCGCTACAAAGCCCTGCAAACCCTTACCAGAGCCAGATTTGATGTCATCCAAAACTTGACCCGGGAGAAGCAGCGGTTCGCCAACTACTTATTCCTCAAATGCTCCGGCATGGCCCAGGACAAAGACATTCAGAACACCAGCGCCACCACCATCGCACTCATGGAACACTTTGAAACCGTGGATGACTTGGCGAATGCCGACCTGGAGGAACTGACTGCCTTTATTACTGAAACAGGCCGTGGCAAATTTGCTGACCGGATGCTACCGCCAAGGCAGTTCGGGCTGCAGCCAAAGGCTCCTATCGGCTGCCCAAAACAGTAAACGACACTGTAAACCAAGCAATGGCTGTTTCTATTGCCTCCATGCGCGCCTTGAAAGGGCAGGTCAAAGTATTAGATAAGGCCATTGAACAGCAGTTTGAAATCATTCCGAACACTTTGACCTCCATCCCCGGTATTGGCAAGGTCTACTCCGCCGGTATCATTGCTGAGATTGGTGATATCCACCGTTTTGATTCCCAAGCCTCGGTTGCCAAATACGCCGGCCTTGTCTGGAACAGGAGCCAGTCTGGCGACTTCGAGGCCGAACACTCCAGAATGATTAAATCCGGCAACCGCTATCTCCGCTACTACCTGCTGGAAGCCGCCAACTCCGTGAGAAGATGCGACTCCGAGTTCCGGCGTTACTATGACCTCAAATTCAAAGAGGTCAACAAGTACCAGCATAAACGCGCACTCGCTTTAACTGCCAGAAAACTGGTCCGGTTGGTCTTTCGGCTGCTAAAGGACAACCGCCTGTATATCCCGCCGGAGGGCTGAGAGCGCAGCTTGCCACTCTGACTCATAGGCCCTGTTTCAAAATTTCTCAGGGACAGGGCTTTGGTTGGTGTTGCCTTTTTGCTGTCTACACAGTGCTTTTACTCTGTTTCGCTTAAAATTTTCTTGCATCACCTACTTGACTTCATACCATTGGACTTTCCTGGCGCGTACATATAAGAACAGCCCGGCGCTTCTTGAGCGTCGGGGCCGTTTTGTTTGACTTATCCGTAAATCCAGTCCTGAATGGTATAGCGCAGGGCCTGGAGCTTTCCCAGCAGCCACGCCGCAGCCATAGGCAGTCCCATGGGAGAGACGAGGAAGGCAATCACCAGGAGAATGATGCCGTTTTGAACTGAGTAGGTGACGAGCACCGCCACACCCAGGATCGCCACAATGGTCCCCGCGAGGCCGAATATAAAGGCGGTGCAGTAGAGCAGGCCGGAGCAAATCCAGACCAGCAGGGCCAGGGCCGCAATCAGGGGGGCCGCGAATATCTTTAACAGTAACCTCATATCTCATTCCTCCTTGGCGTCTTTTTACACTCTCATCTTACCATAGGCTGGGGCCAGCCACAACGATGCGGAAATTCGCCGAAAATTTCGGCGAATTTTTTTCGGCCTATTCCAGCTTGGAAAGCTGGGAGAGCACATGCCCCGCCGCTGACCACAGGCGTTCATACCCCTGCCGCAAATCCTCCAGGTCCGCGTCATAAAAGCGCCCGGTCTCATGGACGCGGCGGGTGAGCTGGTTCAAATTGTTGCTGGACCGGCGCAGCAGGCTCACCAGCTCCTTCAGCTCCGGCAAATCCAGTTGGAGCACATAGCCGTCTATCGCCATCTTGCGCAGGTATGCGCTGAGATTGTCCGTCCCGAACTGGGCCATTTTCTGCCGGATCAGCTCCATCTCCTGGGGTGAGACCCAAAAGAGGACCGGCACATTTCTGGTGCGCTTCGCCATGCTTACCGCTCCTGTTCCCTGACCTTTTTCTTGTCCGTGTGCCCCGGCTCGGCTTTCGTCTCACTCAGCTTTTTCCGCACGGAGGGCTTGCGCAGCCGCAGGGATTGGGCGCGGTCCTCGTCTTTGGTAATCAGGGCATAGACGCCTTTGCGCCCCTCCAGTGTGGAGATTGACAGGGAGCGGAAGGGCAGCATAGAGACAAGCCGGTTCTGGTTCTTACTGTTGGCACGGGCCAGGAAGTCCGGGGAGACCTGGACCATGAAGTGGGTGCCGCTGGGGCTGTTGGGCCCCCGCGCTGCCTGGAACGCGGAGAGGATACGGGCGGCCTCGGCCCGAATGTCGTCTTTGGTGAGGGGTTGGGTCAGCAGATACTCATGCCGCACCATATCCACAAACAGGTCGATGATACCGGGATGGCTGCGGTCCACGACAAACTCTTTGTTGCGGTCATTCCCCCAAGCATCCAGGTCCTCAAAGACGGGAACCGTCCTGGCCCACGCCTTGTTGCCTTGGGAAATCCGCCCGTCCCACTCTTTATGCCGGACCGTATTGGCAAGGACGTGAAGCACCCGCTCATAGCCGAACTGCTCCACCACCTGGGAGACGGCTTCCCGGCCCAGGCAGTTGTCCCGGTAGTGCTCCGTAATCGCGGACTCTATGGCCTCCTTGCAGGCAATGTCGGCCTTGCGGGAGGCCCGGTATTGCTCCAGCTCCCCGTGCTCATGGGCATAGCCTCCGGGATAGCGGTACACAGGCAGCTCCCGCTGGGCTTGGAGGGCGGCGTAGGCCCGGTTCGAAATACAGTCCAGCATAGGGTCCAAGTCAGAACTTTTCCGTTCTGTCCACTCCCCATAGATGGCCTCCATGGGCGAGGACACAGCCAGCAGCGCGGCGGCCTGGGCTTGGGGCATATCCATCAGCTCCGCCGCCGCCAGGATGTCCTCCCGCACCGCATATTCATAGGCGTGGTTCAGAATTTCCTCCGGCGGCTGGCCCATCAGCCAGTCCCGGTACTTGGCCTGCTCGGCGGTCAGTTTTTCATAGAGCTGTGTGTTCATTTCCTCTGGTGTCATGTTCATCGTACCTCCTCCTGATGTTTTTTCTCCGCTGTCCTGGGCGGCGCGGGCCGTTTCAGGCCCTCCAGCACGGAGGGGCGTGAGCTCTTGACCATGCCCCGCTCCCGGGACGCGGGCTTGCGCTGTGCGCCCATGTCAAGCTGGGCGTTCAGTTCGGCCAGCCGGGCGCTCTTGGCCGCCAGCTCCGCCTCCTGGGGGAAGGGCTTACCCAGCTCCTTTTTCGCCGCCGCAAGCTGCTCCCGCAGGTTGCTCAACCGCACCTGTACGCCCTCCATGCGGCTGTGTATATCGGCAAGGGTATTATCAATACGGAGCAGGTTGCCCCTGGCATCCGGGCCCAGTTTGGTCCGGTGGGACATTTCCCCCTTTAAGGTTAGAATGAAGTCGCTGCCGAAATTCTCCACGGACAGGAACATGGTAAAGCCCCGGTAACTGCCGATCTCTGTCAGCTCCGGGGTCTTGACCTCCTTGCAGGCCCCCAAAAGGGCCGCACCCGCGTTGTCCTTGTCCGTCAGGGTGTCGCCCCGGACCACCATCCCGGCGAAGCCCTTTTCCACTTCTACCGCCTTGCCGTCCTCACCGCCCCTGGTGACGATGGGATGGGGATGGGCGGCCAGGGTCTCCATGTCTTTCTGAAATCCGGCGATAAAGCCCTCGCACTCCCTGATCTGCTCCGGGAAATAGCGCAGCACATTGTCCTCCATCTGGAACTGCTTGCTCTGGTGGTCCGCTTTCAGGATACGCAGGCGGGACACATCAATGTCCAGGTCCATCTTCTCCCGGATGAGGGGATCGCCCGCGCAAATGGCCTTGATCTCCGCATAGGAAAGGGCGGTCTCGTCCACGTCCTCGCAGGAACGCACCGGGGATTTGGAGGTCATGATCTGAGAGATGAACTTCTGCTTGTTCTCCACCGTCTGCCACAAGTAGGGATCGAAGGTGCCCTCGGTGACATAGCGGTAGATATGCACTTCCTGGTTCCGGTTGCCCTGCCGGACGATGCGCCCTTTGCGCTGCTCCAGGTCTCCGGGCCGCCAGGGGCAGTCCAGGTCGTGCAGGGCGATGAGCCTATCCTGGACGTTCATGCCCGCGCCCATTTTGAATGTGCTGCCCATGAGCACCCGCACCTGTCCGCGCCGGACCTTGGAAAACAGCTCCTTTTTGTGGGCGTCGGTGTTGGCATCGTGGATAAAGGCGATCTCCTGGGCGGGGATACCCCCGGCGATCAGCTTGTCCCGGATGTCCTCATAGACGGAAAAGGGCGCGTCCAGCTTCACGTCGTTCAGGCTGTCCACCAGCGCGTGGAGGTCTGCGCCTCCCGCGATTTTATCTCCCACCGCCATCGCGCTCCTGTCCCGCTGAGCGGCGGCTTTGGACTTGGGCGTGGAAATATCGCAGAACACAAGCTGGGTCAGCTTGTCCGCCTGCCCCTCCCGCCAGATGCGGAGAATGTTGTTCACACACATGTTCACCTTGCTGTCGGGGTTATCCGGGAGCATGGGATTGATAAGCCGCTGATCCAGGCCCAGCTTGCGCCCGTCCGACGTGATCTTGAGCATATTGTCGATATGTGGGTCAATCCCCGCATGTACCTTCGAGGCCCGTTCAGAAAGGTCCTGCACCATGGCTTTTTGATGCTCGGAAGGTTCGGCCTTCTCCACATGGTAGATTGCCTTGGGGGTGGGGAGGTTGAGCTGGTCGGCGGTCTTGATGTCCGCCGTCTCCTTGAACATGGACATGAGCTCCGGCAAGTTGAAGAAGTGGGCGAACCGGGTCCGTGCCCGGTAGCCGGTGCCCTCCGGGGCCAGCTCAATGGCCGTCACCGTCTCCCCGAAAATGGAGGCCCAGTTGTCAAAGTGGCTCAAGTGGGTCTTTTCCAGAAGGTCTACCTGGAGATACCGCTGCATGGTGTAAAGCTCGGTCATGCTGTTGGAAACCGGGGTGCCGGTAGCGAACACCACGCCCTTGCCGCCTGTGATCTCGTTGATGTACCGGCATTTCAGCAGCATATCGCTGGACTTCTGTGCATCGCTGGTGGAGAGGCCCGCCACGTTGCGCATTTTGGTGTAGAGGAACAGGTTTTTATAGCTGTGCGCCTCGTCTACAAAGAGGCGGTCCACGCCAAGCTGCTCAAAGGTCACAACGCTGTCCTTCCGGGCGGTGGTGTGGAGCTTTTCCAGGCGTACAGTCAGGGACTTTTTCATCCGCTCCAGCTGCTTGATGGTGTACCGCTCCGCACCGCTGGCCTCCAGCTCCGCGATGCCGTCCTCAATCTCCGCGATCTGCTCCTCAATCAGCCGTTCCCGGCGCGCCATGGAAACCGGCAGACGCTCGAACTGGGAGTGCCCCATAATCACGGCGTCGTAGTCACCTGTGGCAATTTTGGCGCAGAACCGCTTGCGGTTGCGGGCCTCAAAATCTTTTTTGGTGGTGACGAGGATATTGGCGGCGGGATAGAGGCGCAGAAACTCGGAGGCCCACTGTTCCACCAGATGGTTGGGCACGGCAAAGAGAGACTTGCGGCACAGGCCCAGGCGCTTGCTCTCCATGGCGGCGGCCACCATTTCAAAGGTCTTGCCCGCGCCCACCTCATGGGCCAGAAGGGTGTTCTTTCCGTAGAGAATGTGGGCAATCGCGTTGCGCTGATGCTCCCGCAGGGTGATCTCCGGGTTCATGCCGGTAAATACGATGTGTTTCCCATCGTACTCGCGGGGCCGAATGGCGTTGAAGCGTTCATTGTAGGAGCGTACCAGCTCCTGACGGCGCTGGGGTTCCTTCCAAATCCAGTCCTTGAAAGCGTCCTTGAGGGCCTGCTGTTTCTGCTGGGCCAGGGTGGTCTCTTTCTGGTTGAGCACCCGGCGCTCGGTGTCGCCGTCCCGGATGGTATCGTAAATGCGGACATCCCGCAGGTTCAGGGTGTCCTCCAGGATGCGGTAGGCGCTGGCCCGCTCTGTGCCGAAGTTCATGTAGGCCGCCACATCGTCGTAGGGGATGGCGGTCTTGTTGGTGACAGACCACTCCACTGTAAACTGGGAATACAGGACCCGTATTCTCCCGCGCAGATACCCCGGCGTCTGCAAGATCTCATACATGAACTGCTGGATATACTTCTGGTCGATCCACGTCGCGCCCAGGCGCAGGTCGATCTCGGAGGCGTCCAGGTCCTTGGAAGCGCCTGCCGCAGCGCCTCCACATTGTCCTGATACATGGGGTCCGCGTCTGCTGCCCTCTGCGCCTCCACCAGCTTCTGCCGGACGTTGCCGGAGAGGTATTCGTCTGCCGCCGCGTACTGGGGACCGCCCGCGCCGTCCGTCTCATTGGGGACGCGGAAAATGATGCCCCGCAGCTCGGCGGCCAGCTCCGCCTCAGTCTTGCCGGTGAGCTGGGCCATGTAGGGCATGTCTACCCGCGCCTTTTCTGAGATAGAGACGGCCAGGGCCTCGGAAGCGGTGTCCACATGGGTAACAGCCCGGTGGGGCTGGATGGTCCGCTTGGTGAACATATCCGCCTTGCGCTGGAGATTGCCGTCCTCGTCCAGCACTTCCAAAGAAGATAACAGGTAGTAGGAGTTATCGTCTGAAAAGGCCAGCTCGTTGCCCCGGTTGCTGATAAGGCCGAAGCGGGCGGTGAAGGCGTCATAGAGGGTGTTGAGCTTTTTCTGCTCGGCCTGAATGGAGGGCGCGTCCGCGTCGTCCATTTGCAGGTCGATCAAGCGGTTGACGCAATCCCGCAGTTCCACCATGCCGATCACGCGGGCCGTGGCGGTGGCGTTCAGCCGGGGCTTTACCATGATGCTGTTCTCCGGAAGTACACCTCGCCGTCCACCACGGTGTAGGAGTAGTTCTTCACATTGGGGTCTGCGGGGATGGCGGCCTCCGATACGGGTTCTTCCTCATCGCCCAGTTCCGGCACCTCCACTTCCGGGATTTGGCCGTGGATGCGCCCCACCGCTTCATGGAGCTGCTGGGCAAGGTCCGCGCCCTCGATGGGGAGCACGGTATAGTCCTGGTGCCCATACTGGGTGCTCTCCGAAGCGGCCCGCCCCAGTACCATCTCCGGGTGCGCTGTGAAATAGTGGTTGATGGTGAAGCCCTCCGCCGTCTCACGGGTCCGCACCCAGTCCGGCACAATGTCGATGAGGTGGTCCCGCTTTTGCAGGAAGATGATGTCGGAGACTACTTCCGTCCCGGCGTTGGCCTTGAACGCATTGTTGGGCAGGCGGACAGCCCCAGCAGCTCGGCCCGCTGCGCCAGATACCGGCGTACCTCGTCCTTGGCGTCCAGGGTATAACGGAGGTGAGAAACGCCACGATGCCGCCCGGACGTACCTGGTCCAGCGCCTTGGCAAAGAAATAGTTATGGATGTGGAAGCCCAGCTTTTGTAGGCCGGGTCATTGACCGGGTACTGTCCAAAGGGCACGTTGCCGACTGCCACATCAAAAGCTGTTTGAAAGTGTACCTTTCAAAACGCGCACGGCGATCCGGCCTCTGGATAGAGGAGGGACGCGATGCGCCCGGTAATGCTGTCCAGCTCCACGCCGTAGAGCTGACTGCCCGCCATGACCTCCGGCAGCAGGCCGAAGAAGTTGCCGACGCCGCAGGAGGGTTCCAGAATATTGCCCTTCTGGAAGCCGAAATTACCCAGGGCCCCAGGACCGCCTTGATAACGGTTGGACTGGTATAGTGGGCGTTCAGGGTGGAGGACCGGGCGGCGGCGTATTCGCTCGTCCAGCAGCCCTTCAGCTCTGCATATTCTGTGTGCCAGTCCTCCTTGTCCTGGTCAAAGACTTGGGGCAGACCGCCCCAGCCCACATAGCGGGATAGGACTTCCTGTTCCGCCTGTTGCGCCCTCCAGCTCAATCGCTTTCAGGGTGCGGATGGCTTCCACATTCCTCCGGTACTTCTCCTTCGGCCCGCCCTCACCCAAAATGGTCGTCTTGATGTGGAGTTGCCAGCCGGAGGCATGGAGGACCAGCCTAGCCTCCGGTTCGCCGGTGCGGATGGTCTGCACCACAACGTCATAGGGCAGGTGGTTTTTATCCCCTGGATAGACAGCGGTGGTCTGCGTGGTGTACGCCGGTTCCGCCGTCTCCCGGACCTCCGGCTGGAACAGTCCCGCGTTGCGCTCGTCCTGCCGCAGCCATTCCTCGAATTGACCGCGGCTGACCATCTGCTGGCTCCATGCGGGGCCGGTATCAATGCGGTTTCCTGCTCGCCAATGTGGCCGATGGCGCCGCGGATCTACTGGTCGGGCGCGGGCAGCACCACATGGTCGCCCACCTGATAAGTTGGGGTGCCCGTCAGATGCACCGCCTCCCGCTGAACCGGCGTGTGGGAAAATGCCGTCCAGCTCCTGTTGATACAGGGCGCGGAGGACGGCGGCCAGCTCTTTCCAGGAGGCGGAGACGGTGGCAAGTATCTTGTCATCGTCCCAGATGATCTCTTCTTCCATGCCGGTGGTGGTCGTCCGGTAGTCCGCCGCCTCGCCGGTCACAAGGCCCATGGTCTCCACCGGCCCGAGAACTGGGCGGAGACGCTGGGAGCTTGGTGTTGCCCTCGCCGTTCCGCAACCACCGGGAAACATAGTCCTTGTCCCGGTCTTTCCAGCAGCCGGAGGCCAGCACCTCCCGCAAGTCCTGGTCGAACCGCTCTAAATCAGCGGGTAGGAACTCGGTAATTGCGCCGTTGCGCTGGTCCTGCTTCAGCAACCGCTCAAAGTTCTCTCGCGTCTCCAGCCGGTTGACGGGATAGGCCAGCGTGGGGTCCAGACGCTCCACCTGTCCCCGTTCCAGGGAGGGGATCTTGTACTCCCTATCCTCCAGATAGACAAAATCCCCAGCGCCGTAGGCTGGGCCAGCGGGTCGCGGGCTTGCCGTCAATGGTGATTACCCCGGCACCGCTCCATCCTCCGGGATGGCCTCCTGTATCTCTGTCCATTCCTCGTCAGAAACCGCAAGGTCTACTTCATGGGTTGGCTCCCCGGCCCCGATGATGATGGTATCGCCGTTGCGGGACACCGGCTGGCTCGACAAGTCCGGCTGGGCTGGTTCCG
>SCPN01001424.1_pt1 | contig 12063 bp, 10 predicted proteins | sample 6106831 | NCBI WGS metagenome assembly SCPN01 (sample SAMN10720447, study PRJNA508395) | human gut metagenome | isolation source: Participant 1, 0 month
GTTCCCGGCTTTGTGGTTGCGGTGTCGAGTATGGCTATTTTCATCTTTACCCTGTTCAAAGCGGGACCGGTGCTGTTTGCCGCCGGGGATTATGAGATGCTGACGGCCCTTCCGTTGAAGCCGTCGGCGATAATTATGAGCCGCTTGCTTCATATGTATCTGAGCTCCCTGCTTTTGTCGGCGCTTACCATAGCGCCGGCAGGCGCGGTATATAGGCCTGACGGCGGCGCCTTCCTGTTTATGTGCGGATGTTTATCAGCCTCTTTTTTGTCCCCTTGGTTCCCCTGACAGTGGCGTCTCTGATTGGAACTTTAATCATGGCCATTGGTTCCCGCGTGCGGCGTAAAAATTTGGTGATTATTTTACTGTCCATGACTTTTACCCTGGGAATCCTGGCGGTAACCATGCTTTTTTCCTCACGGGCGGAAAATATGGAGCTTCAGGATATGGCGGGGATGATACGCAGTGCAGTAGAGCAGGTAAACGGCATGTATCCGCTGACCGGTCTGTATACAGCGGGGATTACCGGCGCAAATCCGACGGCGCTGGCCGGATTTGCGGCCATATCCATGGGGATTTTCCTCCTGTTCATCGCATTGGTACAGTGGAAGTATGTACAGATAAGCAGTGCGCTGCGTACGCATGAGGCAAAGAAGAATTACAGGCTGCAGAGCCTGAAGCAGCGTTCCGTGCTGGGCGCTTTGTACAAAAAAGAGATAAAGCGTTATTTTGCCTCTAATATATATGTAATGAATACGATGGTTGGATATATACTTATGGTAGCGGCAGCGATTGGGCTTGCGGCGGCGGGGATGGATAAGCTGGAAAGCTATCTGCAGCTGGAAGGGGTGGGAGGCACCCTGCCTGTCAGCCTGGGAAGCATGCTCCCCTTTCTTTTGTCACTGATGGTGATGATGGGGGGCACTACCTCAAGCTCCATTTCCATAGAAGGAAAGCAGTGGTGGATTCTCAGGTCGCTGCCCATTCCCCCCGGTTTGATTTTGGATGGTAAAATGCTGGTGAATCTGACTTTTGCCGTGCCTTCCATTCTGCTGGCAGGAACGATTCTGACGGTTTCCGGACAGACCGGGGGCCTGAAGCCTGTCTGGGTATTCCTGGTTCCGCTGGCCTATGCCTGTTTTTCTTCGGTTCTGGGAATTACCATTAACCTGAAAATGCCGGTATTCAACTGGGACAATGAAACTACGGTAGTAAAGCAGAGCGCTTCCACTTTTGTATCCGTTCTGGGAGGAATGCTGCTGGCCCTGGTTCCCATCGGACTGCGCTTTGCGCTGGCAGGGGTTCCGGCCGACCTTTTCCTGGGAGGGGTGACGGTGCTTGTTTTACTGATAACCGTTATTCTTTATGGAAAGAACAGAAGATGTGATCTGCGGAAAATTGGATAAACAACCTTAGGAGGACACTGCTGCCCCGGATATCAGACGGAAAGCTCTCAAAGAGTTCCGGATGGTATGTGGGGCAGCAGTTTTTGCAGGAAAGGGCATAGGAAATCAGGAATCCTGGTGGTGGGGGGAAACTGAAGCTTTGTGGGGGGAAGAAAAAAATTCTGACACAGGGGCTGTTTTCTCTCAGATTCTTGACATTTCGGAAAAGCTTTTGAAAAACGTTTAGTTTTGTGTTGATAATATTAAAATAGTATGTTATTATTATTCCGTCATACAGCAGTATCTATGCTGCTGCAGTATTCGGCCGTCCGGCCGTTCTTTCATTTCGGCGCTTCCTTTTCGAAGCAATAATCCGTAAATGGCAAAAAACTTAATACAGGAGGAATATTTATGGAAAACAGGCTCAGGAATTATTTTCCGCTTATCAGGGAAAGAAAGGAGGTGTTGGAGGAGATCGGGGACAACAGCGGGCTGAAGGCGCTGTTTCAGAGTTGGACGCCTGAACGGCAGGAAGAATTCCTGGATTTCTGCACGGGTATGAAGGGCGTAAAGATCCTTTATGATTCTTTTTTCAAGGAAATCATGAGTCCGGAATATACACCCGGCAGGCTGAACCGTTTTCTGTCGCTGCTGCTGGGGAAAAAGGTAGTAATCCGTCAGGTACTTCCCAATGAGGGAGGCAGGATTGCGGACGAAAATACCTTATTAGTCACGGATATCCTGGTGGAATTCGAGGACGGAAGCCTGGCTGATGTGGAGATTCAGAAGCTGGGCTACGCCTTTCCTGGAGAACGCAGCGCCTGTTATACTGCGGATCTGCTACTGAGGCAGTATAAAAGGGCACGGGATAAGAGGAACAGGGAAAAGGGGAAGTTCAGTTATAAAGACATCAAAAACGTATATGTCATAGTTCTTTTTGAGAAAAGCCCTGTGGAATTTCATTCTATGGAAAAGGAATATCTGCATAAATCTGACTGGAGCTTTGATACAGGGCTTGAGTTGGATCTGTTACAGAATTTTATCTTTATTACGCTTGACATATTCCAAAAAACATGGAAAATAAAAGTATAGAAAACGAACTGGAGGCGTGGCTGATGTTCTACAGCACGCAGGATCCGGAACGGATAATCGAGCTGATAAATAAATACCCGATGTTCAGACAGATGTATGGGGACGTATATGAGGTCTGCCGGAATATGGAGAAGGTGATGGGAATGTTTTCGGAAGAACTAAGAGAGATGGATCGGAACACAGTGCAGTATATGATAGACGAGATGCAGGCAACGATAGATGCACAGTCCGCTGCGTTGGAAGAAGAAAAGAAGAGGCACGAGGAAGAGAAGAAGAAACATGAGGAAGAGATAAAGAGATACGAAGAGGAACAGAAAAGACACGAGGAAGAGCAGAAAAGGCATGATGAAGAAAATAACAAACTGCTGGAGATGATTACTGCTCAGGCTGCCGCACTTGAGAAGGCTTTAAAACGAATAGAAGAACTGGAAAGAAAAAATGGTTCTGATTCCATAAAATAAGCCTTCATAGTGTTTGATGGAACCGTATGTTTGTAGCTGAATATTTCATATTATAAATGTGCAGCCAGATATAGGTCCTGATTTTTTTCTGAAAAACTGTAAAGAATAGCATCCAGACTCTGCGTTATATGCTATCGGCGCGGGTAGGGATGCTATTTCTTTTAGTTATTAAAAAAGATAATAGAAACAGTTATCAACTATAAAAATATAAATACAATCCGCTCAGGAACTATGATAAAATCCTTTTGGGGGATGGGATAGTATGCAGAAGAATAAAGTACACAAAATAGAAACAGGGAAGTTTTCCCTGAGAAAGATCATTGATAACAATCTGTTTTTTCTGAAGCTGATTCATAAGGCATCACCATGGTTATTAAGTTCCTCTGTGGTGATTACGGCTGTGGAAGCATGTGTTGAATTCGTTTCGGATACATTTATGCTGCGCTTTGCACTGAATGGAATAAATGAGGGCAGACCATTTCGTTCCCATCACCTTTCAACAACGAGACATGCAGATCGTATTTATATGTTTGACAGCGGAAAGCTGGTTGAATGCGGAACGCACGAGGAACTGACTGCTGCGGGCGGCAGATATGCATATATGTTCCGGCTGCAGGCGGAAAAATACAGGGAGTGAGGGTTCAGGAGGATTTGGCTCTGGCCATTGAGCCATAGATTTGGTAAAATGTAACCGTTCGGTAAAGTCTGGATTATTACGGAAAATAGTAAATGCGCTGCCCTGCCGGACAGATACGAAAAATATTTGTATGCTTTAAATGTAAGAAAGCGAGGATTAAAAAATGGAAAACTCAAGCTTCACTACAGAAGAAATTACGGAAGGCCTGTTCCGTTTTATCGACAACAGCCCCACCGCCTTCCATGCGGTACAAAATGCAGCCAGGATGCTGGAGGAAGCCGGTTATAAGAAAATTGTCTGTGAAACGGCGGCCGGTATCAGGGCGGGAGGAAGATATTATGCCACGCGGAATGATTCCGCGCTGATCGCCTTCCGTATTCCCGCAGGTGAAATGAAAGGCCTGCGAATCGCAGCGTCCCACAGCGATTCGCCCTGCTTTAAGGTGAAGGAAACGCCGGAAATGGATGTGGAAGGCCATTATGTAAAGCTGAATACGGAAGGCTACGGCGGCATGATCATGTCCACCTGGCTGGACCGTCCTCTATCTGTGGCAGGCAGGGCGATTCTTATGGAAAACGGCAGGCCGGTTACGAAGCTTGTGAATATTGACAGAGATCTCTGCATCATTCCCAATGTGGCAATCCATTTCAACCGGGAAATCAACAAGGGCTTTGCCTATAATCCCCAGGTGGATCTGCTTCCCCTGTACGGCGGCGTAAATCCGGAGGCGTCTTCTGAAAACGAAGAAGAGAATAAGGGAAAGCTGAAAAAGAAGAGCCTTAAGGCGCTTTGCGCAGAATCGCTGGGCGTTTCAGAGGAAGACATCCTGGCATCGGATCTGTATCTGTATACAAGGGAAAAAGGAAGAAGAATGGGCGTGGACGGTGAATTTATTGTGTCTCCCAGACTGGATGATCTGCAGTGTGCCTATGGAACGCTCGCAGGATTTCTTGCAGCAGATGACGGAAAAAAGCCGGAAAAGGAAGCAAAAAAAGAAGCGCAGGGGGAATACGGAGCTGTCTATGCCCTTTTTGACAATGAAGAAATCGGGAGCGGAACCAAGCAGGGGGCGGATTCCACCTTCCTTTCAGATGTTATCCAGTGTATCTGTGACGCACTGGAACTGAGCGGTTCCGCCAGAAGGGATCTTCTTGCCGGCAGCTTCCTGCTTTCCGCGGACAATGCCCACGGCGTACATCCCAACCATCCGGAAAAATCGGATCCTACCAACCGTCCCTACTTAAACGGCGGTATTGTCCTGAAGTTCCAGGGCAGCCAGAAATATACCACAGACGCCTATTCTGCGGCGGTGGTGAGAAATATCTGTAAGGAACAGGGCGTGCCCTGCCAGAATTTTGCAAACAGGGCCGATGTGGCGGGAGGCTCGACGCTGGGCAACATCTCCTCCGCGCACGTATCCATTCCGGCGGCGGATATCGGACTTGCCCAGCTCGCCATGCATTCCGCGCTGGAAACAGCGGGCGTGAAGGATACGGAATATCTGGTAAGGCTGTGCCAGGGTCTTTTCCTGTAAAAATTTATTTTCGCGGGCGATGAGCCAGACCAACGCGCCTGTGCGATTACCTGGCGATTGCCCCGGGAGTCAGATCCTCCGCCGTCCATGGCGTTTCAGGTTTGAGGCCCCGTTACCTGCGGCGGGGGATTTGACTGTAATTGTAAAGGTGGTGCCGCCGCCCGGCGTGTCGGAAACGAAAATGCCGCCGTGGTGGGCGTCCATGATTTCTTTGGCGATGGAAAGCCCCAGTCCGAAATGCCCCGCGCTTTGGCGGGAGGTGTCGGAACGGTAAAAACGGTCGAACAGATGAGGTTTTTCTTCGTCTGGGATTCCGGGGCCGTTGTCCATGACACAAAAGGAGGTAAGCTTTTCCTGCTGCTTCATGGAAAGCGTAATATCGCTCCCTTTGGGACAGAAGCTGAAAGCATTATGAAGAAAAATAGAGAGCACCTGCCGGATGCGTTCCGAATCGCACCGGATGGGTGCTGTTTTTTCCTCCGGAAGCCGGACGGACAGGCGTAAGCCTTTTTCATGGGCCAGTGGCTCAAAGGCTTCAAAGGTATTCAGAAGCAGTGTGTCAGGCTCGCATTCCCCAGGGCGCAGGGGGAAGGAATGGCTGTCGGCGCCGGCCAGCATGAGCAGATCGGAAATGAGGCGTGACATGGCCGCGCCCTCGTTTTCTATAGTATGGAAAAAGGATTCCTGTTCAGCAGGCGAAGCTTTCTGGCAGGCAGAGGCGGCGGAAAGGATCACGGAAAGGGGCGTGCGCAGCTCATGGGAAGCTGCCGCCACAAACTGGATCTGGCTGTCTCTGCTTTTTTGCAGCGGAACCAGAAGTCTGCCTGTAAAAAAGTAGGCAAAAAGAATCAGGACCAGGGAGGAAAAAGCCACCAGCATAAAAAAAGTATGCCGCTGCGCCTTTATTTGTTCCTGCAGTGGGGCCAGGGATTCCAGAATCAGTATCGTCAGCTTCCCCGTATTCCTGGAGGATAGGGCGATACAGCCGAAATAATCATCCTGTCCCTGCCCGGCTGAGGAAAAGCGGAACTCCTGATGGGTGATGGTAAAGGCAAGGGGCGTGGGAAACGTTTCGGCATTTTCCTGGTAATAGGCCCAGCCGGCCTCCAGGGCCGCCTTTCTGCTGCCGCCGCCATCCTGCTGTCCCCAGAGAAAATCCTTGTCGTTATCATGGATGCTGATTATGTATTTTCCCCCGCCCTCTAACTTGGAAAGCCATTCATGCGTGATGACCGTCTGATTTTCCAGATTGGAGAGCAGAGTGTTCATATCGTTGCGGAAAGAAGCAAAGCTGTTTTCCTTCAGGTTTTTTTCGGAGATATACAGATAGCTGCAGGCCATAAAAATAAGAACCAGGATGGTGATTCCTGCGCAAAGCAGCGTAAGGCGCCGGTGTACTTGTCGGAACATATTAACCTCTGTTTCTGCGGCGGCTGCCGCAAAGCATATTATGTATCTTAATCCTCCATGCGGTAGCCTATCCCACGCACGGTTTTCAGCTGTATGCGGCTGCCCACGCTTTTCAGGCGTCTGCGGAGAAAATAAATATAATTGTCAAGATTTCCTTCTTCCACATCCGTATCAGGCCCCCAGACCCGGCAGAGAAGAAGCTGACGGGAAAGCGACTGGCCGCTGTTTCTCAGAAATGCCTCCAGGAGCGCGGCTTCCCTCCGGGAGAGGGAGCAGGATCCGTCGGGGCCGTCCAGCCTTAATTCCTCCGGAGAATAGCTGATGTCATCAAAGGAAAGCTTCCGCCCCTCCTCCATCCGCCTGGGCCGTCTGCCGATGCTGCGGATTCGTGCCGCCAGCTCTTCAAAGGCAAAAGGCTTTACCAGATAGTCATCGGCGCCGCAGTCTAAGCCGGTTATTTTATCCGTCAGCGTCCCCAGCGCAGTCAGCAGTATGACGGGAACGGTATTTCCTTCCCGCCGTATTTTTTCCAGGACAGCGATACCGTCCATTTTCGGCAGCATGCGATCCAGCAGAATCAGGTCATAAAGACCCTCCTGCATATAGTAACAGGCTTCTTCCCCGTCAAAGCAGGAATCCACTAAAAAACCCTCCTTTTCCAGCTGGAAAAGAAGCGTCCTGTTAAGTTCTCTGTCGTCTTCCACAAGTAAAATTTTCATAGCCTCTCCCTCAGGGAATATTCATGGCAGCCGTTCGGATAACGGAACAGTTACAGATATCCGGTTATTTGGAATTATCGCGCAATGGCCCGGCTGCCGCCGCGTATCCGTATGGGCATGCGCAGTAAAAGCACTGGTATTTATAAATAGTATATCATAAAAGTATCTAAACAATCTCTAACGAATATTGGAAGAAGGGGCGTAGTATTGGAAGAAAAGGCGCAGCGCCAAAATAAGCAGAAGCTGCTTTTTGTATGCATTGCGAAGTCTGTTATTGTTCCGCGGAGTGAATTCTAATTAGCAGTTATGTTGTCAGAACAGCTGCGGTTTTAGAGAAAGCTTAGAGGAATTTCTGGTATGATGAAACCAGACTGCAGGAGATATGCAGTGTTGAACTGACAATTGTCAGACACCCCGCTGCAGCAACGAAGCATCTGGTTTGCAGCGCTGCCGGGCAGCGGGGCATTTGACATTCGCGGCAGTCGCCAAATATCCGTGAAAGCATGGATGCCTGGCTCGTTGCCCGCGGAAATAAAAAAGATTTGCCGATCTGGGAAGGAAGCTGTGAAAAAGGTTCTGATTGACCTGCGCATTTGCCGGGAAATGAACGAAGATGCAGCACGGGCGGGCATCCGGCCCAACGCGCAGCGATAATAAAAGACAGGATAAGCATGGGTTGATTCCGGAGGACGGCAGAAAGAGGTTTATATGCTGAAACATAAAAAAATAAGAAAAAGAATTCCGGCACTGTTGATTTGTATTGTGTACACTATGACTGTGCTGCTGAGTATGACCGGATGCGGGACAAAGAAAACGGGCTCAGGGGGAGCGGCTTCGGAGGAGTCCGGGGCGGCATCGGAGGAAAACGGCAGGGATACGCAGGCGGAGAGCGGCAGTGTGGCGGCCATGGGCCGATATATGGAAAGTACGGCGCCGCTGCCGGAAGGGGCATCGGTAGAAGGACGTACCATGACTATGCTGACTGACGGAAGGCTGGCGTACTTTGACGCAAAGTCAGGACTTCATCTGTCATCGGATGAGGGAAAAAGCTGGATACCGGCGGAACATAATGAGGAGCTTAAAAAAAATATTTCCAAGGATGGTTATGTGTCCGGCGCTTCCATTGCGCCTGACGGGAGTATATTGCTGAGCTATCTGATGTTTGAGGGCGAAGGGGCTTCGTTGAAGGCAGATTCATCAGTTATCCGAATCGGCGTGGATGGGAATATGTCTGAAGTCCCGGCAAACATGGAGGACGGCGATTATGTGGGCAAGGTGTTCGCCAAATCGGAATCGGAAAGCATCGCGCTCAGTATAAGGGGCCGGGTTTTTATGGCAGACTGGGAAAAAGGAGAACTGGAGCAGCTTTTTACGCTGCCGGAACAGCCTGAAATGGTAATTTTTGTGGACGACAGGATGCTGTGCCTGGGCAACAGCGGTGTTACGTCCTATGATATGGTACAGGGAATCACCCTGGAAAAGGATGCGGTGCTGGATGAGTTTTGCAGGGAAAAAATGGGAGCAAAGCTTAATAACAGCTCCGACAGCTACGGCGGCATCCTTTTTCCCGGAGAAGACGGGGCCATCTATGTGGCATACAGCGGAGGGCTGTACCGTCATGTGGAAAACGGCAATGCCATGGAGCAGCTCATTGACGGAAGCTTCAGCAGCCTTGGAGATCCTGCGCTTGGACTGTGCGGCATGCTCCGGCTGGAAAGCGGGGAGTTCCTTCTTTTGACTACCGGGGATGAGATGGTACGTTTTACCTATGACCCGGATGAACCCACGGTTCCTGAAAAGCAGCTGAAGGTATACAGCCTGGTGGAAAATTATACAATCAGGCAGGCGATATCCATATTCCAGAAGGAAAACCCGGATGTATATATCAATTACGAATATATTTATGATTATGCCTATCTGTATGGAGATGACAGCGGCAGCGCCATAACGCCTCAGGATGCGTTGAAGAACCTCAATGTGGAACTGATGAGCGGGAACGGGCCGGATGTGCTTCTGCTGGATGATATGGATGCGGATATTTATGTGCGGAAGGGAATGCTGGCGGATTTGTCAGATATCCTGGACGAACTGACCGGAGAAAAAAAGGTATTTGAAAATATCGCATCCGCTTATAAAGAGGAAAACGGAACCTTCATCATTCCCGCTGCGTTTAAGCTTCCTATGATATGCGGTAAAAAGGAGGATGTGGAGTCGGTGAAGGATTTGTCCACTTATGCGCAGCTGGTGGAAAAGCTCCGTACAGAAAGGCCTGAAAGCAGTATTACGGGAGCTTTTAATGCAACACAGGAGCTGAAGCAGTTGCTGCTCGTGAACAGCAGCAGTCTGCTGGAGGACAGGAAACTGAATACGCAGGCACTGACAGAGCTTCTGACCCAGGCGGCCCGGATATACCAGGCGGACATGGAAGGAATCGGCAAGGAGGAGCTGGAGGTCTGGGGCGATAATAAGAATGCCTGGACGATTGGTTCGATAGCCACCCTGACTGCGGGGGATATGGTTGGGATTATGGCCGGAAATGCAGAAGGGATGCTGTCTGATATGGGCGCCGTCAGCAAGGTTTCGGAAGATAATGGCTATGTATTTGATTTATGGCCGGGCATGGATGGAACCGGTTTTATCCCGGCAAACAAGCTGGCCATAGCCGCAGGAAGCAGCCAGACGGAGCTTGCGAAGAGCTTTGTAAAAATGATGCTCAGCACGGAAATCCAGAAAACGAATTCAGGAGTCGGGCTGCCGGTAAACACAGAAGCCTTTGATATGTTGAGTGGTATGGACGATCAGATTTCCATGGGAAGCAGCTGGAAGGTCGGAGGCAGGGAAATCCATTTCTCCTACGGAGGTCCGTCCAGGGCTTCGGTGGAGAGGCTGAAGGAGCTTGTAGGGCAGGCGGATCATTCCCTGGAGGGAAACACATTTCTTGAGGACATTGTGGTGCAGTATGGTGTTTCTGCTTTGAACGGCTCCATGACTGTGGAAGCGGCCGTGAGGGAGATACAGCAGAAATCGGCCATTTATCTGGCAGAATAAGGAGTGTGCAGTGTGAAAGGAAAACCTCGTACACAACAAAAGCAGCACAGAAGCAGAAGGGCCTTCCTGGCCTTTCTGCTTCCCAGCTTTCTGGGGGTGGCGGTATTTGTGCTGGTTCCGTTTATCGATGTGTTCCGGCGTTCCTTTACAACGGCGGTTACAGGAGAATTTACGGGACTGGAGAACTACCGGACCGTATTTGAAAATGGACCTTTCCGGCTGGCGGTATATAATACTCTGCGGTTTACATGTATTTGTCTGCCTCTTCTGCTTATTCTGGGATTGGCGGCGGCGCTTATGCTTTCGCAGTTAAAACAGGTGCAGCTGTTCAAATCTTTTTTCCTGCTTCCCATGGCAATGCCGTCGGCTACCATCGTGCTTGTCTGGAAAATGACCTTTTCCGCTAACGGCTTTCTGAACCGGCTGCTGGAAACACATGTGGATTTTATGTGGACGGAGGATGCTTTCTGGGTTCTGGTTTTCAGTTATGTGTGGAAAAACCTGGGTTATACGGTGATATTGTGGCTGGCCGGGCTCCTGGCAATTCCGGGGGATTTCATTGAGGCAGCCAGGGTGGACGGCGCGGGAAGCTTCCGGGTATTTTGGTCAGTCATGCTGCCGCAGCTGAAAGGGAGCATGTATACCATAACGGTGCTTTCCTTTTTAAATTCCTTCAAGGTTTTCAGGGAAAGCTATCTGGTGGCGGGGGCCTATCCTCATGAGAGTATGTACATGCTGCAGCATTTGTTCAACAACTGGTTTACCAACCTGGATCTTGATAAGATGGCTGCCGCCGCCGTATGTGTGGGAGGCGTTTTGTTAATCGTCATTCTGCTGCTGCAGAGGCTTTGGGACGGGGGTGATGAGCAGTGAAGGAACGGAGAAAACGGCGGGAAGGGCGGCTGCGCGGAAGGCTGAGGAAGCTGACAGGCATGGCGCGGCGGGGTTTTTTCTGCCTGCTCCTGACAGGACCGGTACTGCTGATGTGCGCGCCGGTGTTTCTGTTGCTGTCCGGTTCCATAATGAGCAGCCAGGAGCTGTCCGTTTATCTGCAGCCGCTGTTTCAGGGAGGAGAGGGTTACATCAGCTGGAGGGCGCTGCCATTTTATCCAACGCTGGAGCATTACCGCAGCCTTCTTTTGTATACGCCGCAGTTTTTTACGGTGTTCTGGAACTCGGCCAGGCTGGTGACGATTATCCTGGCGGGTCAGCTTCTGGTAGGTGTGCCTGCGGCCTGGGGCTTTGCCGTATACAGGTTCCGGGGGAAAAAGCTTTTTTTTACCATATATATTGTGCTTATGCTTCTGCCTTTCCAGGTGACCATGCTTTCCCAGTATCTGGTGCTGGACAGGGTGGGAGTGATGAATACGCATTGGGCGGTTATTTTACCGGCGGTGTTTTCCACGTTCCCGGTGTTTTTGATTTACAGGGGGTTCTGCACAATTCCGTCAGGGCTGCTGGAGGCGGGAAGAATTGACGGGGCGGGGGAGTGGCGGCTGTTCTGGCAGATCGGGCTCCCGCTGGCATCGGGTGGAATTTTGTCCGCCATGGTGCTGGGATTTCTGGAGTACTGGAACATGATTGAACAGCCGCTGGCTTTTCTTAAGGATAAGTCGCTTTGGCCGCTGTCCCTGTATCTGCCGGAAATCAGCCAGAACAGGGCCGGGTTCGCATTCGCGGCTTCGGTGGTGACGCTGGTGCCTTCGGTGTTTGTCTTTTTGCTGGGGCAGGATTATCTCGAGCAGGGCATCGTAGCCTCCGCTTTGAAGGAGTAGGG
>SCPN01001183.1_pt1 | contig 12048 bp, 21 predicted proteins | sample 6106831 | NCBI WGS metagenome assembly SCPN01 (sample SAMN10720447, study PRJNA508395) | human gut metagenome | isolation source: Participant 1, 0 month
AAGTTCTATTGCCGAAACTCTGGGAATTTCTAAGAAGCCCGCGGTCACAAAGAGGGTTAACAAGACTGAGATCAGCTCCGGCCATGTATGAAAGTCAAAACGCAGGGCAGGAAGGGATAAAGCGCGTCTACTACCGTGTAAGCGACGAGTTACAAAAGAATTCTGTGGTTTATGACCGCGGGCCCTTTGAACGCGCCCTGCGCACAGTTGAAAAAGTATAGTCAGGAACGGCTCGCTTGTCCTCCGGTGATATCATGGATATTTACAGCCAGGAGATAATGAAGAGGGATGGTGAATAATGGAACCTGAAAATGTTTTCCTGCTTTCCTGCGTTGAGGCTCTTCTTCCGCTTTGTACCCACCCAGTATGGCCGGCATGGCTGTTTCCTCCCTCTACATGGTGGCCGACGTTTTAAGTGGGAAGTTTATAGAATCCCATGCGCTCGCCGCAATTAATCTTAACCAATGCCGGTTACATCACTTGATCAGTTTGCCCTCTCGAGGATATGATTGCCGTCGGTTCCTCCGTCAGATTTCAATCCGTCTGGGGCGGGGAAAGAACAGGAGGCCTGCACCGTATTCAGTTTCAGCGACCTGTTTATCGTCGCCATCTCCTGTCGTAGGCCTGGCCAGTTCTTTGGAGGGCGCGGGCGGTCAGACTGATGGGCGCCAGGGATGACGTCGAACGCAACTGAGTTGAATATATGCGGGTCTATGCCGTAATTTGCCTTTTATCATGATCTTCTTTGCTGACAATTATCGAAGGGTATGCGGCGGGACTATCTACAGTATGGGGATTATTATATCTTCATCGCACTCTCAATCTGTTTTTCGACTGGCTGTTTATCGTACATTTCAGAATGGGGTTTTCCTCCCGCCATACAGCATCCTGTATCAACCCATTACAAGGAACCGGCATCGGTTGTTCCCCTTTTCGGTAAAAGCTTGTCCCTGCGTTTTGTCAGTCCGCGCGCATCCCATGGCATATACTGAAACATTATTGGTAACGGCAGTTCGGGTTCTTCTCAAATATTTCGGCATCTGTCTCCATGGTTATCATAGAATGCGGTGCTTGCTGCGACTTTCAGGGTGCAATGGCTGTCGCCACTTTTCCATTGTCATGTACATTGACTCCTTTGTCAGTTCCAGTATGCTCTTTGGTATGGTGGATGCCCTGCAGCCGGCCATCAGCTTTTGGTGCCGCCAAAGTACACAAGGATGTTCCGGCTGGAAAGAGATACTGATGACCGCAGGGGCCGTCATCTCATCTCGGCAACAATGCTGACCGAGCGGACATCTGATCATTCCTTTTATGGAAGGCGATCAACCGGAACTGGCAATACGATGGCCTCACGCGCCATGCATCTTTCTCCTTCCTCCTATCTGGTACAACTGGATCAGACAGGCCGGGTTCCTTCTTTACCGCAATGAATAAACCAATGTATCACTTTAACAATGTCCTTCGGAGGACGGACGATAGCCTTTCAACGTTCTGCCTGCTTTCACAGGCATCCTGACGGGGTTTGAAGCATCCCTGTCTGCGGAAATTATGACCGCAGCCCTCGCGTTATCATTCAGCGATGTCATTTCGCAAAATATACGGAAAAACACAGAGCGCCATCTTGCGGCATAAATATTTCCGCGTATTTTCCACCAGGCTGAAGCATTTTAATACAAAGCTCAAAGTCTGTATTAAAGACTTTCGGCTGGGGCAGGAGTGCACGGTTGGTGAAGAAGACGTCATCCAGATAGCCACCGGACATCCATTTTCCGGTTCAACAATATCTGCTTTTTTACGGAAAGCTTATATCTAAATAAATATGGTCAATAATAGATATATAACAGGGGATGAAAAGCATGCGGCACGGCTTTTCATCATTAATCAATGAAAGGAGTGTTCCCGCGCTTAAGGCATTATCTGCTACTTAGCCGGACTTTATCCGGATGTATTCCTGACCTGTCTGGTAGCCGCAGGTAAAAACAAGGACTGACCGGCTCCCCGTCACATCTCCCCCCAATTTGACGGGCGGGATCTCATTAATCCTGACGACCAGTTTTTGTATCATATCAAGCTCTTCGGTGATCCGGATTCCCTGTGGACAATGCTCCATACACTTGCGGCATCCGATACAGTTTCCTGCCCTTTCCTCCGCCTTCAGCTTGGAATAGGCATTATAAAACTGAAACTTGTCTTTTCCACCAGATACTGTTGTGGCCGCGGCAAATATTTTTCGGGATGTTCACCTGTTTCGGACATTCCCTGCAATAGGCGCATCCGGTGCATGGGATCATCTTATTTTTCAGAAGAACATATCTACTGCCTGTCCGACCGCACGCTCCTCTCTCTCATCAAACGGCGTTACGCCCGTAACCGTGGCGGCATTCTCGTCGACTACCGCTTCCGACTCCATACCGCTCAGCACACATAGCACACCTGGTTTAGAGGCGGCAAAACGGATCCCATGAGCCAAGGGACCGCTCCGGATGGACTTCTTTTAAAAACTTCGCCGATGATTCCGGGAGGGATGTCAGCGCGCCGCCCCGGTTTGGCTCCATCACAATACACGGAATGCCGCGGGATTCAAGAATTTCATACTGTCCTTTGGCGTCCTGCATTTCCCAGTCCAGATAGTTAAGCTGAATCTGGGCAAAATCCCATGCATGGTCCGACACGATCTTTTCAAGGATTTCCGGTGTATCGTGGAAGGAAAAGCCGAGATGCCGGATCCTGCCCTCCGACCGGAAGCGCTTTAATGCATCGTATACATGATTCTTTTCACAAATCTCATATTTATACCGGTCCAGGGATGCACCAGATAAAAATCAAAAGGAAATACTCTGTCTGACAGCGTTCCAGCTGTTCCATAAAATATTTTTCCGCGTGTCCTCCCGCCTCTTTAATCAGCCAGATAGGCAGTTTATCAGCCAGATAATAGGAGTTTCTGGGGTATTTCCTAAGCGCCCCCGATAAGACCTCCTCTGACCGTCCCCCATGATAGGAGTATGCCGTGTCAAAATAGGTGATGCCTCTCTCCCGGGCATGATCAATGAGCGCCTGTACTCCCTCCTCCACGATATTTTCAGGCTGATCGTCTCTGACAGGAAAACGCATTCCGCCATAACCCCAGCAGAAACCTTCTCTGGAATTTCCGCAAATTTTCTGTACTCCATTGTCCACCTCTCCTTTATAAATCTTGTGAGACCTGTTCCATTATCTTTTTAAAACAAGGCGCTCAAAGCATTCCTAATATAATATTTTCGAGTATAACAAAGCCTGTTTAAAATAGCAATGATGTGCCCTTCACACACACGGATTGTTGTGAGCAGTAACTTTCTGGTCAACCTTTGACCGATTCGCTAAAAACGGCAGATACCGCCTGTTTTTCCGGTAAACTGGAGGAACTCCTGGTTCATGAATTTCATTAGCAATCCCCCTTCCCCATATGCAAATGGATTTATCCAGAAAATGGTCTATTAATTCCCTCCTAAATGTTTAAATTGATATCATAATATGGTATAGTTATACAAGTTAAAACGAAGAGTAAAACCGTGTTCAAAACCGGCTGAAAGTTTGGATATGGCACTGTGCGAAGTAAGCCGGATACGCGACTGCAGAGCGCCGCAGCTTGATATAACAGGGGGGGATTACAGATATGTCAGAATATCAGGTGACGCTTCTCGGGATACCGGGTGTGTTTAATAATGGCAGGATTGTCCATTTTCCTTATCGCAAAGCGGAAGGGATTTTTTATTATCTCTGTGGAGAAAAGGTCAACCGGGACGAACTAATATCCGTCTTCTGGGGCTCCAGCGATGAATCCTCGGACGCAAAATTTAAGGCAGGCTCTCTTTCAGATCCGGCGCTGCCTGGATAAAGACGCCATCCTGCTGCATGGGAAAAATTCTCTGGAACTGAATCCTAAATTCGGTTTCGGATCGGAATGGGATTTACCCGAAGCGGATTTTGCTCTCCGGCAGGACAGATTTCTCGATTTTTTCTATCTCAAAGACTGCCCGGAATTTGAAGTCTGGGTGGAAAACAAAAGAGACGTATCCAGCTTTCCAGGTGCCTGGATTATATTAAATCAGAGCTGGCCGAGCCTTTGGTCTGCCGTGATATAACGAGGCTCCGGCGTCTGATTGGCACGTGGGAATATTGGAAACCATGGGATGAGGAAATGGTTCTGACCGGAATGAAATGCTATATGCAGGCCGAGAAATACGATTGGGGAATCCAGATGTATCATGAGTATGTAAAATGCCTGCGGAGGGATCTGGACGAGGAGCCTTCCATGCGGTGGAATTGCTGTTCCGGACCATGTTCCACCGGAAAGAAGTTTCGCTTATCCGAAAAACGGATCGCAAGGATCATTTCTTCGGACGGCTGGCGGAGCTTCAATACATTGATGAACGGATTTTCTGGTTCTTAAATCATGAACCGTCTGCCTCAGTTGTCATTGAAGGCGAAGTGGGAGTCAGTAAAACAGCTCTGATGCACGCAGATTTATGAGGATGAACCGTGACGCAGGCGTCCTTGAGCTTGTCTCCCACTGTTACTGCGCGGAAGCCGACTTTCCCCTTTAAAATCATGGCGGGATCTTTTCAAACAGCTTGAAAATCTTCAGAATGAAGGAAAATCCGTCTGACGGAAGCAGCACAGCACTGATTCATCTCGTACTATCAGTTCACGGCGGAAACGGGGAATATTATTTAAGTTATATGGCTGGAGGCAGGGTACTGAATCTGTTGGAAGGAGCTTAAGCCGATGGCGAATTATTTTATACTTTGACAGCCTCAATGGATGGATATCGTCAGCCGCCGGCTATTGCGATGTCATGATAGAACTGGGCAGCAGGTTTTATGATTGCGACCTGCCGTATTGACGGCGAACAGGATATCCGCGGGCTCCTTGCAGCGCTGCGTGAGCGGGATATCATTACTACTCTTCCTCTTTCAGTGCTTCACGGAGGCGGAGACAACCAAATTGCTGGAAATGCATTGCAAAGGATGCGGCGATGCCGGAATCAGCACCCGTGAGATTTTTCTTCGCACAGAGGGAAACGCGCTTGTATTGATGGATACACTGAATATGATCCGGCAGGACGGCTGGAAGGAAGGACGGCCGCTGCCGAGAATCGACATGCTGATACAGTTATGGCTGGAAAAGCACCAAAGAGCAGAGAAAGGTATTGGACGCTCTGTCGATTTTTGTGGAGCATGCGGAGCTGGAGGAGCTGGAGCTGTTGGTGGAAATGGATCGGATGGAGCTGATCTAAGTGCTGGAACAGCTTCTTCTGACTCGTTTTGTCGTGGAACAGACATGGGACGATTATATTATTTATAAATTCCGGCACCGGTTTTATAAAGACTATGTTTATCAGCATCTCTCCATGGGAAAAAGACGGCTCTGGCACCATGCCGTCGCGAGATTTTACGAAAATCAGAAGAATGGGGAACGATGGCTGGAGCTGCTTCCGTTTACGATACGGCAATATGAATACAGCGGATATCCGGAAAAGGCAGATACTCTGCGAAACCTCCAAAATAATATATGACACGTTTTCATTTCCGATTTGGATGCTAATTTGACTACAGATTTCAAAAAAAGAAAATCTGTAGTCTTTTTTTGTATTTTTATAAAAGCGGCATAAATATTAACGTTCTTTTAACGGCCTGAGATTATAATGATAACCATGCCGCTGAAACAGAGCGGCTGGAGGATATATAACTATGAAAAGTATGGAGGGTAAAGGAGAAAATGAATTCTGTAGAAACTAGAATGATGGAAGCAATCGACAGGAACAGAAAAATCCACAAAGGAAGGAAGATTTGGGAGTTCAGGGAAGTGGGATGGGAAGAATTCAATTCTTCCGCATTGTTAATGGATGAGCTGGAAAAGGAAGGGTTTGAGGTACAAAGAGGGCTGGTTGGGAAACATCCCAAGTTTGACCACAAAATTGATATGCCGACAGCGTTCAAAGCTGTTTTTAAGGGAAAAGAAGGCGGCCCTGTCATTGGTATCATGCTTGAGTATGATGCTCTGCCCAATGGCCATGCCTGCGGCCATAATCTTATCGCATCCGCTTTGGCTGCCCGGGATTAAAAGAAGTCTTTCAGACAACGGGATCGGTTATTGTGTTTGGAACCCCCGCAGAAGAACTGGAAGGCTCCAAACATTATATTCTGGAAGGCGGATATATGGATGAAGTGGATCTTATGCTTACCAGCCACTATGGTTCGGACTGGGGTTCGGAAGTTACCGGAAAGGCCATCGTATGGCCGACTCATGATAACTGGCTGACTTTCAAAGGCAGATCCTCCCATGCTTCATCGTCACCGGAAAAGGCGCTTTAGACGCGCGGTTATTCTCACCACCATGGGTTTGGAATTTTTAAGAGAACATATGCTGGAAACAAACCGGATTCACTACATCATCTCAAACGGAGGTACAGCCGCCAATTCCGTTCCGGATCTTGCAACTCTTAATGTGGAGCTGAGGACAAACGATTCGGCCGAACTGAATGCATTAATGAAACGAGTTGACAACATTATCAAAGGCGCAGAGCTGATGACAGATACCACCGCACTCTATAAATGGGACGCTCCATGGTACTGCGCTACGCCGGTTCCCGGCTTATACCGGCTGGCTGCCAAATACGCTCCGGATCTTGGCATTGATGAATCCAGATTCTCTTTCGGCGCCCTGCCGAAGGCGTCTTCGGATTTAGGCTGTGTAGCTTATAAAATCCCCAGTGTTGAAATCACATTCCCGATTGGGAGAGGATGAACCGGCGCCTGTCGGCCATGCCGATGAACGAACGTGCAATCACGGGAAATGAATTTCCTCTTGATCAGAGTATCCTGGCAGGTAAGCTCATGGCGCTTACAGGTTACAGAATCGGAACCAATCCGGAAGAACTTGGAAAAATCAAAGCTGAATTTGAAAAAAATTATAAAGAATAGCAGCCAGTCGAACTAGCGCGTGTCTGAAAATTGCTTTCTGTCAGCTGTGCGTCACACTTTGTGGGAGATTTAGCCCGATGAAGAGGAGGCGTAGTGGGCTACGCTGACTGAATTGAATAAATATACGCAAAGTGGGGCGATGCAGATAACAGGATGGTTCAAACGAGTCTAACACGGAAAGTGTGGACTGGGCTGATGAAAGGAGCCGTAATGTCGGAGAAATTAACATCAACAAAGATTTGAAAGAGTATGGGTTTTGGATTTAATGGCGATTGCTACCGGAGCAATCATAGGTTCCGGTATCATGTCATTGACCGGAATTGGTATCGGCCGTACGGGGCGTTCGATATTTGTCGCTTTTATTATAGGCGGTTTCATTACATTATTAGCAAGATCACCACAGATATTTCTTAATTCGGTGGCAAGATTCAGGGGCGGCGACTATTCCATGGTAGGAACACTGCTCGGACCCAGATGGACCGGAACCTACTCCATGATTTCACTGCTTACCAGCGTTACACTGTCCATGTACGCTCTTTCATTTGCAGATTATGCAATGCCGTTTCTTCCATGGATCACAAGGAAGGCCATTGCGCTCGGAATATTGACCCTGCTGTTTGCGATCAATGTTTTTGGAGTTAACGTTTTTGCAAAGTTTCAAACCCTGGCGGTAGCGCTGCTGATTATATCGCTGACAATATTTACGGTAATCGGGCTTACCCGTCTGGATCCAAACTATTTTGAAAAGAGCAGTTGGATGACCGGAGGGTTCCGCGGACTGTGGAGAGCCGCTATTCTCATGAGCTATACGTGTGACGGCGCACAGGGAATCACATCACTGAGCGCGGAAGCAAAACCCACCAAAGATATTCCCAGGGTCATCTGCTGTCAACCGTCGGCATAGCTGTCTTTTATGGGCTGCTGGGCGTCGTGGCCGCAGGCGTTCTCCCTGTTGAGCAGGTTGCAAACCAGCCTTTAACCGTTGTTGCCGGAACCATCCTTTCCAAACCGCTTTATTACCTTTTTGTCATCGGAGGTGCCTGGATGGCGCTGATTACAACCTTGAACAGCTCCATTGCCTCATGTACAAAACCTTTAATGCAGGCATGTAATGACGGCTGGTATCCGATTATCCCTCGCCAGATTACATCCAAATTCAGAACACCCTCATTTCTATTATATCATCGGTTTTGTACCGATCGTATTGGATTTTGACATCGGCGTGATTAGTGATATAACCATCACCGTTGGCTCAATTACGAAATTCATGATCGTTTTAAGTTTATTGAGATTACCGAGGTATGCAGGCCTGGAAAAATCAGATTTTTATATCAGTAATGCGCAACGAAATAAAGGTATTCTGGATTTGTGTGTAATTATCTTCTCCGGATTTATGTCTTCAGTTGAACTGCCGCTGCCGTTACTGGCCGCGAATCTGGCCGTTGTAGCATTTGCATTTGTTTTTGGAAGAGTCAGATTTAACAGCGGGAAGGTCAATGTGGAGTCAGCTATGCTGCCTGATTCCGAAAATAGCGGTCTGCAAAATATGGAAACTGCGAGCCTGGTGAGAGTAAAACTTTATAACCGGCATATCGGATGTTTCAATACGATATGCCGGTCTTTTTGGCACTTTTGCCACTCAGCCGCCCTCCCGTCAAATCATATCCAATTAAAATTTTCCTTTCCGCCCCAATCTCAAAGTGGTATTTCACAATGCCGGTACGGGTTGATTCTGTCGGTCAGACCTTTGGCCTGAAATTTGCCAAAGTGTTAAAATCATCTTAAATGAGGCGGTGGACGAATAAATAATATAGATGTGCAGTTGTTGAATAGACAAAATAATGATAAAGTAAACATAGCGGGTTGTTGTATTTGTGTTTGGTTTGTTGTGGTGATTCAACAATGAAACATACGTATTTCTTTATATATACTTATCCGGAGGGTTACAGACAGTCTGGACGGTAAGAGGAAGTGAAGGGATACCGAAAGGCTGGATAGGGATTATAAGTTTTGGATTTTCCTGTTTCTTCTTGCTGTGCTGTTCCTTGGTTTTAACGGTGGTTCTCATTGGATTATCGATTCTGAAAAATGGGAGCATTTTCTTTGGTCAGATTTTTATCGTTTCTGGTATCTTGATGATGACGATTGTTTCTTATCTCGTCCTTGCGAAATATTCAAAAGGCGCCTACTCAGTTCTGAGTTGTTTTGAAAGTTATTTTTACACCGGGTCACATGAGCCGGCACTGGAAATACGACAAGACAAAGATGGCGTCTATTTGGCTTATCACAAGGATGGGAATCTTTATACCGGATTCAGAAGATCGTTCTTTGACAAGCTCCGGTTAAATCCGGTCAAATCAAAAGCAAATGGATTTGAATACTATTACGAGGGTCAGCTGCTCGGGCATACACAAACGCCTGATGAACCACTGGCGGTGTCCTATTCCAGTCCGTCCTCGCTGCTGGAGAGCAGACGATATTCAAAACGCCGGCATTGCCATCCAATTCATCAGGATTATGAAAAAAGTTCTTAGGGAAGAAACACAAACCTACGGGGAGATTAGTCTTGGATACCGTTTACACAGCGTTCAATCAAAACTATAAAATCCGATACGCAGTTTGTTGGTTTGCAATGGCAAGATCATTAAAAGAGATCTCCTTTCACAAGAACGGAATCATCGCCTCCATAACGCCCTATTATCCGGACCAGTTCGATCAGTGGAATACCGGAAAGGGAAATTATCTTACCTTTGACAGCTTAGGCTATCTAATAAAAGGGAGCCCTGGCACACAGACAACAATTGACTATCAAAACAATGGAAGGAAGATTTGGTCGCTGGAAAACTTTGTTTTACAGATTCATATGCGGATGGATTATTTGAAAATGAATGTTGGGACATGGATTTGAGGAAGAAACTCCTATCCCCGGACAGACCTGATTTTTTGAAACATTCAGAAAAGTGGCAAAATGAGAATAGAAATTTTGATAATTTCTATCATGTTTGGCGGAACGACGGATTATAAAACACCTGTTGGCATAGGGCTTTATTATAGCAGGGACTGGTATCCGCTCAGCAGAGAACAGGGGAGATTTTTGCTTCGGCCCGCTGCGCAGGCAAAGCTCATTTCAACAGCCGATGAAGCCGTGATCGATTATCCTAAAAAAAAATTCATGTTTGTGCTTCTTTTGGATGGACAAGAAGTGTGCCGTTTTCTCTTGAAAACGATAAAGTTCTATATGGATAACGGACTTTATGCCGTTTCCCTGATTCCCAAAGATGGGGAAAATGAGGAACAGCAATTCTGCATGGAGCAGGGAGCGAAAAGACTCCATCGTATGCTGGAAGAAATCTGGGTGAATCCAGCGAAGCTTATTACATCGAAGGCTGTGAGCCGACAAAATGATTGTATGGACAACATGGAAAACGTAAAAGCCACATTTGCTGCAAAACTGGAACCGAAATGGATTGCTTATGGCTCAAAAATGAGATCGACTCCTTAGCAATGATATTTTTATTGCCCCGAAAATGAATTCCAGGGCTTAATAGTCAATTATATCAGTTCACCGGATTCCCTGCCACAAACGCCGCCAGGTTATCAGCACCCTAAATCTAACAGTTTGGCCCGCCATAGCTGACCCAAGCGATATGAGGTGTAATAATACAGTTCGGCGCCGAAGAAGGGGGTTATCCATAGAAATCAGCTCCTCTGATACACATCCAGCCCTGCCGCATATATACTTTTCCGCTGTTTAACGCTTCCGCCAGATCTTCATCAACAACAAGGCGCCCCTGGAACTGTTCAGCAGGATTACGCCGTCCTTCATTTCGCAATTGTATTCCGGTTAATCAGACCTTTTGTATCCGGGAACAGCGGGCAGTGCAGTGCAATGACGTCCGACTTTTCGAACAGTTCATCCCTGTCGACAAACCGCAATTTTCCGTCTCGGTTCCGGCTTTCTGGATCCGTCGTTATAAAGGGCTTCATTCCCAACGCGGCCAGCGGTAAGCTGTCTGCTGTCAATCCGTCCAAATCCAATGACGCCCATCGTTTTCCCCGACCGAGTTCAATCAAAGGATAATCCAGGAAGCGAAATCAGGCTCTGCCCCATCTTCCACTTTGCTTCATCGTGGTACCCAACACGGTTGCATATATCTCCAACAGAAGTACAATGGTGGCTGAGATGAGTTAGTCCATTACGTTGGGATATTGCATACAGGGATATTCCTTTCCCTGGTTTGATATCCACCCGTCATATCCGGTCGATAAAACTCCTATGCCAGCGGATGATTGGTACAATTTCAATTACCTCCTGTTAAGGGCACACTGGATACCAGAACGGCCTCGGCATCCCTATTCGTTCAATAATGAGGCTTTGTATCCTCAGCCTGCGTTCTGTCATAAATCGTCAAAGTCGCTTTAAGCTCCTCGTAGCGGCTCCAGCTTAAATCTCCCGGGTTCTTAATATAACCATCCAATATTACAATTTTCATATCTGTTTTCCTTTCTGCTTTTCCAGTGCCTATATTTAGTTTTTCACAGTGTAGTTCTTATGTATGTATATGTCAAGTAGGTTGACATATAATTCACAGAACAATCTTCACTGAGATTGACAGAGGTATAATTGTGGAAAGAAAGACTACCGCATAATACAGTAGCCTGAGGTTAATCTCCGTACAAAGGTAATTAAGAATCCTTTGGGTGGGCGGTACTCAGTGGAACCAAATATAATAGAGCTGGCCCGTCTATCAGTTCCGCTCTTTCCCTTCCGGCAATCCCCGGACAATCGTTCAGGAAAAACTAGAAAGGAGCCACTCTTATACCTTTCAATCTTCAGGAACTCCTTTACCAAATCTATTATAGTTATAGGCAGGAGTCCAGGAAATCACAAAGAGACAATAAAGTTTAAAACAATAATGGGAATGATTATGCCAGATAGTAAGGTGAATTCCCATTTTTCGATACTAAGTAGATATTTGACATAAAATGTACGAAGTAGTAGCTGATTCCTAAAAACATTTCATGGTTAACCAATAAAGCAATTAAGATTGTAATGCTTACATTTTCCTTCTTTACAGTTCCGCTC
>SCPN01001572.1_pt1 | contig 12040 bp, 17 predicted proteins | sample 6106831 | NCBI WGS metagenome assembly SCPN01 (sample SAMN10720447, study PRJNA508395) | human gut metagenome | isolation source: Participant 1, 0 month
GAATCTAACCCCAAACATGCAGAAGGCAATCATACGTTTCGTTTTTCAACGGATAACGGCTCGAAATGGCCATCCCGTTTCTTGATCATAATCTCCATTACTATTCCCCTTGAGTCTTAAAAGTAATAAAACTGTTAATCTAAGCATATATAAGATTAGACTGAAAAGTATAAAATATCTTTAAGTTAAATCTAATCAGAAAAATAAGAAAACTACTATATGTTGTAGTTTTCCTATTAAGCTTATACATTATGTTACGATTATAGAAAAATTCTATACATTCAATATTGACATTTAGAAATTTATAAATCTAGTATGCTTAAATTTATCGATATAGTTATAAATACTAGAAAATACTATATGGGATGCATATATGATGATTTTGAATGCTATATCTCTTTTGAGAATAGTAAAATAGTACGTGGCAGTATATAAAATTCCGTTCTATATCGTTCTGTATACTATTGTGATTTATTTTATTAAAAGCATGTCATATATGTCCTATAATAGATATATAGTAAATAGGAGGTAAGACATGAAGTCTATTGTTATATATTCATCCCTTACGGGAAATACTAAACAAGTGGCAGAGGCTATTACTAGCGTATTGCCTGCAGGTACACCATGTGTATCTATGAAAGAAGTGCCGTCCGATTTATCATCTTACGATCTTGTATTTGCAGGATTCTGGGTGGATAAAGGGACAGCTAATAAAGAGGCCCGTGATGTACTAGGCATATTACATAACCCTCACATTGCTCTGTTTGCTACAGCTGGCGTACCACCGCAAATGGCACATGCTAAGGAGAGCTTAATCAATGCAGCAAATTGTTTACCCGATGGCATAGAGCCTGTAGGAACATTCATTTGCCAAGGTAAGGTAGATCCTAAGGTTATCGAAATGATGTACAAGATGTTCCCGAAAGGGCATAGCCACGGTCAATCTGCTGATCGCGATGCACGTCAAACAAGCTGCAGTACATCCAAATGAAGACGATTTTAAAGCGGCCCAAGATTTTGCTTATATTCTAGCAAGTTAGATCGATGAATAAAAGCAGTACCCCTGTGAGTATACTGCTTTTATCATATATATGATGTTGTAATTATTACTATTTTGTATTATATGCTTAATTATAAAGTACGTTAAATTTAAGTTTACGTGTATCGAATTGGTTTATGAAGTACGACGTAATCAATAGCTTATATCCATTGCCTTCTATAATGACAGGATCGATAGCTGTTTTATCGACTGTAAGGAACTTATCATAAATATGATGCACCTCTGTTATTCCATTTGGTAGAGAAACCTCTAAATCAAGGCCTTTGTTGAGGAACTTGAAGGAGATGGAGTCGAAGTTGGCAGACTCTACTTGGTATTCTTTAAGATCTTGTTCGTATACAATTAACTCGATGTTTTCAATGTATTTATCGTATCCTGCAATCGAAATAACCTTTGGTGCAGACAAAGCATCAAAATTGATATACTCGACGCGTCTGCCGTTTGTTGGGATTTGTATCTGGCAGTTTTAAATCATCTACAGGGACATATGGTGTGCCATAGTCCGTGAAGTTAGGGTCAAAGGTAGCAGCTATTGGTAGGCTTGCATGCCATTCGCCATCGACTTTAGTATAGGTCACAAATTCACGATACGTTGTATATCCTATGAATGGCGTCAAGAGAACAGCACCTAAGGCAAGAGCCATAACTGTTGTGTGTACAGAAGGTTTTAAACCCTTCACAAGAGAATATACATTATGTACTAAGAAGATTAAATTGAATGCACTCACGTAAATCGTATTGAGCCAGAGAACTGGTTCATTAATCACACGCTTACCGATAAGAACTAAGCACAGTGTAGTTAGTGTAATAAACAAGAAGCATAGGATTTGCTGTGTTCTGCTACTTTCACTAGATCTAAAGCTAGCCAAGTAGAATAGGTAGAAAATGGCTACATACGGATAGTAGGTATAGAAGAAACGCGTATCTTCTCGAAGCCCTAACAGAATCAAGACTAAATAGATATTAGCTAGAATGCCTGTAATAATCGACGCCTTAGGCAAGATGATGCCGAATACAACAGTAAAAAATGAGTTTGGCGCTGGAGGACCTGCGGGATCCTCTTTGTAAGAACATACCATAGATAGACAAATGAATAGATTAATGGATGCGAGCACCTTAAAAATGGTTTCTTCAAAGTTGAATGGTTGGTCCACGATGATGAAGAAGAACCATAAACTCATGATGATAACAATGTTATATAGCGTAGACGTAACAAGGGTGATGCCAATCCGTTTGATGCGGTTAATGATTTCACCAATGTAGTGTTCACCAGGCGATGTGAAATACAAGGCAATCATGGAGTACAGCCATAGGTACGATATGTTTTCCGTGGCTATCTCAATGCCCCGCACATAGCCGTAGCTTTCGTGAATCATATAAAGGCCAACGCCGATTCCGATACTTACTAAGGTATATAAAATGGAAAACTTTCGGATTCTTGTTATATAGCTTTGTAATATAACGATAAAGAAATACAGTGAGTATAGCTTAATGTCGATTTCAGCAAACCAATCTTGTTCAATATACAACGGTGTACATGAAAATATGGCAATTAATGCCAGTAATATAGGCGACTGCGTTGCTAGGTCCCGCAGCGAAGACCATAAATGTTTAATGGCAAATTTCATAGATGTCTCTCCCTCTATAAATATAAATATAAATACCCCTCTTATTATTAGTATACCTGTTTTCTGGTGAAAGCCCTATGAGGTTTTACATGCTTTTAAATATCCTTTACAATAACACTAAGAACTAGTTTTCAAAGAAAAGAGGTTATCACATGGAATTCTCTTATTTTTTACCTGTAAATATCCAATTCGGTTGGAATAAAGTAGATAATGTTGCTGATTTTTGCTGCCACTGCAGCAAGAAAGCACTTATTGTAACTGGTCGTACTAGTGCCAAAAATCTGGTTTATACTGGACCGGTGGTAGCAAAGCTTTATGCAGCTCATATCGGTCATGTATTGTTGATCAGTGGATGCCAATCCATTGACCACAACTGCCTTAGACGGCGCTGCGTTAGCTAAATCTGAAAGCTGTGATATGGTTATTGCTATCGGCGGTGGTTCCATCATGGACTGTGCCAAAGGAATTGCCTTTATGGCGGTGAATGAAGGCGATATTAACGACTATATTTTCAACCGTAAAACAAGTGATAATGCTTGCCTCTTATTGTTATTCCAACGACTTGTGGTACCGGCTCTGAAGGCAACGGTTTTGGTGTTCTTACTAATCCTGAAACAGGTGATAAGAAATCCTTACGCTGCAATGCTATTGTGCCAAAGGTTTCTATTGTAGACCCTGCTGTAATGGGTACAATGCCACCTCATGTATTGGCATCTGTAGGCTTTGATGCACTATGCCACAACATCGAGGCTTATACCTCTAAAACAGCACAACCTTTCACCGATGCGTTAATCATTGCTTAACTGTAACCTTATTAGCACAATACCTTGTACCACTATATAAACATGTGAAAGCAACGGCGGAAGGAAAACCAGCTGTTCTCAACGAAACTCAGCTTACAAAAGCTTGGGAGTCCGTTACATTAGCTAGCACAATTGGGGGCATGGTTATTAACACAGCTGGTGTAACCTTAGCACATGGTATGGAACATCCAGCCAGTGGCCTTAAAGATATTACCCATGGTGTAGGCCTTGCTATTATTGAACCTGTTGCAGTGGAATATACATGGAGTGCAAACCCTGATAAATTTAGTGCCTTAGCTCGGATATTTAACCACGGAGATGGTTCTGAACTAGGCGAAGCATTACGCCTAGTCGTACATGACCTAGACCTTACTACAAACCTTACAGAATTAGGCTTTACGAAAAAAGACATTCCATGGCTCGTAGATAATGTATACGTCGTAGCTACAGGCAATATTGCTAATACAGTGGCTGAAATAAGCCGTGACGATATTGAAGTATTGTATAAGAAAATGTTCTAGGTGTTGTCATTATAGGAGAGAGTTTTGTTCGAAGGATTTTATGGCCTATTAACGGTTATGCTATGCGTGTTGTTTGCAATTGTAGTAGTGCTATTTAACATAGCGCCTATTACATATATTGTTTTTAGTATAGCCATAGTATTGAGTATATTACTTCAATATAGGCGCTTTAAGAAACAGTCCATATCTGAAAAAAGGCACACTCAGTTGGCTTGGTGTTTGTATATTGCCTTTACCCTCAGCTTTTCTTGGTTAGTAAGCGATTGGTTTAGGTATGACTTAAAAACAAGCATTGAGCAATTTGATTCCTTCGAGTATAGTACCATGGATTGGACTCAAGGGTGGCCTAATAGTGGAGAACTACCAGAGGGGTTAAAACGACCAGGAAAACTTCCCGACGGTATTTATAGAGCGTCTGCTTTTCGTAGTAGTTTAGCTTGGGCTAATGCATATCCAGAGAGATATACTGTACTTGAGGGGGACCCTAAAGTAATTGCACAATATGAGGCAATAGCAAAGCAAAATGCAGCCTATACAGCGCAAATTGATGCGGATGGTGTATTGCGTGATTTAGATACTGGGGAGAAAAAGCGTTTTATATCTCACCCTAATAGCTATAATATTGTAGAGAGTATAGAAGAAGAATCCCTTCAATTTGCCAGAATGGACTTTTATTGAGTGGCTACGCTTTGCACCTCGAAAAGAAACAAAAACAGTAGTCAAGGATACATATAATTCTACTCGAAATCATAGATTATATGTGTTTGTAGATGATGGGAATACTAAAAGACCTCATTTTGTGGAATTGTTAATTAGTAATGATGGGACACGGGCTGTGTTTTATCAATCTAAGTAATTTGAGTAGGTATTGTTGTGGAGATCGTAAATGCAACGGTGTTTAATTTACTTAAAGAAATTGTTTTTTTCTAATCCTTATAGAAAGAGTATATGGTTTTTTATAATTCTTTGGGTATTAACATTTTTCTTCTCAGATTATATCTCGTATTCTGGGGTGTACTATCTGATTTTATTAATCGCCACGATTGTATTATTGCTTGAAAAATGTAGAGTTATTGATAGTGAGAAAACTGTACGTAAAAGATTTTTATCATATTTTTATGTTATCTTTTTTCTGTGTATGCTTCCTACATTAGCTGTTACTTTAGTATTTTCTGCTGTAGGAATAGCCCATTATGATACTCAACGGTGGCACTCTACATGGCCTTCATCTAAGGCGGGGTATATTCCGTCTCCATTACAAGCACCTAAGTTTTTACCTGAGAGTTTGAAAGTGATTTCTTCTGCTGAAGTAATTGGAATGGGAGGGAATCAAAGCTGTTTAGTATTAGATGGTGATAAAGCAACGATTTCAAGGTATGAAACTGTTAAATCTAATGCTTGGTATTCGTTTATAAATGGCAGGGATAAAGATACTACAGTTGAAGTACTTAATTCGTTTACATATCCAAAAGATAAAAATGTATTGGTTAGTGACATAAAGAATTATTATGAGATTATCACTATTCAACGACAAAACTGGAAATTATTTCCCTGGTTAATTGATGAGCCAAGAGTGTCGGTGATGATCCTAATGAAGATTTTATTATAGCACTCGAGTATCAGCTGAAATATGTAGTATATGTTGTTTACCATAACTTTGATCATGCTGACCAAGAGGATTGATTTATGTGTTTAATCGGAACAACGCGAATGATTACTGTAGATATAGATATGTATCATTAGAGTCGGGCAGAGTTTGTATATTAAATTTGGAACAAAGGGGCTGTTTTGTTACAGCCCCTTTGATGATTCTACAAGTATTAAAAGGTACAATACTAGTAGAGATTGAAGTTTATTGTAGTGGTTGTTATAAAGCTAAGGAGTTGTATTGTGAAAAGAATATATTCATACCTTGCTGTTAATGCTAAGTCTTATGGCTTCACAAAGTACATGCAAAAGAGCCGGTTACTCAAAGTGATATTTCTGGTAGTGCTAAAGAGAAGTGTGTTAGTAGTGAACAAACTAATGATAAGATTGAAGCTGATTTACAAAGACATTTGGAAAGAATGAAGTCAGAGGACACATAGCTAAGGGGTATTTACGTGAAGAAAAACGTATGCTGAAGAATTAAGTTTAATTCGGGGAAGATTGTATCATTCAACGGATAAGTTGATTCATAATGAGAAAAAGACTACTCTTTTATCGTATCCAGTAGGAAGTAAGGTTCCTTGTAAGAAGAATTTAAATGATATAGATTCATATACAGACATTATTACTCGTAAAGGCATGACATTCCGCATTCCCAAAGGTGCAGAGTTGAAGATGTTCTATATGTTAGATAACAATATTTTTATAGAGTATGAGATAGGAGATATTTGGTATTCTATTCAGATTATTCCTTTAGATGTAGATCATCCTGATAGTAAAGAGATATAGAAATAAAGTGCTTGTAGACAAAAGTATAATTTTTATCACACATTGCAAGAATATATTGGCGTATGTGAATCTTTGATGATTTACAAAATCCTACTTATTCAGCGGTATGGAATAATGGCTTACCTGGAATATTAGTAGATTCATACCATCCAGATAAAAATCTAGTTTACTATTTGCTGCATATGATGGACGGTATGCTGTATTTAATCAGCTTGTATATAATCCAAGTACGAGTCCTTTTACTCATGAGCAGTTAAGAAATACAATTGAATATTTTGATTCTAATAACAATCCAGAGTTTAAGGCTAAAAAGCATAGATTATTCCCTGATGAGAGGATAATTCGTATATATGAGTACTAGTACAAAACTTATATTACTAATTATATAATTTGTGTTATACTTTTATATAGAATAATATCGAATTAATAGAAGGCTAGTTGGCCTATTCTGTGCAGACTAGAGATTAGAATGAAAGATAAGTCAGTATTACCAATTGAGGAACAATTAAATAGATTTCTTCAACCAAAATGCCTGATCCCTGGTGGACTAGGCTTGTGGGAAGATTATTTCCGTAAGATTTGTACTGCTTGGGGCGAGATTAGTGGTGAAATTCGACCTCAGCATATCATATTTTCTGCCGATAATGGTTGTAATATGGAAGGCTATGTAGGTTATAACTATGAGGTAACGCAAAACAGTCATAATATGCTCTTGGGTCGTTCGTCGGCTACACAGTTTTGTAACTTTAACAACATTCCTTATGAAGTTGTGGATGTAGGAATTCTCAGAGATGGTATCAGGTGGATCATAAAGGTCGCAAAGGGGACAAAAGAATATATTAAACCACCCTGCTATGACTGACGATGAATTTAATGAGAGCCTTTCAAGCTGGTTATGAACAGAGTTGAACATTATGTAAAGCAAGGGATAAATCTTTTTCCTTTGGTGAAATGGGACTTGGTAATACGACGACTTCTGCCTGTGTGTTGTCTGCCTTAACTGGAGCTGATCCACTGAAACAGTAGGACCTGGTTCTTGGCCGAATAAACCAGATTTGATGAAACGAAAAATTGATTTTTGTGCGCTGTATTAGATAAGCATAAGGCTAGTATTGTTTCTGACAGTGAAGCTGAAAGAGTTCGTAAAATTGTAGCCCCATGTAGGGCTTTGATATTGTTGCTATTCTTGGGGCTATGCTGTCTTGTGTTGAGTTTAAAAAGCCTTTTGTCATTGATGGCTTTATTACAGCTGTAGCGGCAGCTTGTGCGGTACATATGAACGAGCGCATTACAGACTATGCATTGCCGTCACATCATTCCCGAAAAGGCACAGAGCTAGCTTTAGCAGAGGTAGATATTACACAAGACATGGTTCCTATTCAAGCCCACATGTCGATGGGGAAGGGACAGGAGCTATCTTAATGGTTCAAATGTTGAAAACGACACAGCATATGTTTGTAAATGTAGGGACCTTTGCAGATTTGATGAAATTATAAGGAGAAAGAATGAAAATAAATAAATACTTTGATATACATTTTGAGGCGCTGATGATGCAACTATCTCTAAAAGGTTGATAGGTGGGGCTAAGATTAAAAGGACCTGCGTTGGTTACCCTGATTCTCTCCATATTTATCGCCTCTATTGGGTTGAATATGAATAGTACGGCAGTTGTTATTGGTGCTATGCTTATATCACCGTTGATGGGACCTATTTTAGCAACTGGTTTTGGCTTTGCTACGCTTAATTTTACAGTTGTAAAAAGCGGTATTTTAAGATTGTCCTTACAGGTTACGATTGCTGTTTTGGCATCTGCTTTATATTTTTATATTTCTCCCGTTCAGGCGGCTACATCTGAACTATTAGCACGTACAGAACCGAATATTTGATGTATTCATTGCTATATTTGGTGGGTTAGCTGGGATTATTGGGCAAACGCAAGACCTTAGATAATGTTATACCAGGTGTTGCGATTGCAACTGCACTTATGCCACCACTATGTACGGCAGGATATGGACTTGCTACTGGGAATTGGGACTATTTCTTTGGGGCTATCTATTTATTCTTTATAAATACATTCTTCATCTTCTTTGCATCTTTTATTGTTTTAAAGGGTGTATATAGTTTGCCATTCCATAAACAAGACAAAGAGCTTATTCGACGTAATCAGCTAATATTTCTTGTGATTGGTCTTATTATGGCTATACCAAGTATTTATGCAGGCTATGATATGACCATCAAGTATTCTGAGTCAAATCATATGGAGCAGTTTATTAAGAATGATATTAATCAAGAGGGACGTCGACAAGTAATTGATTATTCATTGGATCAAACGAATAAGCTAGTAGACATAGTAGTTATAGGAGCTCCTGTGACTTCAGAGGAGCAAGCCAAGTTGGATAACAAGTTACAGAAGGATGAGTACTTGCAGAATTATACCTTACGATTTGTTAATAGCGTAGATGAGAAAAAATCTACTATGGATAAGACGAACTTGAATAAATCTTCAGAGGAATCTTGAAAAATATAAAAACATGAGTAATCTGTACCAGCCGACTTATCAACTAGTAAGTGAAACTATAAATAATATGAAAACGACAGAAGCTGAAGCAAAGGCGTTATTCCCGTTTGTAAGCAAAGTAGAAGGCATGCCTTTAATAGATAATCTAGAACAGCCTAAAGCGAGTCGCTATATGGTGATCATCCATACTACATCCACTATATCTGATGCAGATTCAGAACGAATAAAAGCTTGGTTAGAGGCTAAATTATCAGCACCTGTAACTATTTCTATCGAGCAAACAACGTCAACTCTATAAGTTGATTTTTTGATTTTGATTATATTGTTTATTATATAGAGCGATATTTATAACGGTACTAAGTTTGATTGTATCTATTAGGTATATTACCTAGTGTAGTACGGGAATCATCTTAGTACCGTTTTTTATGTACTTGCATAGCTAAATGTAATTACTCTTATCTTGCTATAGATTAAAGTTATATTATCTACGAATATTGTATACGTATGAGTCCTCGTCCGAGATGTAGGTTTTCATCGTAGATAGGAGGATTACATGAAAAAATGGTTAGCATTAGCAGCGACGGCCGTACTAGGTGCGTCCTTATTGATTAGTGGTTGTGGCTCTTCCACAAATAACGCGAGCTCTAGTGGCTCTAAAGAGGTATTAAAGGTAGCAAATCCTGTACCTCATGCTGGAAATTTTAGAACAAGTTAAACCTATTTTGGCTAAGGAAGGTGTAGACTTACAAATCGTTGAATTTACAGACTACATCCAACCAAATATGGCTCTATCTAGCCATGAAGTAGATGCAAACTTCTTTGCAAACGTACCTTACCAAAATAACTACAATAAAAGTCGTGGTACAAACTTTGTAAGCTTTGCACCAGTTCACATCGAACCATTGGCTATCTACTCTCAAAAATTAAAGACTTGAAAGACTTGCCAAATGGCGCAAGTAGCTATCCCGTCTGACCCAACAAACAGTTATGTGCACTTCTCTTGTTGCAAAGTGCTGGTCTAGTAACATTGAAAGATCCAACTGGTTTGACTAATACACCATTCGATGTGACTAGCAATCCTAAAAACATCCAAATTGTTGAGTTAGAAGCAGCTCAAATTCCTCGTTCTATCCAAGACTTAGATGCAGCAGTAATCAATGCTAACTATGCGTTGCCAGCTGGTCTTAATCCTACAAAAGATGGCTTATTCGTAGAAAAAGCTGACTCTCCATATGCAAATCTTCTTTCTGTTAACCCTGGTGATGAAAATCAAACCAGCTATCAAAATTAGCTAAAGCATTACAATCTCCAGAAGTTAAGAAATTCATCGAAGAACACTACAAGGGAGCTATCATCCCAGCGTTCTAGTTGATCGTTAATAATATATGTATCTGATACAATACCTTCTCATGACAAACTCTATAGATACGAAAAAGGCGTAATACCAATGGTGTTACGCCTTTTTTATTATATTATGGATGAATTGGTTTTGCATATTTTTTCCGATATGAATGTGGTGTTTCAGTGGTAGCCATTTTGAAAATTTTACAGAAATAACTAGTTCTGTTATAGCCCAATGTTTTACTGATCTGATTAACTGTTAGTTGGGAATATACTAATAGTTTTTTCGCTTCTTGTATGCGCAATAGTGTTATATATTGCACTACTGAAAGCCCCGTATCATCTTTAAAAATCTTAGAGAAGTAGGACTCGCTTAAATGAATATGTTCCGAAATCCTTCTGAGCGACACTCGTTTGCTCAGATTTTTTTCTATATATAACATAGCCTTTCGAATTTCTGGACGATTAATAGGTCGTTCAGACTCCACAAAGTCTGGTAATTGTTCATAAGGCATCTCTTCTGCTATGGCATCGTTAAATGGGAAGTAGTGTTCTACCAAAATCCGTAAAACCTTTGTAGCACTGTAGATTTGTTCTGCTGTAAGAACTGGTAATGCCTGATATAGTGCACGAAGTTTGGTGTCATCATGCCAATCGGTTTGGGTAGGCAAAATAGGTTTGATTGTTGTATCTTCTGTTTTTGTTTGTCCTGCCATGATGAAGCCTAAGATGGCGCCATCTTTCATGATGGGCACGGAGAAATCTATAAGGCCCATATGACGGTACGGACAGGAGGATAGTTCTTTTGTAGCATCTAGTCCACCATATAAATCGCATTGATTGCAGCGTTTGGCGTAAGCTGGATTGCGTCTTACAACCTTGCAAAAAGGAGAAAAGTTATATTCTTGAGATAACACTTTTCCACGATTATAACAAAATAGCCGCAATCTTTGTTATGTTTGTAAAATCGCGCATGATTTCATTAATAAGCTTAGTATCTTCATTCGTACAAATCATGGTAAAACCTCCAATCACAAATGTGTTAAGAGGTCTAGTAAGCACACCGTTAAATAGCTCTACTTGCTCTCTATCTAATGGGAAGGCTCTAAACCTGAGAAAAGAGAAAAGTGACATACCACCTAAAATTCATATACCTATAAAATTAAGTTATTTCTTGCTTTTATATGTATAAGTATAACAGGATTGTCGTATTTTAGTAATAGAAAAATCGCATTTTTCGAATATACATAAAAGTTACATTTAATAATTTTATAATAAAGGTAGATAAAAGCCTTATAGTACATGTATTTAGAAAGGATTGAGTCCGATGGGTTGTGACTGAATAGCAAGGCATGCTCTATAGCAATATATGGTGTACAGAATCTAGGGTTGCATACATATGAATGGTTAAAGAAATGATAAAAAATATAAAATGGTATACCGCAACATAGTTTTCTGTACATAGATACTTTGATACTTTCATTATACGTATGGAGGGTATTATGGCGACAACGTGGATTAACTGAATTTGTAGGGACTAGTAAAACTGGTGATACTATTGGTCTCGTAATTGCTAACGTAGATCAACAAGTATTAGATGCGATGAAACTAAAGAAAAATATCGTTCCATCGGGATTTTAGGTGCTCGTACTGGTGCAGGCCCCACACATTATGGCTGCTGATGAAGCAGTAAAAGCTTAATAATACTGAAATTGTTAGCATTGAATTACCTC
>SCPN01000936.1_pt1 | contig 12031 bp, 21 predicted proteins | sample 6106831 | NCBI WGS metagenome assembly SCPN01 (sample SAMN10720447, study PRJNA508395) | human gut metagenome | isolation source: Participant 1, 0 month
CTTCTCCTGGACGAACCATTTTCAGCCCTGGATTTCCAGACCCGGCTGTCTGTGCGACGACATCAGCTCAATCATACGCCAGACACACAGAGACCGCCATACTGGTAACCCATGACCTGTCTGAGGCCATCCCAGCGTGGCTCGACCGCATCCTGGTCCTGTCTCCCCGTCCCGCCGGGTCAAAAAATCCTGTCCATTGATTTTCGGAAAATTGCATCCCGCTCCCTGGACCGCAGGAACTGCCCGGAATTTTCCCTATTTTAATCTGGTATGGAAGGAGCTGAAGACTTATGAATAGAGATAAACAGCCTGTATCAGCCTGCAATATGTCCGTGGCACAGCAGGAAATGTGGCCCGTGAAATACGGCGCCACCGCCAGGTGACCATATGCCGCGTCATGCTGCTGGTCCTTCTTCTGGCCCTGTGGGAGCTGGCGGCCGACATGCACTGGATTGACAGCTTTTTTTCAGCTCCCCTGTGATGATTGCCAAATGCCTGGTTTCCATGGCAAGGACGGAAGCCTGTTCCTCCACTGGGGTCACCCTTTTAAACCCCTTATCAGCTTTGCCGTTTGCACCATCTTCGGCTGGCGGCCGCCCTGCTTCTGTGCGTTGTTCGTGGCGGTCCACAGCGTGGCCCAGGTGCTGGAGCCCTTTCTTGTCCTGTTAAACCTTGCCCCAAATCCGCCCTGGCCCCGGAGTTGTTTAGGCAGTAACATGCGGACCATTGTGGTGGCTGCCGTGTCCGTGGCTGTATTTGATCCATTCAACCTTTACCCGGATTTTCCCAGATGGATACGGAGCAAATCAGTTGATTTATTCCCTGGGAGGCGGAAGGGAAGGATGTGCTTTAAAGGTTCTGCTGCCCGGTTCCCTGCCCCTGGTCATCAGCAATAGAAAGTAAACATCGGGCTGTGTCTGGTGGGTGTGATTATAGGCGAATTTCTGAGCGCAAAAGCAGGCCTGGGATATCTGATCACCTATGGCTCCCAGACCTTTGCCATGACCATGGTGGTGACCTCCATTGTGATCCTCTGCATTGTGTCAGGGGTTGTTGTACCCAGATTATCGCCTATGCGGAGCTGAAGATTAAAAGAGACAGTGAGTTAAAACTTTGTCTCTGGCCTGACTAATATAAGGGACAGGAGGGAATGACAAACCCTCCTGTCCCTTATATCCTGATTTTATCACAGGCACTATCCTTTAGTTCCAAACAGCCTATCCAGCGTTCTCTGCTGCAAACTGGCTGTTATACAGGGCTGCATAGTAACCGCCCTTTGCCAAAAGCTCCCTGTGGTTTCCCACTTCCTTGATATCCCCATGCTCCATGTACACAATCAGTTCCGCATCCTTTATCGTGGATAAACGGTGGGCGATGACAAAGCTGGTCCGGCCCTCCATCAGTTTGTTCATGGCCTTCTGGATCGCCACCTCGGTTCTGGTGTCCACGGAGGAGGTGGCCTCGTCCAGAATCAGGATTTCCGGGTCTGACAGGAAGGCCCTGGCAATGGTCAGGAGCTGGCGCTGGCCCTGGGCGATATTGGAAGCCCCCTCATGAAGCTCCATGTCGTAGCCTCCCGGCATAGACATGATGAATCCATTGGCGTGGGCTGCCCTGGCAGCGTCTGTCACCTCCTGGTCAGTGGCATCCAGCCTTCCGTAGCGGATGTTCTCTTTTATGGTACCTGCGAACAGCCATGTATCCTGCAGCACCATGCCTATCATGGAGCGCAGGGCCTCCCGTTTCATATCCCGTACATCTACGCCGTCGATGGTAATGCTTCCTCCCTTTACATCGTAAAAACGAAGAATCAGATTGACCAGCGTTGTCTTTCCAGCTCCGGTGGGTCCCACAATGGCAATCTTGTCGCCTGCGTGTACATGCAGGTCCAAATCATGAATCAGGGTCCGGTCCTCTGTGTAGCCGAACCGCACATGGCTGAAATCCATTTCCTTCCCGGATTTCGGGGAATTGCGGCTTCTCTGCTTCCGGCACCTCCTCCTTCGCATCCAGGAATTCAAAGACCCTTTGAGCTGCAGCCATAGTCGCCTGCATGATATTGGCGATGTTGGAGATCTGGTTGATGGGCTGGGAAAACTGGCGCAGATACTGGATAAAGGACTGTATCATACCGATGCTCAGCCTGCCGTTGATGCAGAGCCATCCGCTGACAACCGCCACCCCCACATAACCGATGTTGGTCAGCGCCTGTGTTAAGGGCATGATGATGCTGAAGAAAACTGCGCTCTCCAGCCATTGTTGTAGAGACGGTTGTTTATGTCCTCAAAATTCCCGATGACGTCCTCCTCTTTCCGAAGGCGGCGATGACGTTCTGGCCGTTATACATTTCCTCCACATACCCGGTGAGTTCCGCCCAGGGCGGACTGCTGCCCCCGGAAATACCGCTGGGAATGTTTTACCACCTTCATGCTCACCAGGCCGCAAACCGGGATAACACAAATGCCGATCAGTGTCAGCACCGGGCTGACCACCAGCATCATTACGAAAATGAATACCATGGTACAGACGGCCGTGATAACCTGGCTGATGCTCTGCTGGAGGGAGGTGTCGATGGTGTCCACATCGTTGGTGACGCGGCTCAGCACATCGCCGAAGGTATTGCTGTCAAAATAGGCCAGGGGCAGACGGCGGATTTTCTTGTCCACTGCCATGCGCAGATCATGCATTGTGCGCTCCGCCACTCCTGCCACAATGTACTGGCCGGAATAGTTGAACAGAAAAGCCAGTACATACACACAGCCCAATTGTATCAGAACAGTGATGAACGTTCTAAATCCCTGGAGGACCCCGGCGCTGTCCACGGCCACGGCCACCAGCGCATCCATGGCCCTGCCAAGGGTATATGGCCCCTGGGTGGTAAACACGGCTCCCATCACAAGGCAGGCCACCATGAGAATGATTCTGATTCGGTATGGTTTCATAAAACGGAACAGACGGCCCATGGTGCCCTTGGTATTGATTTTCTTATCTGCTGCCCTCACATTCATTTGCTTCATGCACTCATCTCCTCCTCTGACAACTGGCTCCGGACGATTTCCTGGTAGGTGCCGCAGGTATTTAAAAGCTCCTGTGGGTACCAATTCCCATGACCTTCCTTCATCCATCACTATAATCCGGTCCGCATTCATGATAGTGCTGACACGCTGTGCTACGATTACCACAGTGGCATTCCCCGTCTCTTTGGATAATGCCTGGCGCAGGGCGGACTCCGTTTTGAAATCAGGGCGGAAAAACTGTCGTCAAACACATATATCTCCGGCTTCCTGACAATGGCCCTGGCAATTGCCAGGCGCTGCCTCTGACCGCCTGAGACATTGCTTCCGCCCTGGGAAATGGATGAGTCAAATCCGTCCGGTTTATCTTCGATGAAATCCGTGGATTGTGCAATGGCGGCCGCTTCCTTCACCCGCTCATCGCTGGCCGAATCATCCCCAAAACGGATATTTTCCATGATGGTGCCCTTAAACAGCAGGGCTTTCTGAGGTACATAACCAATTTTTTTGCGCAGGGTCCTCCTGTCATAATCCTTTACATTGACCCCATCCACCAGGACCTCGCCCTCCTGGACATCATAAAAGCGGGGGATCAGTCCCACCAGAGCAGTCTTGCCGCTGCCCGTACTTCCAATGATGGCAGTTGTCTCTCCCGGCTTTGCCTCAAAACTGACATGGCTGACAGCCGGTTCCTTTGCCCCCGGGAAATAGAAGCTTACATCGCGGAAGGTGAGATATCCCCTCTGCCCGTCTGACAGCTTGGGAACCGCCGGATCCCCGATGGAATTTTCAGTATCCAGCACCTCACAGATACGGTCCGCCGAAGCAGCACATCTGGGGTACATGACAAAGATCATGGAGAGCATGGTGACAGACATCATGATCTGCATGACATACTGGATAATTGCCAGGATATCTCCCGGCATCACAGGCTCCGTACCGATTCCCTGGCCAGCACGCCACAGAAGTCCCACAACGGTCAGGTTTAATACCAGGATCAGGGATGGACCTATAAGTGACATTGCGTGCATCATTTTCACGGCGTTGTTCATCAGGTCCTTGTTGGCGCCGTCAAAACGCTTTTCTTCGTAATCCTCTGTCCCGAACGCCCGGATAACCCGGATACCGGAAAGCTTTTCCCGCATAATCAGGTTGATTCGGTCAATCCTGGTCTGCATCTTTCTGGAAAGAGGCATCGCCCTCCTGCCAATCAGGCTGATAATCAGCACCATCACCGGCATGGACACCACAAGTATGCTGGACATTTTGGGATTTCTTGCTGTAGGCCAGCAGGATGCCCACCACGCACATGATCGGAGCGGTCAGAATGATGCGCAGAAACATGACCATAAAATTCTGTACCTGGGTAATGTCATTGTTGGTGCGCGTAATCAAAGACGCGGTTGAAAATGTGTCGATCTCCGCCTGAGAAAAATACTCCACCTTTGTAAAAATCCTGCTCCTCACATTCCGTCCTAAGCCCAACGCGATTCTGGAGGCAAAAAAGCCTGTGGTAATATTACATACCATTCCCACAATGGCGATTCCCAGCATAATAACGCCGGTGTGAAGAATGTAATTCATATCCTTATCCGCGATTCCCCTGTTAATAATATCTGACAGATAGGTGGGAAGCCCAGCGTGGCCCCTACTCCGGCCGCCACACTGACCAGCACGCATCTGACAGATAGGTGGGAAGCCCCAGCGTGGCTCCTACTCCGGCCGCCACACTGACCAGCACGCATAGAAGTTCCGGCCGGAACGCGTTCAGCTCCGCAAATATTTTTCTTCATGTTTTGCCTCCTTGTTCTTGCAAAATAAAACATCCGGAAAAGTAGTTCAGCTCTGCAAATACTTTTCCAGACATTTTAACCCTTTTAAAATAGTCTCCAGATCTTCTTTGCTCATGGTATCCTTCTCAGAATGGCTGCCCATCTGCTCTATCATGCCCTGCACCAACGACCGCCCTTTTTCCGTAAGGGCCACATTTATAAAACGGGCGTCTTTGTCATTCTTTACCATTGTAATATGACCAGCCCGTTCCAGACGCCGGCAGAACATGGAGCAGTTTCCTTTCGTCACATGCAGACTCCTGCTCAGCTGAGTCAGGTTTACCTGTCCGTCCGCCAGAAAGAGATGGTTGAGCACCCTTCCCTGTTCCGGGGTAATGCCGAAGGGCCTGCACTTTTCCTCCACACATTCCCGGACAAGCCAGTTCACCTTGCGAAGCTCCTGAAACCACTGGTCCTTAAAATTAATAAACGCCATAAGGAACCTTCCTCCCGATTCTCTTAATTTTTGTACTTCCCCAGATAGTTTACATATAAACTATTATAGGATATCATTACAGCCGTTAAAAATAAAGAGCATTTTTATTAAATAAATATAAAAATTCAATAAATTGGCGGGACTTACCTTACATTTTTGAAGTTGACTGCATAATTATTCTCCCGGCAGAGAAACATTTTAGAGGAAAATTTCAAGAGGAAACTCCAAAAAAAATTTCAGGCCGCCGATACCTCTCATCAAGATATCAGCGGCCTGTTTTCCGGCTCTTATTCCATCTGTTTTGTTATCTGTTTTTTATCTGCTTTATTATCTGTTTTGTTATCTGTTTTACTATTTACTTTATTATCTGCTTCACGGTCTGCTTTGCTTGTCTGTTCTGTTATTTTTTCTGCCTGCATCACACCTTGATCCGCTCCGCAACCTCATTTCCGATTGCAAGGCGCATATTGTTCATTCCGATTATCATGCTGTCCCTTCCGTGCTGGAACACATTGATGGTACTTCCCTCCCTGATGTCATGCTGATGCATAAACTCCATGACCTGGGGATTGCCGAACATCCATTTAATCGTACAGACAGCTCCTGCCTTAACCTCTGATAATGACTGCATAACCACACCTCCGTTGCCTTTTCGTTCATACCCGGTATGAGCAGAGGGTCCCTTTTTCATGCCGGCCCTTCTGTTTAATTATATTGTAAACACCCTGAAGGCTGTTAGTCAACGGCAATGTGGGTTAGGCATTTTAATCTTTTTTTTTTGATGTTTAGTCCTCCGGGTCCGTAAATCCCATCAGCCTGCACGATGAAGCCGGCTGCATAGGATGCGAACAGACCTACGAAATACAGCGGGAATCTGGTGGTAATGAACGCCAGGGGGATTCCTGACAGCTCAGGAACCTTGGCCGCCACCTTCATCACAGCCATAATACTTCCTCCGATTCCTCCTCCGATACAGGAGGCTATAAACGGCTTTCCAAGGGAATGGTACAGCCCCACATCAGAGGTTCCTATACCCAGCATACCCACGGGAAGCGCATTCTTAATGGTCTTTTCAGTCTCTGGTTCTTTGTCTTTAAATATACGTAAAACGCAGCTCCCACCTGTCCCGCTCCGGCCATACAGGTAACAGGCAGCAGATAGGTGACGCCGAAATCCGCTATAAGCTGGGTGTTGACTGCTATCAGCCCATGGTGCATTCCGTCATTACCAGAGGCAGATAGATGGCTGAGGCCAGACCGGCCAGCACAGGCACCTTATAGATAATAAAGCTGACAAAGGCTCCTATGGTCTCCGATATGAAACCGCCTATGGGCTGGAATACCATCAGGCCCACAAAGGTCATGACACAGACCGTAATCAGCGGCCGCAGGAACATGTCCAGGAAATCCGGTATGACTTTTTGAAGCTGTTTCTCCAGCAGCACTGCCACATAGGCAATAATCAGTACAGATATCACGCCCCCCCGCCCGGGTGTAATGGACACATGGAACAGCTGTACCCCTGCCAGGGATGAACTGTTCAGTATGGAGGCCAGAACAGCACCGATAATGGGACTTCCGCCGAATTCCTTGGATGTATTATAGCCTACGATGATGGGCAGGATGGTAAAGACTGAGTAGGCCAGCGCGCTCATGATCTTGCCGAAATCCGTATCCTGAAAGCCCGGGAAAAATACATAGGATGATTCATAGACAGCAACCACCAGTCCGCAGGCTATGAATGCAGGGAATAATGGGAATGAAAATATTAGCTATCTTTTTCAGCATGTTCTTGTAGGGGACATTGTTCTTAGCCCTGTTTTCCTCTTTCAGGAGAACGGCCTCGTCCACCTCTTCACTTTTAATTTGGGTCCATATCGCTCATAAGCTGGGCCACTGCCGCCGCAGTGCCGGGACCCAGCACCACCTGGACATGGCTGCCCTCCTCAATGACCCCCAGTACGCCCTCCAGCTTCTTAAGCTCCTCCCGTTTTATATTTCCCGGATCCTTTACAGTCAGCCTGCCCGGGTATAGCAGTTGCTATGGTCCTGATATTGGATTCGCCCACCAAATTACAGATTGATTGTGCCAGCTCTTTCTTTGTCATAAGATACCTTCCCCTTTCTTATCTCTTGCCTGTCATACCGTCTTTTTAGTATCGCCCACTCCTGTACCGCTGAAAAACCTGCCTTCTCATAAATCCTTCTGGCAAAATTGGTTTCCGTCACAAAAATCGTCATGTACTCCGCTCCCATGTTCTTAAGCTCCTGACACAGGCTGAAGAACAGTACATTGCCGATTCCCCTTCCCCGTCAGCCGGGTCCACTGCCAGTGCCGAAAGAAACCCCGCCCGTTTTCTCCGGATACACGGTTCCGGCTGTGCCCATCACCCTGCCGTCCCTGTCCTCCACTATGAGAATCTTCTTATGTTCCTGGATTCCGTCCGGAATTTTTCAGGAACGACTGGTCCTTCAGACGCTCAAACATTTCCTCATATCCGAAATTCCCGGCACTGTCAAACCAGGCAACTCTGATTCCCTCCGACTCCAGCTCCATGATGTGTTTCTGTACATCTGCCGGAATGTAAAATTTTTCCAGTTCCAGGTAATAAGAAACCTCTTTTTGAACCAGCTCATACCCCCTTCTCTGAAAAAATATATATCCCGGGGAATCTGTCCTGATTCCCGGCGCCTTATTGTGCTCATGGCCCTCCCGGTCTATGTACCAGGACATTTTAATAGGGCATTTGTGGCTGATTCTTATTTCATGTTTTCCCTGGCCCTTCAGAAATGCTTCCGCTTTTTCCAAAAGGCTGCTCCCCACCTCTGCCTTCATATTCCTCTTTTTACCACCAGAAGGAATATATAGCCCGGCGTATTGTCCCGGTTTTGTCCCGGCAGGAATTCCTTCTGGCTGATTGCCGCTGCAAACCCTGCCAGGCTGCCGGAATCCGTAAAAGGCCAGAATGCATCCCCCGGGGTCAAATCCGGTTTATCCAAAAGCTCTGGCTTCCATTCTTCCGGTGAATCATAGGCCTTATACCGGATACGCACTGCTTCCTCTTTCCACAGCCGCACCATCTGCGGCAGCATGGTTTCCTTATACGTCCTGTATTGCATTACGAACATACCCCAGCTCGATTTAATCTTGTCTTTGGGATTTTGCGCTGCACTGCAGCAGAATCATGGTGATTGCCAGCTTTACGCTTCCCTCCGCCTCCTCCAGACTGTCCCTGGCTTCTTCCCGGGTGCATCCGGTGGCTGTCATGACAATATTTTCCGCCCTTGTAATCAGCTTCTTATTGGTCTGCACAACATCCACCATCAGGTTCTGGTAAACCTTGCCGATACCACCATGCTTCCTGTGGATATCATATTCAGAACCATCTTCTGGGCCGTGCCGGCCTTCAGCCTGGTGGAACCCGTAAGGACCTCGGGGCCCGGCACAGGTTCAATGGCAAGGTCTGCCTCCTTCCTATCTCAGAATCCCGATTGCAGGACACGGCCACTGTTCTGCATCAATCTTTGGCATACCTGAGGCCGTATATCACATAAGGCGTCCTTCCGCTGGCAGCCAGCCCGATGACGATATCTGCCGGGGACAGATGAATCTCCTTCAGGTCTTCCTCCCCCATGATCTGGCTGTCCTCTGCTCCCTCCGCTGCTCTGATAAAGGCAGGGGTGCCGCCCGCCATCAGGCCCACCACCACGTCCGGCGACACCCCGAAGGTGGGAGGACATTCCACCGCATCCAGTACCCCCAGCCTTCCGCTGGTACCTGCTCCTATATAAATGATCCTTCCCTTTTGTTTCAGACTGTCCGTACACCAGACAATAGCCTGGGCAATCTGGGGCAGGACCTCTTCCACTGCCTCCACAGCCTTCCCGTCCTCCCGGTTCATAACGGTAACAATTTCCAGGGGCGTCATCTGGTCCAGCCCCATGGTCTCCTTATTCCTGCTTTCTGTTACCAACACTGACAAATCTATCATGGTGTTTCCCCCCTTACAATGCGTTTTGGTTTTCCTCCGGTCCCTCGGATTTAGCTATATGGGTCTTTCTGAACTGCTCCATACACTCGTCATACCGCTTGTGCACATAGGCCGTATACAAAATATCTATCATGTTCAGCTGGGATATTCTGGATGACATGGCCCCGCTCCTGAATATCAGTTCCGTTGCAGCCACTGCCAGGTTATAATCAGCCATGGACGGACCAGAGGCGACTGCTCAAACCTGGATATGGTGATGACCGGCGCCTCCCTCAGCCTGGCCTCCCTGGCACATGTTATCATTTCCTCAGTAAGGCCGGAATAGCTGACGATCAGAGCCAGGTCGCAGCTTCGGATGTTTCTGGCCTGCAGGAGCTGGGCATGCCAGTCATCACAAATCACACATGCCTTGTTGACCCTGAGAAGCTTCAGATACATGTCCCTGGCCACCAGCAGGAAGAACCAATTCGAACATATACACGGTCTGGCTCTGTCCAGCAGTTCCACACATTGATTCAGGATATCCAGGTCCACAAGCTCCTGGTATTGTCAAGAGACACTATGTTCTTATAGGTCACCTTGTTCACCAGTTCCTCCAGGCTGTCGTCCTTTTTTATCTCCTGCTCCATGGGACGCGTGCTCTCCTGCGCAGGGCCGACTCATACAGCAGCGATTTCTGCAGCTCCTTGTAGCCCTCAAAGCCCATCTTCCTGCAAGGCGGACAATGGTTGCCGCTGAAGAAAATGTTTATCTGCCAGCTGCTTTATACTGTATCCTGCGGCTTCCTCTGGATTTTCCCTTAAAAATCTGAGGACCCCTTTCTCAGCCCTGCTGTGTCTGAATATTCCTGTATCCCAACCATTACACTCCATATTGGTTCCTTTCTATGACTTTATATTACTCCTTTGAACGCTTTTGTCAATATTATCCGATTTTAATGAAAAAATGTTTCATATTTTGATTTTTCGCCTTTATTGCGCGTAAATACTGAAAAGCCGTCGCTTTTTACTGAGCGGCGGCCTTACCGGACCATAACTGTGCAGCATTACCTGGTATATGATTTCCTGAAAGCATTGACTGGAAGAATGAACTGGAAGCATTGACTGGAAGCATTAACTGAAAGCATTGACTGGAAGCATTAACCGGAAGCATTATTCCCCCTCCGGCCCGGCCTCCTTAGGCAGCCAGTCCGCTTTGACATAGTACAGGAACATACCGGCCGCGCAGATGACCCAGGTAATGGGCCATCCCGCCATGACCACCATCAAACTGTGAGTCATGGGCACTGCCACAAGCAGGTAAATCTGTCTCAGAACCACGAAGCTGCCCAGCATAAAGAACATGGGGACCTTGGAAAGTCCCGCGCCGCGCAGGGCGCCGTTTAGTACCTGGATCACGGGCATCACAATATATGCTCTGGAGAAAATGCGAAGCATACTGCTTCCGTTCCCAATTACCTGGGGATCATTGGTAAACACGCTGATTAACAGGGGCGCTCCGAAATACATTCCCACTGAACCTGCCAGAATAATCAGGGAACTCATAACCCAGGCGGCAAATATTCCCTTCTTCACCCGTTTATACTTGCGTGCTCCGATGTTCTGTCCCACAAAAGTGGTGATAGCCATATTAAAGCTCTGAAGGGGCAGCTGGAGAAATCCGTCAATCCTCAGGGTAGCGGAATATCCGGCCATGGCAGCCGTTCCGAACCGGTTGATATAGGACTGCACCACCACGTTGGAAAATGAGGTGATGCTCTGCTGACAGGCAGCCGGAAAGCCAAAGGCAATGATTTTGCGGATCATTTTCTTGTGGAACCGTATCTTGCGGATTTCCACCTTGTAATCCTCACGGGTATGCATCAGCTTGTGCGCGATACCATGATGAGCTCACGGCCTGGGCCATGATGGTGGCAATGGCCACGCCTGCAATGCCCATGTGAAACCCGCACACAAAGGTGAAATCCAGGATGATATTCACGATACTGGCCACCGCCAGATAGAGCAGTGGATGCCTGGAGTCCCCCACCGCGCGCAGTATGCCTGAGCCCATATTGTAAAAGTGAAAATGTGATTCCACAGAAATAAATCATCAGATATAGAGAAGAATGGGGAAGGACGTCCTCCGGCACCCCGATTGCCCTGAGAAGGGGCCCTGTATACAGCAGTCCCAGCCCGGTAAACACTATGCTCAACAGCCCCGTAAGGGCCATAGCGCTGTGAACCGCCCGGCTCATAGCCTCACCCTGTCTGGCCCCGAAGTATTGGGAAATCACCACTCCCGCGCCGGTGGACAGGCCCATGAAGAACCCACCACCAGCATATTGATGACCGGGGTCAAGCCCCCACCGCCGCCAGGGCGTTGGTATTGACAAATTTCCTACCACAAGGAATCCACTGTATTGTACAGCTGCTGGAAAAAATTCCCTATCAAAAGAGGGATTGAAAACCAGAAAATAGACTGAAAGATACTGCCGTCAATCATATCCGTATTAGCGCTTTGCAAGACACCACCACATTCCCAATCATTGGTGACCGCCCTCCCTGTAACTTGGAATATAAGACCATTACCAAAGTCCATACCGAAGCCGCTTTCTCTATCATACATGATTTTCGTGGATTTTTCTATCTGTTTCTCTTTAATTCCTTCTGCTTTATACCTTTTGTTTTATATCTTCTGTTTCATACCCTCTGTTTCATACTCTCCTGTTTCCATACCCTCTGTTTCATACCTTCTGTTCTATACCTTCTGTTTATTC
>SCPN01000223.1_pt1 | contig 11912 bp, 12 predicted proteins | sample 6106831 | NCBI WGS metagenome assembly SCPN01 (sample SAMN10720447, study PRJNA508395) | human gut metagenome | isolation source: Participant 1, 0 month
GAGAGACAAAAGAGATAAAGATAGGATAATGCAAAAAAGGATCAAATTCAGGATCTACCCAGAACAGAGAACAGAAAAACTTCATCCACCAGACGCTGGGATGCTGCCGGCTCATCTACAACCGGGGGCTTGCCATGCGTAGGGAAGGCTATGAAAATGGGAAAAATCGGCTATACCCAGACGTCTGCCATGCTGACGGAACTGAAAAAAGCAGGAAGAGTTTGCTTTTCTAAGGAAGCTGATTCCATTGCATTACAGCAGTCTCTGAGGATCTCGACCGAGGATTTGTGAATTTCTTTCAGAAACGGGCTTCCTATCAACCTTCAAAGTAAACATAACCGGTTCCAGTCATACAGGACCATAAACCAAAAGATAATATCCGCATTGTGGGAAGATATATCAGACTTCCAAAACTTGGTTTTGTTAAAGTGCGTCAGTCGATGGAAGTGAAAATTAACCACGTAACCATTGAGCATACACACCGGCTGGAAAATATTTTGCAGTTTTAAATGTTGATTTTGAACCGGAACCACGTCAGAATGGTGGGTGGTACAATTGGAATTGATGTGGGAATCAAAACGTTCTATTCCGACAGTAATGGTAATACAGTATCAAATCCCGGATATCTGGAACGCTCGATGCGAGCTCATAAGAGAACAGCGCAGACTTTCCGGAAGCGGAAAGATTCCCATAACCAGGAGAAGCAGCGGATCAAAGTAGCCAGAGTACATGAGAAGATAACCAATCAAAGGAATGATTTCCTGCAGAAACAGTCAACGCTGCTGGTGCGTGAACCAAACCATCTGTATCGAAGATTTGAATGTGAAAGGAATGATCCGGAACCATAAACTGGCAAAATCCATAGCAAGTGTTTCCTGGGCAAAGTTTTTGAAATGCTGGAATATAAGGCGATTTGGTATGGAAATGAATACGCAGAGTACCAACGATGTATCCGAGCAGCCAGACCTGCAGCTTTTGTGGCTGCCGGAATCCGCTGGTGAAAATCTGTGCATTCGTATCTGGGAGTGCCCAGAATGTCACGTGGTCCATGACCGGGATATGAATGCAAGTATTAACATACTGAAAAAGGACTGCAGATGCAGTCTGCATAAAAGATAAAAAGCTGTACCGTAGGGCATGCAGGATACAGGATAAAATAGCTTTGGACACTGTAAACATTGCAGTACCGTAAAGTATTTAATGCAGTTTTGGAGAAACAAAATCCCCTATTTACTGATATTTATGAATGAACAAAGACTACAGCGTGGAACGAAAGGGAAAATATGATAGAAAAAGTATACGATGATAATACGTTATCATTCAAAGAAAAAGGATTGTATACAGCAATCTACCTGAACGAAACCATGAACGTGGATCAGTTAGTGGAATCTGGAAAAGATAAAGCAGATGCTGTACGATCCGGTTTAAAAAAATTGATTGAAAAACAATACATAAAAAAAAGTGTTGTCCGGGAAAAAAACGGAAATTTCGTTACGGTATATTACCAGGTAATTGAGTAAAATGTATCATACATCTTGCGGAAGCACAGTGACCACGTAGAAAAATGGATAACCCCAGTTGTAAACGTGTCAGAGCTTGCAGAATGGACAAAACTGCCTGGTATGGTAAAAGTACCAGGCAGACAAAAAAATCAAAATAAGGGTGTAAATTGTGACGCAGTGACGAAAATGGGGCTACGGATCGCAAAAGGCTAGAAACAGGAGGTTTTTACTATGGCAGTCTACAAAAGAATCCAAAAAATAGATGGTTATACGATGATGTCAAATTATCATTTACGCGACATGAATCTTTCCCTAAAGGCAAGCGGATTGCTGTCTTTGGTATTATCCCTTCCTGCAGACTGGAAATATTCGGTATCCGGTTTGACAGCTATCGTAAAAGAAGGAAAGAGTGCAGTCATGTCTGCGCTGAAAGAGTTAGAGGAGAATGGATATCTGAGTAGAATGGAATATAGGGAGAATGGAAGATTTCAGGGTGTGGAATACATTTTTTTGGAGTATCCTGGCCAATTAGAAGATATAGAAAATCCAAAAGGCCATGAACAGATCATTCAGAAAATGCAGCGAGAAGTAGCCGAACGAATGCAGGAAGGAATGAAAGAAGAAAAAAGTACGTCTCAGAAAACAAGCAGAAATGAGGAATTACAAAAATTAAAAAAAGTCCATTCAGAAAAGCAGGAACAACCAGAGAAGCAAGATGAAAAAGACTTACAATCCCAGCATTTATCGAAAGAAAATCCATGTCGGGATTTTACGGAAATGGAAAACCGGTATACGAAAAATCCAGATCCGGTACAGCCATATCAGGATTTTACGGAAACCGATTTTCCGTATACGGATTTTCAACCACAAATAATTAAAGATATACCAATTAAAGAAAATGATATAGATAATCATATCATATCCTATCAATCAAAGATGAATAATATAAAGCGGGGAACAAAAAGAGGTGGGATGGATATGATGGATCGGATATCTGCCTACCGGGAACTGATTCGGAAAAATATTGATTACGAGAACTACCCGCCGATCTATAACAAGCAGGAAGTGGATGAACTGATCGAGCTGATTGTAGAAACCCTAATGCTGCCGCCGGATGCAGGAACAATTCGGATTGGAGGAAAGGAACGTCCTGTTCCGATTGTAAAAAGCATGTTCCTGAAGCTGGATAAAGATCACATCTGTTATATCCTGAAGTGCCTGCACAATACGGAAAAGAAAATCGGGAATATTAAGGCGTATCTTTTGACGGCACTGTATAATGCGCCAATGACCATCCAGAATTATTATACCAATCTGGCTAATTGTGATTTGGCACCGGATAACAGGCAAAAGTAAAACGAAAGGAAGAGAAATATGGGAAAAGGAAAAAGAGTAAAAATGGCCGTATCAAAAAAACAGCCAGAGAAAAAAAGGCAGAAAAAGAAAAGCAGCTTGTGGATCATAGCGTTGATTGCTGTTATTTTGCTGATTCTTGTTGGAGTCGTATTTTTGGTACTGCCAAAATTTCGAAAAGAAGCTGCACCGGAAAAACCGGAAACGATCAAGGTGGAAGCTGCAGAGAAAAGCTATGCTGCCGGAAGTAGGATTTCAGAAAAAAATTTCCGCGTATACGGAATATCCGGGAAAAAGAAACAGCTTCTGGATGCAGATACATACAGCGTGTCACCGACTAAAGTGCCGGCACATGGCCACAGTGTTACCGTAGAGGTTTCCTCCAAGGCATATCCGGATATCAAGGCAGAGATAACAGTGCTTATTGACCGTGATGAAAGTGTTAGGTATAAAATCGGCAGAGAAAATCCAGATGATGTGGAGGCTATCCTGTATTCCAACGGGGATCTAGAAATATCCGGAAAAGGAAGCGTCCGGAATTTCAAATCAGATTCTGCGCCATGGAAGAAAGATTCTGTTAAACGGCTGACCTGGATTGATCCGGAGGCAGAAGTGGAAAGCATGGACTACTGGTTTACAGGAAATGACGAATACCTGGAAACATTGTGCCGCATTCCGGACACAGTGAGAAGCATGGTGGAAACATTCAAGAATGCCACAGCGATGACCAGTATGCCGGATATGTCTGGTGCGGTCCGGCTGGAAGATATTACATCCTGCGCAGAAGGGTGTATTGCACTGGAAAAGGCCATGGAACTTCCAGGGAATATAAAACAGGCAAAAAAAGCATTTTACGGTGATACGGCACTGATTGAGGGAGCCGATACAACAGCCTGTATGCAGCTGGAGAACATGGATTCTATGTATTACGGCTGTGTGGCCCTGGCATCTGTCCAGATTCCGGACAGTGCGAAGGAACTCTCGAATATCTGCAATGGCTGCGTCAACCTGAAAGAAGTGCATATCCCATCAGCTGCACAGAAAATGAACAGCAGTTTTTTCGGATGTACCGCACTGGAATCCATAACCGGTGAAATCCCATCTTCCTGTACGGATAGCGGGAACCTGTTTTCCGGCTGTAAGTTCCTGAGTGGAACACTTACCGTTTCCTGTACATCCAGGACAACCCTTTCAAGCTCGTTTTCGGACGCTGCAACGGCTGGAACAGGACTTACGATCATTTTACGGTACGATGCAGAAAAATCGCAGGAAACGGCCAATACGGGCTTCTACGGGGGAACAAAAAGTGCAGATGAAATCCTGAACGCATTAAAGGCATCTATGGAAGCCACATTCAGCAGCGGAAGCCATATTACAATAACAACAAATGCAGATAAAACAGAGGGGTGATTAGAATGTAATAAAAATGCAATATGAAAAATAGCAAAAGACTCTTGTAATTACGGAATTGGAAAGGTAATATGATAATATGATCCAAAGAAATGAAAAAAAAGGGGGAGAAACCATATGGACATGAAAGAGCTTCGAAAAAATGCAGAAAAAGTAATAGCAGAACGTTTTCCGGACTTCAATTTTTCCACACTGGACTGGGGAGAGCTTGATCCATTCTATCTGGAGCATCCGGAAGAAATACCGATTGAGCATGAGTTTATTGGCTACCGGCAGGATGGTGATGTAGCGGAAGATTACCAGGGAAATCTGTATCTGATTCTTTGTGATCCAGGAATCCACCCGATCGGAAGTGTATGCATGGAACAGTCCGAACTGGACGATGCCGTAAAACTTGGAAAACGGGAAGATTATACCGGGGAACTTCTGGAAGAAATTCCGGAGTAAAAAGTGAAATAACAAAACAAGGAATCCCGTGTCAAACGTTGACACGGAATTCAAACAGAAAAATCGGTGTCAATGTTTGACACGGACGGAGGAAAAAGTATGAGAAAAAGAATCGCAATGGTACTTCTTGGCCTGAGCCTGGCAGTAGGCACACCGGCCGCAACAAATATGTTCCCAACAGTTTCTGCCCAGACAGTACAGGCAGCTGGAAAAACCGGATGGACGCAGGAGTCCGGAACCTGGTATTTTTATAAAGACGGTGTAAAACAGACCGGCTGGCAGACCTGGGACGGAAAAAAATATTATCTGAATGCAGACGGAACCATGAAAGCAAATGAGTGGATGATTGATACGGATGGATCGGTTTACTACTTCCGCAGCTGGGGTGGTGCTTACCTGAACTGCAAGGCAAGAATCAACGGCAGAAGTTATACATTCGGTGCAGACAGTAAGGTACAGGGTTCTCCCAGTGGGTTGTAAAAGGTGGAAAATGGTATCTGGTGAAAGACGGAAAAATTGCAACGGGCTGGCAGACCTGGGATGGAAATAAATACTACATGAATAGTGATGGAAGTATGCGCTCCAATGAGTGGAGACTGGATGATACAGGGAAAATCCGCTATCTGTGCAGCTGGGGCGGCGCATATAAGAACAGATCTGCCAAAATCAACGGACGCTCCTACACTTTTGATGGTAATGCTAATGTAACCAACATGCAGTGGATCGTGATGGATGGACAGTGGAAACTGGCAAAAGATGGAAAAATTGCAACGGGCTGGCAGACCTGGGACAATAACCGTTACTATCTGAACGCAGACGGAACCATGAAAGCAAATGAATCTTTCACGGACGGGGGAAAAACCTATTTCTTCTGCAGCTGGGGCGGAGCTTATAAAAACTGCTGGCAGACCTGGAACGGAAAAAAATATTACCTGCATGATAACGGTGCAGCCTATCAGAATGAGTGGCTGAAAACCGGAGGAAAATGGTACTGGTTCCAGGCAGACAGCACCATGGCAGTGAACACAAGCTTTACATACAAAGATAACCTGTATTTTGTGGACGGAAACGGAGTTATGCTTTCCGGATGCTGGAAAGAGGAGAAAACGGAGCAAAATACTATATCCGGAGCTGGGGCGGAGCCTGCAAGGATATGCAGATGAAAGATTTCCGGAAAGACATATTATTTCCGATCAGACTGCAAGATGGTAACGGATCAGACGGTAAACGGAAATTACTACGGAAAAGACGGTGCGCTTACAACAAAACCAGCAGCAAAACCGACAGAAACACCGAAACCAACGGAGACACCAAAACCAACGGAGACACCAAAACCGACGGAAACGCCAAAACCAACGGAAACGCCGAAACCAACAGAGACACCGAAGCCAACGGAAACGCCAAAACCAACGGAAACGCCGAAACCAACAGAGACACCGAAGCCAACAGAGACACCGAAGCCAACAGAGACACCAGCAGAAACCGTTTATGCAACAAGCGTAACAATTACACCGAACAGTAATCTGGAATTAACTGAAGTTGGACAGACACTGCAGCTGGCCGCAACCGTATATCCGGAAAATGCAACCAACAAAGCGGTAAAATGGACTTCGGATGATCCGGAAGTAGCAAGTGTAGATGAAAATGGACTTGTAACCGTTCATAAAAAAAATGGTATGCGAAAAGTTATTATCTCAGCTGATGCAATGGGATCTAAGCCAGACGGAGGTGTTGTTGGAAGATACGTAGAAGTAAAAATTAATATCCCATATACCAATGAAGAGGCTCTTGGAATGACTGTTTACGATCAGGAAGTTTCCAGAAAGATTTTCGATCTGGTAAATGAAGAACGTGTCAAAGAAGGACACGCAGCCATGATCTGGGATGATAAGCATTGTTATCCGAGAAGCGTTGCCGCTGCCGGATACCATATCATGAGATCAATCACACAGCCAGGATACGGAACTTCTGATAATCTGGCCCTGCATGGTGGCAGACAGAACGGCTGCGGCGGTGGTCTGTCATATACAGATTCCGATGATCTTGCCCGCCAGATCTTCAACCTTTGGATGTCCTCTCCAGGCCATAAAGCAAACCAGATGGATGATTATAATGCATATGGAGCAATCGCTGTAATGTATGGACAACCGCAGGAGTATAACGGAAGAAAGATTGTGAATTTCTCAGCTGTATTTTCCTTCTCAGATCAAGATTATGATTATGCAACAACCTGGGAACATATGGACGATGGTATGAGTGATGTACTCGGCATGACAGAAAACGATTATTATCAGATTACAAACTACTTTATCCGATAAAAAAGAATCCCCTCTCGTAGACGAATTGCGAGAGGGGATTTGTATGTCGAAGAGGTAGTAAAATAGTCGATGATATGCTATACTGAATCTAATCAGATCAGAACGTGATAGGGATAGTCTGGTGGTTGTCCTTTCTGAAAACAGAAGGGGGCAATGCCAATGAATACAATGGAAGTGTTGACACTTTTACTTGTTGTTTTTGCGGCGTTATCTTACATAAACTTCCACCGCAAGTAGAAAGAAAGCTATTCCCTACCGCAAATAGGGGATAGCCTATGTCTCTTGTTGCTCTTTGTAATAATTTAGATTATTTCAGAAAGGCAACCACCGACACTGGTATATCCTTGATTGCTTCTGATTTGATTATAAGCTGCCGGACGAAAAAAGTCAAGCAGTACGGGGGATGCGCAGAACTTTGTGCATCCCTTTTTTAGAAAAAAGGCAGTTATAAAAATGTCATCTTTTTTTGAAGAAAATGTCATATCTTTTGAAAAAATGTCATGTTTTTTGAGAAAATGTCATGTTTTTCAAAAAAATGTCATATTGCACGTCACAGAAAGGTATGCTATGTTATACTTGCAAAAGAAGGAAAACAGAAGGGACAGCAGGTAGGACAAAAAAATCTTTCAATTGCTCGTGTCAATGATTGACACGGAAAAAAGAAAAATGGGCTTTCATGCATCAGAACATGGTTTTCATGGGCTGGTGCATTTTTTATGCCCATTTTTAGGGGGTGACGCCGTTGCACGGAAAAAGTGGCAACAAAAAGTAAAAAAGAGAGGAAAAATGAAAACAAAAGTAATACACGCATTCCTATGGATTCTGGTTTGTATGGTGCTTGGTATTACCTGTTATCAGTGCCGTGATTTAAGGGGTTATGTGATTCTGTCAGGTTCTATGGAACCTGTGATTCCCACAGGATCAGTGGCAGTTGTGGATTCATCGAAGAGGGATGTACGTCCAGGAAATATTGCTACGTTTGAGAGGCACGGGGATCTGGTGACTCACCGGATTCTGTCAAAAACAGAAGAGGGATACCAGACAAAAGGGGATGCAAACACAGATCCGGATTCCGGAACCATTCCGGCAGAAAATATACGTGGAACATATCTGTTCTGCATTCCATATTCTGGGCTACGGATTCATGTGGGCTAAAAACCACATGTTTCTTACCGTAGGTTTTCTGGCGCTGTTCATGCTTCTGGTTTTCTGTTTTCCGGAGAAAAGACCTGAACCAAAGGAACGGGAACAGGTAAAAAAAACAAAAAGAAAAAAAGGAGAATTACGATTATGACAAAGAAAAAAGTAGCAGCATTTTTTACAGCAGCAGCACTATGCGGCGCACTGGCCGTTGGATCATCCATGGCATATCTGACAGATCATGATTCTGTAACCAACAAATTTTCTGTAGGTAAAGTAGACATCGTTGGCCATGAGCCGAACTACACACCGGATAATGATGGAAAAACCAACAATATCGTTCCGACCCAGGTGATCAAAAAAGACCCGCAGATCGAAAATGTTGGAAAAAATGATGCTTATGTATATCTGGATGTTTCTATCCCGATTGCAAAGGTGATTACTGTTAATGCTGCAGGTAACCGTTTGAATGGAGGCGTTGCAAAAGATACAGAGCTGTTCTCCATGAACAATGTTTCTAAGAAATGGACTCTGATGTACAACAAGCGTGTAGGAGATAATATGGTTTACACCTACAGCTATAACGAAATACTTGCACCGGGAAAAACAACAGATCCGATCTTTACAAGCCTGACAGCTGCCAATATTGTAGAGGGACAGCTGGATGGAAAAGATCTGAATGTGCCGGTACATTACTATGCAATCCAGGAACTCAACACCGGAGAAGGAACCACGATTCCACAGAAAGCAGCTTCCGCATGGAAAAAATATGAACTGCAGAACCAGGGCCAGGCAGGACAGATCACGACTCCGCAGTCTGACGAAAGCGGAAATAATGAGGTTACAACCGTTGATGGAAACGGAAATGCAGCATCGGATGAAAACAAAACAAATACCCTCAGATGATGTTCAGGTTGAGCCGGAACAGGATGGAAACAACACTTTATCATAAGAATACTTTAAATAACAGTCCGGAAAGCCATCCGGACTGTTCTGAAAAAAAAGGGAAAACAGCATGAAAAAAAAGAAAAAACGAATGCTGTCCATTGCCGGAATGTGCTGCTGCGGTTTTCTTGCAGTAGCTACCGCAATATCAGGATCTTCTGCTTGAACGGACCATGATGAAGTAGTAAACATTATCAGGACTGGAAATAACACCATTATTCCGGATGAGGATTTTCCGACACCGACACCGGTTCCATCCAGCGGATCAGTAGTAAAAAAAGTCAGAGCAAAAAATACAGGAGATGTACCTTGCTATGTCCGGGCATATATTACATGCAGTGAACCTGTAAAAGAGTTCACGGGACTTGATACCACAAACTGGGTCAAGGGAAATGATGGCTATTACTATTACAAAAAGCTGTTCCGGTTGGAGGAACAACAACTTATCTGTTTACGGGGGTTACTGTTGCAGATGAATATGAGCAGGATAACCTGGAAGTAACAGTTTACGAGGAATCCGTTCAGACAACAGATGGTCAGAAGGAATACACTTCTTATCAGGACGCATGGAAACGGTTTGGAGGAGGTGGCCAGTAATGAAAAGGAAAATTGCAATAGCAGCCGGAATTCTGGTCACGGCAGTAAGTACCATCAGTGGATCATATGCTTACTATCAGGACAGCGTTACCGTTACAAACCACATCAGTACCGGTGATGTAAACATTGGAATCCAGGAATACGAAAAAGATGGTGATACGGAAAAAGTTTATGCAGGACCGAAAGAGGGAATTGTTCTTCCTTCCCAGACCATTTCGAAAATTCCGAGAATCACAAATTATGCGGAAACCTGCTACATCCGGGTGAAAACCACTTATTCCGGAGAGGCATCGGATTCCGTGTCAAACGTTGACACGGAAAAGCCAGAGGAAGATTCCAAAACGGATGCAGACCCGAATGAAACGCCGGAAGCAACAGAAGAGACAGCACAGGAAACGACAGAAAATGCCGAAACGGAAGTAACACCAGCACCGGAAGAGCCAGAAAAACCGGAAATAACGCCTGAACCTACAGAAACACCTTCGGTGGATCAGGATAAGGAAACGCCTGCGGAGTATGTTCTGAGTGATGAAGAACTGGATGGAATTTCCGATGAATGGGTAAAACAGGGTGAGTATTATTACTATACGCAGCCGTTGAAAAACGGAGAATCCGCAGACTTTTTCCAGAACGTAACGATTCCTGAAGCGTGGACATCAAAAGCACAGGACAGGGTTCTTGGACTTACTGTGACCGCAGAAGCGGTGCAGGCAGCAAACTTTACACCGGATTTTAATTCGGAATCCCCATGGGGCGATACGGAAATTGAACAGTGCGTACATGAGACGGATAACAGCATCACAGAAGTGACAAAACAGGTATACCGCTATGTCCGTCACTTATGAAGGGGCTGCCAGAAAGCTGGTGGCTGCGCCGGAAGATTTCTTTAGAAATTTACAGACGGCAATGCCTGGCGATACGATCAGTGATAGTTTTCAGCAATACGACAGCAACCAGTGCCGAATTTTTCTTCCATAACGGAAACGCCTGGAAATTTAACGGATGAAGAACTTGACCTTTTAAAACAGTTTAAATTGACGATCACGCAAAACCGAAAAACCCTGTATAACGGTGATTTGCAGGCTGCATCCCTGAATCAGGAAATCAGTCTTGGAACACTGGAAACAGGGAAAAATTCGCGGGTACAGTTTACGCTGCAGTTACCGGCAGAACTGAAAAATGCATATGCAAAACGGGAAAGCATGGTAAACTGGATTTTCCGTGTACAGGGTGCTGAAGAACCGGGCAAAAACGAACCGTCCCCTGCCATTTCGCAGACTACGGCACCAAAAACCGGTCTTGCAGATCCATACGTTTTTGTTCCTCTTGGAATTGCGGCGGTAACGGCTCTTGGAACCGTGAAACTGTCCCGTAAAGAGAAGAAAGAGAGGAGGAAAAAACTGTGAAACGATGGAAAAAGGCACTGTCAGGGCTGCTTATGGCAGCCTTGATGGTAACTGGAATTTCTTTCCCGGAAAATGTTTTTGCTGTCAGCGCAGGCATGGATGGGTTACCATCTGTGGTTGATTCTGGCATTGGAAAAAAGGTAGATACAAACAGCACGATTGACGGAACCTACAATTTTACGCCAGTCATTGGAGCAAACACAAAGGTTTCATTCGGTAGTACAGATGGTACGAAATGGGATAATCAGTTTTGCGTTAATGGTGAAAAATATGCACAGGTGTGTTCGAAATGGTGGCCATTATCAGATATAGGTGATAATGGAAATACCCGTTCTTTTATTCCGTATGAAAGATTAAAAGGAAAGATGTATGCAGAGTATACCAATGTAGGCAATGCTAATGGTTTACCTGTTACCATGCGGATCTGTTTTTTGGACTGGCAGAATACTAATATCAGCGGGTATCCGGGATATGAAGATGTAGACAATGTTGTTGTTTCTGTAGACAATACAAAAGGCGGTGCAACTCCTGTCATTGATATTAAAGGCTTGAAATGGATTAAGGTAAGATTTTCATATTACGATGAAAATGGAAATCCACTTAAGGTTAAGGGACATTTCACTTTATCTGATCTGGACTATTCCCAGGGATTTTATATTGATGGAAAAGTCGATGGCATTTACTGTCACGAGAGGAAGCTGATGATCGTCTAATCTATGATGCAAGAACGGATGCAATCTGGTCAGCAAAAAAGGGTTCAAATGCAGATGATGGTACTTCACCGGATAACCCGG
>SCPN01001194.1_pt1 | contig 11897 bp, 10 predicted proteins | sample 6106831 | NCBI WGS metagenome assembly SCPN01 (sample SAMN10720447, study PRJNA508395) | human gut metagenome | isolation source: Participant 1, 0 month
AGGAATATCGATCGATAAGGGTAAATTATTGAATGAAGAGATAGAATCTACTGTTAGGATCACGAAAGATGACGCTAAAATAGTGTATCATCCACTGAAATCTTCATTTCGGATACAAGTGGATAGTATTCGTTTTCATGAGGGAAGTGGTACCCCTTATATTGAAGGGAAGATGGAAGGCATCCTATATAATATAGAGAATTCGGAAGATTCGATCGTCATAAAAGATGCTATATTCGGAATACACTAACTTGGAGCCGAATAATGATATAGAAGCAATATTTAGATTGAATGGGAGTTCTATATCATGATATGTCGAACTTTTATTCAATCTAAATATTAAATTAATACCTTGTAAGTAATGAAGAAGTTGTTTGTTCTGTTAATATTGCTTTTATCTTTTGGTCGATCGCAGGCCGCTGATATAGAAGCTCGTACCGGAATACTAGGAGGAGATGGATGGGGGCTTCAGACGGGGGCGTATATAAACTTTCCACAATCACGGTTGTTTTCTATACAAACGGGATTGTTGCTGCATACCGCAGGGAATTCGTTTTCATATGGAGATGATTGGAATATTGATTTTTTTGTACCCGTCTATGCTTCTTTTCATATTCCGTTGAGCGATAAAGTGAATCTCCGATTAAATGCGGGTGCTTACACCGGTAGTGGTGAATATTGGAATCTGGGAGCTACGGCGGCGGCCGGTATAGAGGTAAAAAGATTTTATGTGGGAGTGAACTATTTCCAGAATTGTGTCAATGACCGGGATTTGAAATTGGGGTTGTCGGTTGGATATAAATTCACATTATTTTAATCTTTTATATATTTTGAGGATAGGGGTATTTGAGCGTTTCCTGTCTTACGATAAAAACAACGAGAATTATGGAGTCAACAAGTAAAAAACAGAATACCCCTAAACTTTGGTACTGGGGGGAACCTAAAGGAGGAATGAGCCTTGAGGATTGTGAGAAAATAGTAAAAGATATCCCGCATTTTGACAGGAAAACCCGGCTTGCGGATATGTATATAGCTTTTGTTTGACAGCAAGGGTTTCATTGTGGCATTTAACATAAGGAAGAGAGCCTGTTTTTATACATCGCTCTCTTTTTTTTATAACTTAGCCCCCAATTACTAAATCGAAGAACATGAAAAAGACTTTTTTATTAGCGATAGCCTTGTTGTGCTTTTGTGCCCCGATGAGCTTATTCGCACAAAAACAGCTTGCTTTCAAGGATGGGAAATTCAAGATCGTCCAATTTACAGACATTCATTGGGATCAGAAATCATCTAAATGCGCTAAGACAGTCGCTACGATACAATCCGTATTAAAGGCGGAAAATCCGGATGTGGCGATGCTGACGGGCGACGTGGTGACAGCAAATCCCGGTTTGGAAGGATGGAAGTCAGTGATCGGGATCTTTGAGGAGGCCAAGATACCGTTTACGGTGATGATGGGAAATCATGACGCAGAGATCGTTCCCAAGGACGAGATTTATGCCCTACTCAGTCAATCACCTTATTTTATGGGTGAGAAGGGACCGGGTGATATTCATGGAGCCGGAAACTATGTGGTACCGGTCTACAGTTCAGACGGAAAGAAACCGGCGGCCTTATTGTATTGTATCGACTCCAACGATTATCCTACGCTAAAAGATTACGGTACGTATGATTGGATTCATTTCGACCAGATCAATTGGTATCGTGAGCAAAGTATGCGCTATACCAAGGAAAATGGTGGCAAACCGTTGCCAGCCTTGGCCTTTTTTCATATTCCTTTGCTGGAATATAATGAGATCGTTGGGGCGGAGACTACATTAGGACAGAAAGAAGAATCGCTCTCCCAAGATCAACACGGGCTTCTTCGCTTCCTTGGTGGAAATGAAGGATGTGATGGCTACTTTTGCCGGGCACGATCATGATAATGATTATATAGGAATGTTATATAACGTGGGACTAGCTTTCGGGCGTGTATCCGGATGGGACGCTTATGGAGATTTCGAGCGGGGTGGCCGTATCATTGAATTGCGTGAGGGCAAGTTTGAGTTTGATTCATGGATTCGTACCTCGTCCGGAATGCCGTCAATCAAGGATGGATGGATCATTCTAAAAAGGTCTTCAAATCGGATCATAAATAAAAGTGAAAGGAATTTTGATGAAAAATATCTCCATTCAGGAGGCTCCGGCCAAGGATCATTTCGCTTATGAGTTCCGTACGTTGATAAATATCCCTGAAAAAGGTGTATATCGCTTTTATACGTATTCGGATGATGGTTCCAAGCTATTTATAGACGGTAAAGCTATTGTTGATAATGATGGCTCTCATAATGCTCGTATAGCGAAAGGAAAGGTAGCGTTAGACGCTGGTTTCCACGAATTACGTGTTTTGTATTTCGAGGATTATATGGGCGAGGCCTTGGAGGTCGGGGTTTCCAGCCGTAAAATAAAGGAAGCTGTCTTACCAGAGGACTGGTATTATTTACCGGAATAAATATCCAGTTGTAGAGACGCAGCATGCTGCGTCTCCCACTGTCTGATAGTATCTTAGTCTTGTACGGCAGCTTTCGCTTTCTCTACCGCCTCATTGATATTACTGCAAATATTTTCTGCGCCAATCTTCTTATCGAATCCGGATTTTGTCAATACACGGTGTACATGTTCATTGACCCCGGAAAGTATCATATGGATATGCTCTGCCTCGGAAAGACGGAAAAGACTTTCCAAGTTATGCAGACCGGTAGAATCTATGAACGAAACCTTACGCATACGGATGATGCGGACTTTCGGTTTATCTCCCATACTTTTCATGATGCCGTCGAACTTATTCGCTACGCCGAAAAAGAACGGACCATCGATCTCGTATACCTCTACACCTTTAGGCAGGGAGAGGACTTCCTCGTCATGATGAATCTCGCCCTCGTCGGAAAGATCGATCTCATCCGTGGTGACGGATACATGCGTGGTCTCAGCCACACGGCGCATAAAAAATAACATGGCGATCAGAAGGCCGATCTCGATAGCGATCGTAAGATCAAAGATAACCGTCAGGAAGAAAGTCACCAACAAGACGGATACGTCGCTTTTCGGGTTTTTCATCAAGGAACGGAACGTACGCCACTCACTCATATTATAGGATACGATGATCAATACGCCAGCCAGACAAGCCATTGGAATGTGTTTGGTAAGCGGTCCGAGGAAAAGCAAAATCAATAATAATACGATGGCGTGAATAATACCGGCAACCGGAGTTCGTCCACCATTATTTATATTAGTCATTGTACGGGCGATGGCGCCGGTCACGGGAATACCGCCAAAAATAGGAACGATGATATTCGCCGCACCTTGGGCGATTAGTTCCGTATTTGAATTATGCTTGTCGCCTGTCACACCATCCGCTACCGTAGCGGATAATAAAGACTCGATAGCCCCAAGGATAGCGATCGTAAAGGCGGAGGGAAGCAATAAGTTGATTGTCTCCATATTAAACGTGATCGGAGCCGGGGCTGGCAAGGAAGCGTTAATAGTAAACCGATCTCCAATCGTCTCGATACCTGTAATACCCAAATGATTACGCATAATGTAAACAACGATCGTCATGATGACGATAGCGATCAAGGAACCCGGAATTTTCTTCGTTAGCCTCGGGCTTAACGTAATGATCAGGATACTAATGATACCGATAACGAATGCCCAAGGGTTAACCGTATCGAACGCCCCGAAATATGCGATCCATTTAGAGATGAAATCGGCGGGGACTTTATCCATAGTCAATCCAAATAAGTCTTTCATTTGTGTCGTGAAGATAGTGATAGCGATACCACTCGTGAAACCTACGACAATCGGGTAGGGGATAAACTTAATCACGGTACCGAGCTTCAGCACGCCCATCAATACCAGAATAATACCCGCTATGACGGTAGCGATGGCAAGCCCTTCGATACCGAAGTTCTGTATAATGCCATAAACGATCACGATAAACGCTCCGGTAGGTCCGCCGATCTGTACGTTGCAGCCTCCTAAAAGGGAGACAATGAATCCACCGATAATAGCCGTGATCAATCCTTTCTCCGGACTTACCCCGGAGGCGATACCAAAAGCGATGGCGAGTGGTAGGGCAACTATGCCGACAATTATACCCGCCATGAGATCCGTCATGAATCTCTCTTTGGAATAATTTCTCAGCGCCGTAAAGAGTTTGGGCTGAAAATCAAATTTGTTCTTCATTTTTCTTCTTGCCTGTTTGATTTGAGGATGCAAAGTTAATAAAATAAAGAAGATGCAAAAAATCTAAAGACGCATTCCGGTTTTGTGTAAACAATTTAGGAGGATTTGTTGTTTCATTGTATAAAGGAGGAGAAGTTTTTCCTTGATAAATAAGTGATATCTATTGAGAGATAGATATTATTTAATGTTTGCGTAATCGATATCTGGAAACAAATTCTTACTTTTGATCGGTCATGAGAAAAACGATATACAAAACAGACTCATTAATTTACTACATAAAATTAGCATTATGGAAAAAAGTATTAAAGGTACACGTACCGAGCAGAATTTATTGAAATCATTCGCCGGAGAATCTCAGGCAAGAAGTCGTTACACATTTTTCGCTAGCGTAGCCAAGAAAGAAGGTTACGAGCAAATCGCAGGTGTTTTCATGGAAACAGCCGAGCAAGAGAAGGAACACGCTAAACGTTTCTTTAAATTCTTGGAAGGTGGAATGGTTGAGATTACCGCTTCTTATCCTGCAGGCGTAATCGGAACAACCGCTGAGAACTTGGCAGCCGCAGCAGCTGGTGAGAATGAGGAGTGGGCTGAATTGTATCCTGAGTTCGCTAAGATTGCGGAGGAAGAAGGTTTTCCCGCTATTGCCGTAGCTTTCAAGATGATCGCAAAGGTAGAGGCTGAACACGAGAAACGTTATCGTAAATTGTTGGCTAACGTAGAGGAAGGTAAAGTATTCGAGAAAGATGAGGCTATCTTCTGGCAATGCCGTAACTGTGGTTTCGTATTCGAGGGTAAGAAGGCTCCGGTTAATTGTCCGGCATGCGCTCATCCGCAAGCTTACTTTGAACCGATGAAACAGAACTATTGATAATTAAAAGTTGAGAATTGAGAATTAACATAGCTAGTAATTCTCAATTCTCAATTTAATTATTTAATCGGTGGGTAATCAATCGTATAATGTAATCCCCGGCTCTCTTTCCGTTCCATCGCTTGACGAGTGATCAAATAACCTACATTGATCATATTACGCAACTCACATAATTCACGGGATGCCTTACAACGTTTGAAAAGGCTCTCTGTCTCCTCATATAAAATATCCAAACGGTTCCACGCACGGATCAAACGTGTGTTACTACGAACGATACCTACATACGCTTCCATGATCTGGTTTACCTCTTTCATGCTTTGGGTGATCAATACACGCTCTTCATTGGTGATCGTTCCCTCATCGTTCCATTCCGGTACATCCTGGTTGAACTCATAGCGATCCATGACGCTTAATGAGTGTTTCGCCGCGGCATCGGCATATACAACTGCCTCGATCAATGAGTTTGAGGCCAATCGGTTACCACCGTGCAAGCCGGTACAAGAACATTCTCCGATTGCGTATAGCCGGCGGATGCTGGATTGCCCGTTTAAGTCTACCTTGATACCTCCGCATAAATAATGGGCGGCAGGGGCTACCGGGATGTAATCTTTCGTGATATCGATCCCTAAGCTGAGGCATTTTTTATAGATATTGGGGAAATGTTTCTTCGTCTCTTCCGGATCTTTGTGCGTCACGTCCAAATAGACATGGTCTTCACCCCGTTGTTTCATCTCGCTATCGATCGCACGGGCTACGATATCACGGGGAGCCAAGGAAAGACGGGGATCATATTTATGCATGAACTCCTCTCCGCCAAGGTTTCTCAATACAGCTCCATATCCGCGCATCGCCTCGGTGATGAGGAAAGAGGGACGGTCGCCCGGATGATACAAGGCGGTCGGGTGGAACTGGATGAACTCCATATCTTTTACGGAGCCTTTCGCACGGTAAACCATGGCGATACCGTCTCCGGTAGCTACCAGCGGGTTTGTCGTATTCCGGTAAACGGCCTCGCAACCGCCTGTCGCCATAACGGTTATCTTTGACAAGAAAGTATGTACCTCGCCCGTATCCTCGTTCAATACATAGGCACCGAAACATTTGATACCGGGGGTATGGCGGGTGACGATAATGTCCATATGGTGCTGGGTGATAATCTCTACCGCATAATGGTTCGTGAATACGGCGATGTTGGGATGGTTGTTTACCGTTTCTATCAAGCTCGTCTGTATCTCGGCTCCTGTATTGTCGGCATGGTGCAGGATACGAAACTCGGAGTGTCCTCCTTCTTTATGCAGATCGAATTCTCCGCTTTCTTTCTTATCGAAATTAACTCCCCATCGGATAAGCGCCTCGATCTGGGCAGGGGCCTCGCGCACGACTTTCTCCACGGCTGCCCGGTCACTGATCCAGTCGCCGGCGATCATCGTGTCTTCTATGTGCTTCTCGAAATTATCTACTTTCAAGTTGGTTACGGAAGCGATACCTCCTTGCGCGAAATATGTGTTGGCTTCTTCTTGTCCGGCTTTACAGATAAGTGCTACGCTCTTGCCTTCATTGGCTACTTTCAGAGCGAAACTCATACCGGCGATTCCTGAGCCTATCACTAAGTAATCGAATCTTTGTACCATGTTTTCTACTGTTTAGGCTCACAAAGTTAGGGATTAACTGATTAGGTTGTTCCTTTTGCGCTTGCTTTTCGTACAAAATAAATATAGACTACAGGTTTTCCGGATAGAGCCTTGCGGGTTGTGTTACTGCAACCCGGCTTGCAGTGGAGGTCTTTAGAATTGGACGGATAATCCCAGCGTGAAGGTACGGGCTACAGGATAGATGGAAGTGGTCTCGATACCGGGTTCTACGCCATTCACGTTGATATTAGCGGGATCGCCTCCGGTATATCCGGTAAGTGTAAATACATTATTTACCGAGAAATAGCAGCGTAACGATTGAATCCATTTATTGTCTGGGAGAGGGGACAAAAATATCATTATACGGGATTTAGCGCCGGTGCCCGTGGCTTTGAGACGGATTACTTCGGTTATAACAACCTGAAAGCGGGTGGTACAGTGAAATACGGAGACGTGACTTCTTTCCAAAACGAGAATCGTCTGGCCTCATTCATGGGTCGTTTCAATTATATGTATGACAACCGTTTTATCGCCACCGTGAACTTACGTGCGGACGGTTCCTCTAAATTGGGTATGAATAATAAATGGGGCTTCTTCCCTTCCGCTTCCGCCGCTTGGGTGTTGAATGAGGAGGCTTTCTTGAAAGACGTGGATTGGCTGAGCCAGTTGAAACTACGTGCGGGTTATGGTCTGACTGGTAACCAAGATGCTATCGAGGCTTATAACTCGTTGGCTTTGATGAGCCCGAACGGTGTGACTTCCGTCAATGGAAATTCTACCGCTACCTATGGCTTTACACGTAACTCGAACCCGGACTTGCGTTGGGAGGTGAAAAAGACATTCGATGTGGGTGTGGACGCTGGTATCCTCGATGGCCGCTTTACGTTGACCGCCGATTGGTATACTTCCAAGACTACGGATCTGTTGTATAAATACGCGGTTCCGGTTCCTCCGTTCGTATATCCGGAATTATTGGCGAACTTGGGAGAGATGACCAACTCCGGCGTGGAATTGGCTGTAAGCGGTGGTATCGTGAAGACAAAGGACTTCGATTTCAACATGGGCGTGAATTTCTCTTACCAGAAGAATAAATTGAACTCCTTGAGCGGTTCTTATATGGGACAAGAGTTGCAGGCGAAACAATATATGGATCTGTCCAGTATGAGTGGTGCCGGTTTCGTAGGAAACAACCGTGTGGTTTATCAGATGGTAGGCCAGCCTGTCGGAGTGTTCTACATTCCTCGTTGCTTGGGCTTGACTCCGGCTTTGGATGAGAATGGAAACGCTATCGAAGGCCGTTATGTCTATAACTTGGATCAGACGATCGATGGAAAAGAGGGTTTGGATACCAATGATGGTGGCGACCGTTATATCGCCGGACAAGCCATGCCGAAATATTATCTGGGAATGAACTTCAGCTTCCGCTACAAACGCTTCGACTTGATGACGCAGATGAACGGCGCTTTCGGTCATAAGATCTTCAATGGTACATCGCTAGCTTATATGAACCTGAGTCAGTTCCCTACATACAACGCGTTGGCTGAGGCTCCGGAAAGCAAGATCTACGACCAGTCGATCTCCGATTATTGGTTGGAGAAGGGTAATTATTTGAATATCGATTATATTACGTTGGGTTACAACATCGATTGCAAGAAGATCGAGAAATACGTGAAGAATATCCGTGTGACATTCTCGGTGAACAACGTAGCTACGATCACGGGTTACTCCGGTTTGTCTCCGATGATTAACAGTACGACGGTCGATAAAGATAATAATGACCTAGGTATGGATAACAAACGTTTCTATCCGTTATCCCGTACGTATTCATTAGGTTTGAGTGTTAACTTCTAAATCCATTTAAAGAGTCATGAAAAAGAAATTTATATATAGCTTTATGATAGCCGCTGCCGCCGCGGCATTTTCTTCCTGTTCTAATTTTTTGGAAGAGCGTCCTACGGATGCGTTTGATGAGGAGACCGCGTTCCAAAGCCCTACGTTGGTCTATGTAAACACGGTTGCGAGCCTGTACAATAATATGTTCAAGATCATGGGTAACGACCGTCATGTATATGACTTGAATACTTTCTCCAGCGATGAGGCTATGCTTCCTTGCCGTATTGGCGACTGGGAAGATGGCGGTTTATGGCAGAATATTTTCTTACACCGTTGGGGCACGATGAATGATTTGACCAAGAACTCTTGGGATTTCTTGTATGAGCAGATTGGAAAATGCAACCAGAGTGTTGATAAGTTGCAAGCCTTTGCCGAGGAACAACCGGACGTGGAATATTTCAAGGTTTATCTGGAAGAGGTCCGTGCGGTCCGTGCGTTTTTCTATTATGAGTTGTTGGATTTGTTCGCTCGTGTTCCGTTGGTAACTTCCTCTACGACACCGATGTCTGAGGTAAAGCAATCTGAGCGTAGCGTTGTATTTAACTTTGTCCGTTCGGAGTTGGAGGAGGCGTTGCCTTATCTTTCAGATAACCGCAGTAACCAAAAGGGCGAGTATTACGGGCGTATTACCAAGCCGGTGGCTTATATGATCTTGGCTAAGTTGGCGTTGAACGCGGAGGTTTATGCGGACGACAATTGGACGGACGGCAATCGTCCGGATGGAAAGAACATCAAGTTTACCGTTGGCGGTAAAGAGATGAACGCTTGGGAAGCTACGATCGCCTATGTGGATAAGCTGGAGGCTTTGGGCTATAAATTGCAGGGAAACTTCTCGGAGAATTTCGCCGTAGCGAACGAGACCTCGGTTGAGAATATTTTCACGGTTCCTATGGACCCGGTCGCTTATCCGGACGCAAAGGACTACAATTTGGTACGTACCCGCCATTATGATCATGCAACCGCTTACGGCCAATCCGGATGGAATGGCTCTTGCGCTACGGTGAAGGCGATGAACGTGTTTAAGTTCGGTACGGCGGATGAGGATCCTCGTTGTAAGCTTACTTATTTTACGGGCGAGGTAACCGGTCCGGACGGAAAGACGATCTATACGGAATGGGACGGACAGAAAGTTCCTTTGAAATATGAGCCGAACGCCCCGAAGGTATATATGGATGCCTCCGATGGTTTGTTGGTGAAGACCGCCGGAGCTCGTATGGCTAAATATGAGTTCGACCAGAATGCTCAGGATGGTGGAAACTTGCATGGAAATGACTGCGTGATCTTCCGTTTCGCCGACGCGTTGCTGATGAAGGCGGAAGCCAAGATTCGTCTGGGACAGAATGGAGACGATGAGGTGAACCAAGTTCGTAACCGTGTAGGCGCCAAACCGCTACAAAACGTAACGCTGGATACGCTATTAGACGAGCGTATGCTTGAATTAGCTTGGGAAGGCGTACGCCGGCAGGATTTGATCCGTTTCGGCAAGTTTACCGAGGCTACGGTAGACCGCTATGTAGGCGTGAAACATTCCGCCAGCTCGCTGGATTATCAAGAGGATAAGACGGGATATACAACGGTATTCTCCATCTATGCCGATATCCTTAGCCTGAATCCTAACTTGACACAGAATCCGGGATATTAATACGATTCATTTTAATCTTTAAGGCTTTATCAGGGGGCTGTCCGTTATTGGGCAGCCCTTTCTTCTTTTTTCTTGATTTTCCCTAGTATCTTCGGGAATTTCCATATAAATAACAACGTACAGCAAATAGCGGCCGTGGCATCCGATACGGCTTCTGCCGCGTATACGCCGGTTACCCCCATAAAATGAGGTAATAGTAATGCCAAAGGAATCAAGAGGATTACTTTACGAAGCAAGGCGATAAAGATAGATATCTTAGCTTGTCCCAACGCTACGAACATATTCTGGCAAGCTCGTTGTAAGCCAAAAATCGTCATACCCGCCAAGAAGATGGGCATGACCCAACGGACGGTATCGATCAACTCCTCGTCGCTTGTAAAAGCGGAGGCTACGGTTGAGGGGAATAAGATCATGAATAGCATGAGTATCAAGTTGAAAGAGAACATAACGATTAGCACGATACGAAAACAATCTTTTACCCGCTGTTTGTCTCCATGTCCGTAATTATAGCTTATGATCGGTACGAATCCTTGGGCGAAACCGGTCAGCGGTACGCTAGCGAATTGCATGGCACTCTGTAAGATAGCCAATGCGCTCACATAGATATCGCCAAAATTTTTCAAACTACTATTCAAGACGAAACCCACCAGACTCTCCGTACTGGCCATGATGAACGGAGAAATTCCCAAAGCGAACATCGAGAGTACGATTCTTCGGTCCAGTCTCATATACCGCCTTTCCAAAGGCAAGGAGGCACGTCTTGAGAAAAGGAAGCTCAATACCCATATGGCACTGCAAGCTTGCGATAGGATCGTGGCGAGCGCGGCGCCTTTTACCCCCATATCCAACCAGAAAATGAAGATAGGGTCTAATACGATATTCAATAAAGCCCCGATCAAAACCGAGCACATAGCGATAGACGGACGCCCTTGCGCGTTGATAAAGGCATTCAAGCCCGTGGATATCTCGACAAACAGAGTGCCCAGTAAATAAATAGAGAGATAATCCACCGCATATCCTAACGTATATTTTGATGCTCCTGTAAAAAGCAGGATCGGTTCCATGAAGGTATAGGTGATGAGGGAAGTGAATATAGTAAATAGGATAAGCAATATAAATCCATTTCCCACTATTTTTCCGGCCCGTTCCCGGTCGCCCTGCCCGAGAGCGATAGCCGCTAACGGCGAACCGCCCGCTCCCACGATAGCGGAGAAAGAAGAGATCAAGATCACGATGGAGGTGGTCACCCCTATACCGGCCAAAGCGTTTGTCCCGATCTCGGGAATATGCCCGATATAGATACGATCTACGATATTGTAAAGTAGGTTGACAAATTGGGCCGCTACCGCCGGAAGCGCCATTTTGAAAACCAGCGGTAGCATACGTTCCGTACCTAGCCTAGCCTCGTATTTGTTCTTCATATTCAATCGGGATTTCAATTAAAATGGCTGCAAAGTTACAAGAACTTGTTGGATTATATAATCGAGTTCCATAAATTACCAGTTAATAAAAAACACTTAATATCTACCACATCTACAATTCCTTCTTATATGCCTTATAAATAAACATCTTATATAGTGGTTGTAGATAGAAAATATCTACAATTATCATTCTTTATCTACCATGTTTTGATAGAAAA
>SCPN01001653.1_pt1 | contig 11706 bp, 9 predicted proteins | sample 6106831 | NCBI WGS metagenome assembly SCPN01 (sample SAMN10720447, study PRJNA508395) | human gut metagenome | isolation source: Participant 1, 0 month
GAAATAGGAAATGTTTTCCCTTACCAGCCCAGAAAACAGCGAAACATTTTCGCTAAGATAAGAAACCATATGACTTAGTTCCTGATTGTCCATTTGTGAGACAGGTTTTCCATTTAACTTGATGGAACCAAGATATTGAGGAAACTGTTTTTTTAGCGTCTTGAAAATAGAACTTTTCCCTGAACCATTTTTACCAATAATCAAGTACTTTTTCCCATGTTCAAAATTAAAAGAAAAATTATCGACTATTGTTTGGCCATTGGCCTCCAAATGAAGGCTATCAAATTCGATATCTATACCAGAGGATACAGCGCTTTTATCGGAAGCTGAGGCAGGAACTTCACCTGCAAGCGCGATCGGCTCTGACAGTTTTTTTATCTTTTTAACGATTTCACTTACAGAACGGATAGAATTTATATCTCCAACAATACTCTGTAACGGGTTAGCTAAATCACTTGCAAATGACCTTGCTGCGACAACTGTTCCAATAACAATTTCGCCGTTCAAAATTAGCATTATTCCCATACCAACAGCTAAAAATTGCATAAACCATGACAGCAGACTGCCAATATTATCTGCAAGAGAAATCGTTGAATCGGCATCAAACTTAGCATTTTCTGTATCAAGATTCAATTTATCAAATTGGTTTTCTATTTGTTCTTCTACAGCGTAATTCTTTATGGTTGAATATGCTCCCAAAAACTCTTTTAATTTTTGAGTCAGACCGGACAACTTTTTAGAGTAGGTTAGATTGACTGCCGATAAGGTTTTGGAATACACGACTGGAACAAACATGGCAAAAGTTCCGAAAGCCAAAATGGCCACAGCCAGTTTCTCATTGAGCGCCATAAAGGATGCACCTAAAATGGCAATGGAAAATATACTGGAAATCAAGCTAAAAATTCTATTAAAAAGCCTCTGCTCTATGATTGTAATATCATTTGTGAATATTGATATGTATTCTCCACTTGCCGCTCTATCCGAAAAACTGGCTGCGTTAATATTAAAGAGCTTTGTAAATATTTGATGCTTTATATCCTGCTTGATGTCACATATATATCGTGCTTTCATCAAGCTCAGTGCGTAAACAAAAAAGCGCTTTAACATCCACATAACAAACCCGATAACCAGCAGGCGCAACACAACGAGTTGATTTGCTCCTACAACAGCAGAGTTTATCAACTTTTGTAGCCAGAAATTCATCCACGCCGTTATTGTTGGGTCAAGTATAATCAATCCAGTTATAATAATAAGTGGCAATTTGTGCTTCAAAAATAATTTTATCATGCACTAACCCTCCAAGAGGGGCTGTTAGGATTTTCTTTCAAGTTCCCAAACATATCCCGTTCCATCTTCAACCATTATGACTAAATCTTCACTGACAGGAAAAACAGTACAGACTAATCCCAACTTTTCAACACATAGCTTTCTCTCGCTACTCCAGGAATACGGACTTTCGAGGTAAGCATCACTCTTGTTGTCACGATAATCTGTAATAGTTCCATTTTCAAAAATCATTTCCTCGTTTTCAATTACATTTCCAGCCTGCATTGTAACCTTCCATGTACCTTCAATAATCTTCTGGTCCAATTCCGGTAAGCTAATTCCATCGCCATCGCATCGGATAATTTTCCATTCATACATTGTATCGGTTTCTGTCAAAATCAAATTGTTAACAGACACAGTTCGGATAGAGAATTTTTTGGACGCATCCGTGAGATTCAATTCGCTACCTTTGACAGTGTATGCGCTCTGAATATATGGAGTTGTATTTCCGTCTCTGTAGTCGTTTACAGTAGTATCATCAAATACCAAGTATTCGTTGTCAACGGGTGTTCCTGCGTGATTCAAGACCTTCCATGTACCGCACAAATCTATATTTGCAACAGAATCTTCCACGTTCCCAGTTGCGAGCAAAAATGCCACGATTGCGATAACGCCGATAGCAATGATGGTAGCGCCAATTCCAATAAATATTTTTTTCTTTTTCATGTTTATCTATCCTTTCTGTTATACCAACCACATGCATATAAATAAAACTGCAAAACTTAATATCCCAACAAGCGAAAGGGAGAAAAAACCATAGAACAATTTTTTTAAAAATAGTTTGCTACGATCACTCATACATGCCCTCCTCTCTAATGTGCAAAATGACTTCGTAATTTTGCATTAAATCCTCTGCAAACAATTCAGTATGTGTTCCTTTTCTCTGTAATAGTAAGACAAAGTGTCAATTGTGTGTTTTGCAACAAAAGTTCCAAGAACCTTTTCATCTTCTGTACAATTTAAGCCAATAGACCGCTTTAAGTTATATTCCAGCCACTCCAAATTACCAAAATCGATATTACAAATTGATTCCCAGTCGGGCGTAATACTTCCACCAAAATCTCCATAAGATTTTATCAATGCTCCAAACAGTCCATAATCTATATGGCATAATTCATAGCCAGACCAACGCAAAGCTGTTTTATACAGTTCGATAAATGGACTCGAATATGACATACTTTCCAAGTCAATAATTTTGCAATCACTTCCATTCCACAAAACATTTTTGCTGTCCAAATCATTGTGGCAAATAGTAATCACTGGTGGAACGTTAGTTATCGCTCTGTTGCTTTTTTCTTGGCTTTCATAAAGAAACGGGCAAATCTCATCAAGTTTCAAACTAAGTCCTGGGTTTTGCAATGATAATTTTTGAATATACGGTTCCCAATCCACACTAAGTTTAGTGTGTCGATACGGATAGTCATATCTTTCAATGCTGTGAATATTCGCAAGATATTTCCCAATTATTGAGCAGTGCGTCATTTCGATTTCTCTAAAACTAAGGATCCTCCCATCGTACCAAGGGTAAACATAAAAGAAATGACCATCAATTTCTTGCAATTTCTTTGTTTGAAACTGAATTGCAGAAATAATTGGAATGTTGTGTGCATCCAGAATACATTCCAATTTTTCTGCTAACTGAATTTTTTCGGATGCAGCTTTTCTCTGTATGATCTGCGGGTTTAACAGTTTCACAGCATATTTTCCTGTGCTTGTAACCAGAGCATACATTTTGTGCGTGAACCCACCGGATACCGGCTCGGGCGATTTCTTAATCACGCCAAGTTTCAATCTGCTGCACAGTTGTTCAAATATTGCATAGGACACGCAATTCCTCCCAATCGGCTTATAAGCCAAGTGTCTCACCGTGTGCTACAAGAAGGTTACCTTTTTGCAAAATTCGACACTCACATTTTTCCTTTATTATACATCTGTGCATCGTGAAAATCCAGTACATCTCAAGGGATTTACGGAGGCTGAATAAAAAATTTTGGGCTTTTAAACAACCTACCAAAGGTATATATTCTTGTAAAGGCGACCATCTACAACAACTTGACTTTTTCGTAAATCTCTGCCCGATAACGGAAGGTAGTAAGGGGCATCCCACATTCCTTTGCTGCTGCCGTCCCGGTGATTTCCCCCATTTTCCAACGCTGGTAAACGGAGTGGAAATTCTCGGGCAACGGTTTGGGCGACCGCCCAAACCGAATGCCCTTGGCTTTGGCCGCAGCAATACCCTCAGCCTGCCGCTGCCGGATGTTGGTGCGCTCGTTCTCTGCCACAAAAGACAGTACTTGCAGCACAATGTCACTGAGGAAGGTTCCAGCAAATCCTTGCCTCTCCGTGTATCCAGAAGCGGCATATCCAGAACCACAATGTCAATGCCTTTTTCCTTTGTGAGAAAGCGCCATTGCTCCAATATTTCGGCGTAATTGCGTCCCAGACGGTCGATGCTCTTGACATAGAGCAGATCGTCTTTTTTCATTTTTCGCAGCAGCTTCTTATACTGCGGACGCTCAAAATCCTTGCCGGATTGCTTGTCGATATAAACATTTCTCTCAGGTACGCCCACTTCCCGGAGGGCAATGACTTAGCGATCTTCATTTTGCTCTCTGGTGGAAACACGGATGTACCCATAAATTTTCTGCTCGATCTTATTTCCTCCGTTTCTGCCACACAATGTCATACCCCAGCACATCTGCCAGCTCCACCGCTTCGCCATAGCGTAAAGAACCGCGCTTTAATTTCCCGGACAGGTTGGGGACGCTGCTGCTCCATCCATATTCGTCAGCCAAAACCTCCACTACCTCGCTCATGGTCATGCCAGCCCTGACAATGTAGGCTTTGATCTCGTTCCTGTAATTCTCATGATCGCTCATAAAAAGTCCTCCTGTTTTGTTGGTTCTTCGGCGAACAGAATCTATTCCGTGATAAACCCCATTTGCTGCAAAGCATTGTTTTGGTAAAATTCAATTCTAAACTGGAATTTTTGCTTGTGATGCCCTGTTCACAGCACCCGCTTTCTCGTTTTGCTGGTTGGTGTGAAATCAAGCCAAACCGCGAATATCCACACGAAACGATGTACTGTGTATGCTATACGGTGCAACGCTCTTTGGTGTGGGTGGCAATACTAAAATTGCAGTTTGTTCGCTGATTTCACATGGATTGATTTTTGCCTGTGTTTTTTGAGCACCGTTTTTCCCGAATGCCGTTCCTGCCCGGGACTCTCACCCCGGCGTATCCCCGGCCTTGGCACGCTCGCAGCTTCGGGACAAATTGTCCCGAGGCTGGTTCTGGCGCTGCTTCGCCAACCGGCATATCCCATTCGGACGGTCATGTATTTTTCAAGCTGCAATGTCTGGTGATAAATACATTTTAGCGAAAAAACATGACCATTCCCGTATATCCAAAAGGATGGAAAAGGCTCTGAAAAAGCAGCAATTTCCACGCTTATGGACAAGCTGTGTTATAATAAAAGAAATAGAGCGGTGGGGAGGCTTGGCATGAATACGACCTTAACTATTCAAGAAAAATTAAAGGATTTGCGGGTGGAGCACGGACTTACCTTGGAACAGCTGGCCGACCAGACCGGGCTTTCCAAATCTGCGCTCGGCAAATACGAGAATGATGATTATAAGGACATAAGCCCTTTTGCCATCGTCACACTGGCAAAGTTTTATCATGTGACTACGGATTATCTGTTAGGGGTGTCAGAACAAAAAAATCACTCAGACACAGAGCTGAGTGCCCTGCACCTGAGTGATGATGCGATTGATGTTCTGAAAGCCGGGAAATTCAACCCCCGGCTGCTGTCGGAAATTATCAGTCACCATGATTTTCAGAAAATGATGCTGGATGCGGAGATTTATGTAGATCGGATCGCTGATATGCGGATTAGCGATATGAACGCTGTACTGCAAGCCGTTCGTCAAATGGTACTGATGCAGCAGGGAGAAACGGAAAATGATCTGTATCTGCGGACACTGGAACTTGCACAAATACAAGAGGACGAGTATTTTGGCCATGTTATTTCTGACGATTTGAAACTGATCCTTCGGGATATTCAGGAAGCCCATCAAAATGATGCAACCACTGCGGACAGCCATTCTCCGGCGCTGGATGTGCAAAAAGTTTGCAGGAAGCCGAACTACAAAGGTAGCAATGCACGGAAAAGCAGGCCCGCATTTTCCTCGCAACCTTTGGTATTGACTATGATGCGATCACGATGGAGCAGTTTGTAAATCTAATAGAGGTTTTGAAACTGTCCAAACACCTGAAACCTCTATTAACCAACGAGGAAAACCAATATGACCCACGGAAAGGGAAAAGAACGCAACAAAAAAATATGCTGGACACGGTTAAAATCAACCATGTCCAGCATATTTCATTTACCCCGTCTGACAGATGCCGTAAGTGTAATTTTGAGTGAATTACTTTCTTACGAGCACCCGTCTAACTCTCCGGGGCTTATTTTTATCAAATATACGGCCGTTCCTACTCTTCAAAATCTTTCCTTAAGCAGATGGTAAAGTGCTCGGGTCTATCGGCTTGGCCATATGGGCATTCATTCCCGATGCGGCAGTCCTTGACCATATCCTCATGGAACGCATCCGCCGTCATTGCAATGATGGGGATCGTAGTGCTCCTGGGACATTCCGCCCGGCGGATCAGCTCCGTGGCCTGATAGCCATTCATCAGCGGCATCTGCACATCCATAAGGATGGCGTCATATTTTAACGGTTCCATCAGGAACTTGTCCACCGCTTCCTTGCCGTTACAGGCGCATTCCACTTCAATTCCGCTCATTCTCAACAATTCCACAGCGATTTCCTGATTGAGCAGATTGTCCTCCGCCAGCAGGATGCAGCGTCCTTCCAGCTCCGGATGCTTTATTTCCATCTGGGAAAGCTGGAATCTCACCGTTTTGTCAATCCCGGTGGCTGAAAGCAGCACATTATAAAGCATGGACTCAAAGATTGGCTTGGATAAAAAGGCGTTCGCCCCTGCCGCCCTGGCATCCTTCTCAATGGAGGACCAGTCATAGGCAGTGATGATGATAATCAGCGTATCCGGGCCTACAAACTCCCTGATCCGGCGTGTTGTCTCCACACCGTCGATATCCGGCATCTTCCAGTCAATCAGACAGACGTCATAGTCCTCCCCGGTCCTGTGGGAAATACGCACCTTTTCCACACAATCCGTTCCGTTAAGCACCCAGTCTGACACGATCCCCAGATTCTTCAGAAGAAGCGAGGTATGGATGCAGCTGTCTTTGTCATCATCCGCTATGAGCACCTTCAGCGCAGCCAGCTCCTGTTCGCCGATTGCCGTCTTTTTTTCTTCGCTCTCAGCAATATCAAAATCCAGTTCCACCATGAAGGAGCTGCCTTCTCCCTGTTGGCTGTGCACGGTGATGGTTCCGCCCATCAGGGTAACCAGGTTTTTGGTAATGGACATTCCCAGGCCGGTTCCGCCGTATTTCTGCCCCGTCACAGCGCTTTCCTGCTCAAAAGGAAGGAACAGCCGGTCCATAAACTCACTGCTCATACCCACGCCGTTGTCACTCACCGTAAAGCGCAGCCGCACCTTTCCATCTTTTTTCCGAAGCTGTCTGATTTCCAGGCTGATTTTTCCGCCCTCCGGCGTGAACTTAAGCGCATTGGACAGCAGGTTCAGCAGGATTTGGTTCAGCCGCAGGGAATCCCCCTTCAGGACTGTTTCGGTAAGATCCACCAGGGGCATGGTGAATTTCAGCCCTTTGGCCGCCGCCTGGGGATAGATGATGGAGGTGAGGGACTCCGCTACATTTTCCAGGTTAAATACCTCATGGGCAATAGTCATTTTTCCTTCATCTATTTTGGACATATCCAGCACATCGTTAATCAGTGACATCAGATGCTTGGAGGAATAACCGATTTTTTCCAGACAGTCCTCCACGCGGCCGCGGTCTTCAATATAGGCGCCTGCAATGGTGGTCATGCCGATGATCGCATTCATGGGTGTACGGATTTCGTGGCTCATGCGGGAAAGGAAATTCTGCTTGGCCGCATTGGCATTCTGCGCATTGAGCAGGGCATCCTTCAGCGCCTGCTGGATTTTCATGCTTTCCGTCTGATCCGACAGGGAAATAACATAGCGCACTACCTTGCCCTTTACGCTTTCCGGATACAGCTGCAGCCGCATCCATTTGATTTCCCCGGGGACAAAGCTGATTCGCAGATCCACTCCCCTGGAAGTCCCGGAACCTGCCTGGCGCTGGAATTCTTTGTAGGCAGGCTTATCTTCTTCCAGGATCAGCTGCTCCATATAATCAGGGGCCAGATCAAAGGCCTCTTTTTCAATGCCGGTGATCCGACAGAGGTTGGAGCTGATATATTCCAGGTTATCCTTTTCCTTATTATAAATAAAAAAGATATCGTCCACATTGGTGGAAAGTATGTCAAACAGACGCTCCCGGTACCTGATCTCCTGTATCCCCCTTCTTTCCCGCAGCATCAGGCCCAGGAAAAAGCAGGCAGCACAATGGTCAGCAGTGCCAGGGATGCCACAGTCATACTGGCGGTATCCGCCGATACCTTTTCCAGTCCCTGCACCTTTTTATCCGCAAACGCAATAATAGTAATCAGGCAGTCATTTACAGCATCATATTTAGGATGCAGCTTCTCATCCACATATTGGAGGATTTCCTCTTCAGTCATTCCGGAAACATCGGCCGCGGCTTCCTCCTGCGCATCTTCCAGAGCCTGCATGGCCTCCTTTAAGGCAGCCGTATCCTCCTCCGGTCCCAGGTACTTCTGCGTGATAATGCCTATGGATTCTTCCTGCATTTCATAACGCTCTTCCAGTTTGCTGGCGAGCTGTTCGGGATCCTCCCTGGTGTCTGCCAGCAGGGTGGCTATGAAACCCTTCATGTCCAAAAGCCTTGACCGCATGGCCCGTGCTTCATTGGACACTGTGTAGGGATGCTCATAAATCATGGTTGCGGTATTCTGCATCCGCCGTACAGACAAAATGCCGGCTATGGTAAGCAGGACCGCCAAAGCGCAGATCCCCGTAATCCCAGCCAGCATTAATTTGGAATTTTTTCTCTTGGAAACGTTCATGGTGCTATACTCCTTTGTAGGATACCCTCAATTAAAATCCGTTCCTTCTGTCTGCTCCGGTACAGCGTTGCAGTCTGATCCAGGCTCCGGTCCCTGTTAATACTGTACTTTATCAAAGTTTATCTCTCAGTAAATATAACATAGACCCTTTCAAATCACAAGGGTCACAATTATTTTCCGCCTTTAAGTGCAAAAAACAGTGTTTATTTGGCCAGAATGGCAGACTCCTTTGACAGTATCCGCAAATTCGGAAATGAAATGAGGACGGCAGGCTGTTCATTTCCTCTATCTGCCATCTCATAAGCAGCTGGCGGAGAAATGCATGGAAAGGGTTCTGACGCAGAATTATTCCATGATTCCCAGCTTAACTCTTCTTCCCGTGAAATATGAATATGGCGGCTCCCCCTGCGGCCGGATAATTCTCCATGTTCATCCGGGCGTTAAAAAAGAGGCTCCCGTGACTGTGGAGGCCTCTCTTTATTTTTATATACATCTGTCCTATGCCCTGATCTCCTGCCTCATAAACCCAATATAAGACAGTGCAAAACACACCGCCGTCAGCGCCACCATACATACCAGATGGGGCCAGACGAGAAGCAGGCTCTGCCCAAAGGGCAGATATCCCGCAATGGCGCCTGAAAGCTGGGAATTGGTGATTACGCCTATGCTCCTAATGTTGGGATTTAAAATGGTGGCCGCCGCCTCCCCGAACAGATAATAAGGGGAAATCCTGTTCAGTCCCAGCTGAAGGTTATAATTATCCATCATATGGAACATGCCTTCTATGCCCTCCGTAGGATAGACCAGATCGGCAACCGCTCCCGCCACCATACTCATGAAAAAGGACAGGAAAATCCAGATGGAGATTCCCGCCAGGGCCGCTGTCGCCGCATGTCTCCACAAAACGGAAAACAGAATGGACAGCCCCAGCCAGAAGGAAATATAAAATACCGTAAAAAGCAAAAACGCCGTAATACGAAGCACTTCCTCAACCGACGGAGGAAGCCCGATGGCAAGCAGTCCGATGGCGCTCACCAGGATTCCCAGGGAAAACACCATCATAAAAACGGCCGCAAAGCCTGCCATAAATTTCCCGTTAATAATTGCATCCCTGTAAATGGGCTGTGACGTCAGGCGGTTCAGCGTTCCCAGTGAACGTTCCCTGTTCACACAGTCAAAACCCATGACGATGCCTGCCAGCGGCCCCAAAAAGGCCAGAAAGGTGGAGATGGAGGGAATGGATTTTCCTCCTGTGGTAAACAGCGTTAAAAAAATAAATTCGCTGCTCTCCGTCGCGGCATCACGGACACTGCCCAGCGCGCCGTAAAGGCTTGCCATGCTCGTCAGCGTCAGAAGAGCCAGCATCAAAAGAAACCGGGCGCTTTTCAGATGTTCCGTCAGTTCCTTGCGAAACAGCACCAGCAGGCCGTGCATGGAGCTGTTATCTCTTTCCGATTTTAGCTTTGACAGCGCTCCTGATGCCGTCCCTGAAAGTCTTTCTTTTATCTGTATAGCCTTCATACTGTTCACCTGCCATTTCAAAGTATTTACTGTAGATTTCATCCAGATCACCGCCGCGCTGGCGCAGCCTGCGCATATCATAGCCATTGGTAAGCAGCGCCGTGATCACTGCAGTGTGGCAGTCCCTGTCCGAATGCACAAGAAGCATTCCGTTTTCCCGGGTAATCCGTTTAACGCCCTCCATACCGGCCAGCAGGCATTCCAGCGCCCTGTCGTTGGGCCATGCCTCAAGCTCCAGCACATAATTGCCTGCACTGCGCAGCTGTATTGCCAGATCGTTTATTGAACCGCAGGCAATCAGCTTCCCTTTGACAAAAATACCCACCCGGTCACAGATCTGCTGAATCTGGTGCAGCTGATGGGAGGAAATCAGGATGGTTCTCTTATCCTCTTTTGCCAGCCTGTGAATCAGCCCCAGAAGCTCCCGCATGCCCTCCGGGTCAATTCCCAATGTGGGTTCGTCCATAATGATTACCTGCGGATCCTTCATCAGCACATCCGCAATCCCCAGCCGCTGCTTCATTCCTCTGGAATAGGTGCCCGCCTTCCGGTCTGCGGCTTCCCACATACCCACTTTTTTTAGCATCTCCTCAATCCGCTTTTCCAGCGCTTCCCCGTCCAGGCCGTTCAGGCGGCCGGTGAAACGAAGATTCTGGCGGCCCGTCATATCCGGATAAAAGCCTACATTGTCCGGCAGATAACCGGTAATTTTTTTCACCTGCAGGAAGTTCCGGGTACAGTCGAAGCCTCCGATGAAGGCAGTTCCGGCCGTAGGCTCCGTCAGCCCCAGAAGCATCAGGGTTGTGGTTGTTTTCCCCGCGCCGTTGGGCCCCAGCAGGCCGAATACCTCGCCCCGCCGGATATCCAGAAACAGACTGTCCACCGCGGTAATACTGCCGTAGCGCTTGGTCAGCCCTTCTATTTTAATGATTGTATCTTCCATAATCATCGTCTCCCATACTTATGGAATACCCAGCCCAGGCCCGCGAAGACACAGACAATCAGGAGCACTCCCACGATCCCCCATACCGTTTCCGTCTTGACGGAAATACAATTGCTGTATCTGAGGTTTCGGAGCCGGCCGCCTTTACTGTCACCACATAGTCGCCGGACAGCGCATCCTTTCCGGGTGTCAGTCTGGCCGTTACTTCAACGGAGGCGCCCGCTTCGATGACCTCTACCGCAGGCTGGCTGAAGCTCATGCTCCATCCGTCCGGCGTGGTTGCTGTAAGGTTGACATTTTTCAAATCCGTATTGCCGTTATTGGTCAGCTTCAGCGTAATTTCCTTCTGTTTGTTGGGATACGCCTCGGTGCTCAGCCTGCCGCTGGGCGTGGAAACATCCAGGGAGTAATTTCCCGTAATCGTCGCCTTAAGATCTGTTTTCAACGTTTCTCCCGCAGAAACTGCAGAGCAGGAAATGGTATAATCCCCTGCCTGCGCATCCACGGAGGGCGTCACTCCGATTGTGATCGTCTGGCTCTGGCGCGGCTCCACCGTAATGCTGTTCACCGGGCTGCTCTCTCCGGAAGGGGTGAAGCTCACCGTCCAGCCGGCAGGCGCATTGGAGGAAAAGCTGTAGTTCTGCTGGGACGCGCTGTTGTTCACCAGGGAAGCTTCAAAGCTGAAGCTGGCTCCGGATGCGCCCTCCTGCTCCGGATACTGGGATTCGAAGCTGCTGCTTCCGATTTCCTCCGCCGCAACCTTCAGCTTTAATGTAAGCGTATCCTCTGCTTCCGCGCCCGCAAAGGCCCGCA
>SCPN01001301.1_pt1 | contig 11660 bp, 13 predicted proteins | sample 6106831 | NCBI WGS metagenome assembly SCPN01 (sample SAMN10720447, study PRJNA508395) | human gut metagenome | isolation source: Participant 1, 0 month
TTTCATGTATTCATTTGCCAGCTCAATCATAGCTTCACTGTTAATGCTTCCTGTTGAAGAAACGGTTCCGCCAAGCTGAATATACGGCGGTGTCGCATGAATGACAACCACGCTGCCGTCCGAGCACTGGCCAATGACAATCAGACGCATGACCGCTCTTGCTGACCACATCACCCGGCGTAAATTTCTGGGACGTATCGCCTGTCACGCAGGTTCCCCAGCCTTTTCTTGCAAAGTAGGCCGGCATTCCAGTGGAGGTTGTCGTTGCATACTCTTTCGTCACCTGATGTGCGGTCCATCCGACATAGCCGGAACAGTCAAGACCTTTTCCGTACTCATACAGATGATCGGAATAGTTGTAGGTGGAATTCTGTGTATTGAAGAATTGTTTCCACTGCGCATTGACGCCGTAACTCTCTGCCTCTGCGTCTGTGTGGCCGCCTCCCCAGATATACAGGGTGTTTCCAAGTGGAAGCAGTGCATTTTTCAGAAAGTTCCGTACGGTGCGGACACCGATCTGCGCGGACGGTTCAAATCCGTCCGGACTCTGTACCAGCTTGCCGTCCTCATCGAACACATACGTTTTTCCGTCGATCACCTGTTTTCCGGTTATCATGCCGCCCCAGTTTCGGAAATAGTATGTATTTCCGCCAATCGACTGCCAGCCGATTGCCATTTTCGAGTCAGATCCAAGGTAATAGAGGTTATTATCATAGGTAATAAACGCATTCTTGTACATGCCGCCCCAGCTTCTCGGATAATAATAGTTATAATCCCAGTATACCCAGCCGCTTGTCGCCATAACGCCGTTTTTGTCTACATAATAATAGTTTCCGTCGTACTGAAACAGCTCGTCATCTCTTCTGGTTCCATTGGCGTTGATCCAGTAATGCGTTCCGTCCAGAAGCAGCCAGCCCGTATGGCTTGTGCCGTCCTCATCGAAATAATACGTTTTTCCGCCGTTCTGCACCCAGCCGGTGGCAAATGTTCCATCTGAATTGGCATAGTATGTTTTACCGCCGATGGTAAATGTCTGATCATGGTACAGACCGCCCCAGCTCTGGAATGCGTATTTTGTTCCGCCGATGGTATGAATTCCGGTGTACATGCCGCCCCAGCTTCGGAAATAGTAGCGGTTTTTGTCGTAGGTGATCCATTCAGACGATGCCATCGTACCGTCTTCTTTCATCCAGTACCAGTTGTTGTCATATTTCACCCAGCCGGTCTGAAGCGACGTATCCTTGTTGATCCAGTAATACGTTCCGTTGGTCAGATACCAGCCCTCTTTTGTAATCTGCTCGCCGTCTTCCAGAAAATAGTATTTCTTTCCATTGATATCGCAGACACCTGTATAGAAGGTTCCGTCATCCTTTGCCCAGTATTTCTTTCCCTGCCAGGTAAAAGATTCGTTATGGTAAACGCCGCCCCAGCTGTGGAAATAATATCTTGTTCCGTCAACCTCTTTCATTCCGGTGTACATCACACCGTCACCGTCAAAATAGTATCGGTTGTTGTCATACGTGATCCATTCAGATGCAGCACGTGTGCCGTCCGCTTTCAGCCAGTACCATTTGCCTTCCAGCTTCAGCCAGCCGGTCTGAACAGAACCATCCTGATTGATCCAGTAAGTCTGATCTCCCAGCTGAACCCAGCCGGTCTGGCTGGCATGATAGATCGATCCGTCATTCTGCGCTATGTAGGTTTTCCCTTTTACGGTAAAGAAGGTGTTTCGATATACACCACCCCAGCTCCGGAAATAATACTCGTTTCCTCCGATGCTCTGGAAACCGTTTTTATAAATGCCGCCCCAGCTCTGGAAGTAATACAGATTGTTGTTGATTTCTTTCCAGCCGGATGCCATCATGACACCATTATCATCAAACCGAAGTACCAGTTATCGCTGTTACAGCCAACCGGTCTGCGGGACATAAATCTTCTCTTACTACGATAATATGAGTGTGCCTTTTTTCAGCCAGCCTTTTTGTGTGATCTGCGCTCCCGTGAGTATCTATCAATGCGCGAGATCACCATGTCCATTCATTGTTCTGACTATTCCACGGGCAACGATACCATTTTCCTGTACATAGTACATTTTTCCACTGATGCTGAGATACATTTCTCTGAATGCCCCAGCTCTGGAAATAATAAAGGTTTCCATCTACTTCCACAGAAATAAAACTTTATAGATTGCTCGTCCCGCTGGCATAGCTAAAATTATTATCGTATGTGAACCAGCTGTTTTCTGCCATGCGGCCGTTCCGGTCCGGATCCAGCCAGTACCAGTTTCCATTCCGGTAAAGCCATCCTGTTTTCAGCTGTCCGTTCTCATAAAAATACCAGCCGCTGTCGCCTGCCTTAACCCAGCCATTCTGACTGGCCCGCACAGCAGCACCGCTGTCCTGTGAAGCCTGTGTCTGCGTTTCACTCTGTATCCCGCTCTGCTGATCCTCTGTCTCCACAGACTGGTCCATCACCGTGCTGCTCCCCACAGCACTCGCGGAAACAGTCGTCGGATGTACGCTGAGCATCAGCACAAAAGTCGTACCGCCCAGAGACTTCTCAATTTTTTCTTCGATGTCATTGGCAAGTAACTCCCTTACTATATTATATCTGCTTTTCTCTCCATGTTATCATTAGAAATTATATTATCTTTTGTAATATTTTGCAATAAAAACGTAAAAAAAGAGACATTCACGAAGGAATGTCTCTTTTTTTCTGTGTTTTATTTCACGCTTTATTCTGTCTTTTCAAGACAATATCCTGTGTTATTAGAACAATCCTGTAATCTTTCCAGTAGCGTCTACATCGATACGCTCTGCTGCCGGAACTTTCGGCAGACCTGGCATGGTCATGATGTCACCGGTCAGGGCTACGATGAAGCCTGCACCAGCGGAGATTTTCAGGTTACGTACGGTAACTTCGAATCCGGTCGGTGCGCCGAGTTTGGTCTGATCATCGGTCAGGCTGTACTGGGTTTTTGCCATACAGATCGGGCAGTTGCCAAATCCGAGAGCCTCTAACTGTTTTGCCTGTTTCTGTGCATTTGCGGTCAGGACAACTCTGCTTCCGCCGTAGATCTTCTGAACGATGGCGTTCAGTTTCTCTTCGATGGAGCCTTCCAGATCGTATGCATAGGTGAAATCGTTCGGCTGCTCGCAAAGACGGACAACTTCTTCTGCCAGGGCTACGCCGCCCTCGCCGCCTTTTGCCCATACCTCGGACAGAACAACGTTGACACCGAGCTCTTTGCATTTCTCCTCAACCAGCTTCAGCTCTGCTTCGGTATCGGTCGGGAATGCGTTGATGGCAACGACACATGGCAGTTTGTATACGTTTGTGATGTTGCTTACGTGTTTCAGAAGGTTCGGCATACCTTTCTCCAGAGCTTCCAGGTTCTCGCCGTTCAGTTCTGCTTTCGGAACGCCGCCGTTGTATTTCAGGGCACGTACTGTTGCTACGACTACAACTGCATTCGGTTTCAGGCCTGCCATACGGCATTTGATGTCGAGGAATTTCTCAGCACCAAGGTCAGCACCGAAGCCTGCCTCTGTGATAGTGTAATCTGCTAATTTCAGGCACATTTTGGTTGCTGTTACAGAGTTGCAGCCGTGTGCGATGTTTGCGAATGGTCCGCCGTGAACGATAGCCGGAGTTCCTTCCAGAGTCTGTACCAGGTTTGGTTTCAGGGCATCTTTTAAGAGTGCTGCCATAGCGCCTTCTGCGTGCAGGTCACCTGCGGTTACCGGTTTCTGCTCGGATACTTTTCCGTAGGTATATCCGATGATGATCTTGGAAAGTCTTTCTTTCAGATCTGTGATGTCGCTTGCCAGACACAGAACTGCCATAACCTCAGATGCTACGGTGATGTCATAGCCGTCTTCTCTCGGCATTCCGTTTGTTCTTCCGCCAAGGCCGTCTACAACGCTTCGAAGCTGACGGTCATTCATATCTACGCATCGTCTCCAGGTGATCTTTCTCGGATCGATATTCAGAGCGTTTCCCTGGAAAATATGGTTGTCGATCATAGCTGCCAGCAGGTTGTTTGCTGCACCGATTGCATGGAAGTCACCGGTGAAGTGAAGGTTGATATCTTCCATTGGAACAACCTGTGCGTATCCGCCGCCTGCTGCTCCGCCTTTTACACCGAAGACCGGTCCAAGAGATGGCTCGCGAAGTGCAACCATTGCTTTTTTACCGATTCTAGAAAGTCCGTCTACCAGACCTACAGAAGTTGTTGTTTTTCCTTCTCCTGCCGGTGTCGGGTTGATGGCTGTTACGAGGATCAGTTTTCCATCCTCCGCATTGGTGTCTTTTAACAGGTTGTAATCAATTTTTGCTTTGTACTTTCCGTACTGCTCCAGATATTTGTCATCAATACCTGCTTTTTCTGCGATCGCTGTGATCGGCTGCATGGTACATTCCTGTGCAATTTCAATGTCTGATTTGTAACCCATTGTTTTAAAATCCCCTTTCTTTTTTCCGCTTTGTCCGCCGATTGATAGCCATATTTTACCATGTTTTGTAAGATGATTCAATTGATAATTATTTATTTCACAATCTTTATACGTTTTGTACCAAAAAATGCAGAAAATTCCGCCAAAAGGCGGAGCGGCACAATTCTGCATTAAAAAAAGAAGGATTCCCGGCTTTTTGCTGCCGAAAATCCTTCTCTTTTTTATTTTTTAAGAATACTGCGACTCATCCACCTCAAACGGTTCGTCGCACGGTCCTTCGAGGAGGCGGTAGCTGCCCTGTGTGGAGAAGTAATACCATTTTCCGTCGATCAGTTTCCATCCTTTTACGGCGTAGCCGTTTGCGTCAATGTAATATCTCTGCTCGGTGTCGTTTGCATAGCGGTGCGGGTTCAGGGAAACCCATTCGCTTTTGGCCCATCGGTCTTCGTCTTCGATGTAGAACTTCCAGCCCTCATCGGTTTTGGTCCAGATGGAGGTTACCTGCTCTTCCATTTTTTCGAAGAATTTGGATTTCTGGGAGAGATCATCATTGAGCTGGTCGAAGGTCAGCTTCTCTGCAAGCGTCTGTTCACCTGAAAACAGGTTCGTTCCAAGACCGAGGTGGTCACCCTCAATGGTAGCTCCGAGACTTGCGATGGTGGTCGGGAACATGTCCATGGTGGTGAAACTTCTGTTTTTCTCCTGCTGCGGCTGGATCGGGGAGTTGATGATCACGTTGTATACGGTTCTGGTGTAGTCCGGATCAATGTTCTCACAGAAATCGGAATCCATCGTCAGATGGTCGCCAGAAATTACGATCGTTGTGTTCTCGTAGAAATCCTGCTGCTGAATCCAGGAAACGAACTCGGTGACCTGCTTGCTGGAGCAGTGCAGAACCATTCCGTACTGGTTGTCACCGTCGTTTTCTTCATCGCAGAGCTCACACGGATATCCATCCTCAAAATGGGTGTCTGCGGTCAGCATGGTGAAGTTGAACGGCTCTCCCTCTGCTGCGATTTCGGTCAGACGGTCTTTGGCAAAGGAAAAGAGTTTTTCATCCTCATAGCCCCACCATTCGTAATATCCTTCCGGGATCAGGCCTTTTTCCATAGCCCAGTTGTAATCGTCTACTTCGTAGTCGCCGTGCTCTTTAAAGTACTCTTCCCGGCCGCCGAACTGTCCGATTGAACCGATGAAGAAATACTGCTTGTAGCCTTCATCCGCCAGGACATCACCCAGGGTATTGATTTCCGGGAAGAAGCTGGCCTGATATGCCATCTCATTTCGCTGGATTCCGATGCTGAGAGGCAGACCGGAGGTCTGTGCGAAAATTCCGGCAATGGTCCAGGTTGCGTTTACGGTAGGCTGGCCGCCGCCGAGCAGCTCCGAATTGGAAAAACTGATGTTGTCTGCGGCAAGCTGGGTCAGCTCCGGGATATAGTTTTTATCGAATGCTCCGCCGGAGGATTTGTCTGCGTAGGTGCTCTCCATGGATTCCAGATAGAGATAGATCAGATTTCGTTTCTGTTCCGGGAACGTGATATTCACGCGGTCCGGATCTACGTAGTTGTCTTCTACCACGGTATTGTACGTGCTCTGATTTTTCAGATAATCTTTTACGTCCAGTGCTGCCCACACGTCATTGATGGAATAGACGATGCTGGCGGCTCCTGCCGCGATACAGATCAGCCCGAACGCCACATGGGCTTTGCGTTTTTCCCGAAGAAAAATGCTGACCAGAATCAGAAGGATGAGTGCTGCCGCTGCGATCAGCGCACTTGAGCAGACATAACTCATCAGAAGATCATGGCTGGTTCCGGCAATCGGGGCCTTTAACTGGTAAACAAGCTCTTCCATGCTCAGATTCGGCCATGTTTTCCGCATCCAGCGCTCGGACGTAAACAGCAGCACGCCAAGCGTTCCGATCAACACTGCAAACACAGCCAGCAGAATGCGCCCTGCTTTTTTCGTTTTTTTCTGTTTCTTGTGTTTCATCTTCCTACCTCCAAAAAGCATTACAGCTTACAAAATCTTAACTTTTCTTTACAATCGCCTTACGTATTATAGCAAAGACCGTTTTAAAAAGATAGAAAATTTTTATAAAATTTTTGCACAAAAAGTGCAGCCAAAAACATATTTTTTGCATGACACATAAAAACCCGCCCGGCACCGCAAATCTCTTCGCGGCCCAAGCGGGTTTTTCATCTCTATTCCGGGAAAGCCTTATCAGCTTGCCTTGTTCTTTCTCTGTTTGATGACCTTCAGTCGTGTGAACTCCTCGCGCTCCTTCTCCTCCAGTGCGTCCGCGATATCCTTGGACAGCTGGGTGTAATGCGGAATCGTGATGTTCTTCAGCGCGTTGGCACGCTTCTGTGTTTTCTTGATTGCCGCAGCAAGGCGGTACGCCGAGTTCTCTATCATGGAAAGGTTTAAGGTCAGGTCTTTTACTTTTTCAAAGGCCTGTCTTGCCTGATCCAGGGACTCCTTCGTGCTGTAGTAAGCATAAGTCGGGGCCTGTCCGGACGGATCAGCCTCTACCAGCGGAATTTCCACGCCCATGATACTCCTTGTCTTGATCCGGATAGATTCCTCCACCGGAACGGTATAGGACACGGTCTGTACGTTGGTGATACCGATCTCCATGTTCGCAATCTGCAGCGCCGCATATGCTTCGCGGAACGTCACATCAATCTGACGCTGAATATCCTTTGCCTCATCGATCAGGCCCATGAGCTCGCGGATCAGAATATTCCGCTTCTTGTCCATCAGCTCGTAACCCATGTGGGCAAGTTTCAGAGAGTTCTTTGCAAGAATCAGGTTTCCCTTGGTAGGAAAGGTATTCGGGTCCATTCCGATCTCACTCCTCTCGCTTACTCATTCATGGCATCGGCTTCTGCCTTTGCTTTTGCTACTGCATCAATGGTGGTCGGATGATAATACTGATCCAGAACCTTGGTGTTGACACGGTCGAGCTCTTCTCTCGGAAGCAGTCCAAGAAGCTCCCATGCCTTGTTCAGCGTATCTTCCATGGAACGGTTTTCATCCATTCCCTGGCCGATGAATTCATGCTCGAATTCATTACCGAATACCAGGTACTGTTTATCGATCGGAGAAAGCTCATCCTCACCGATAACCGATGCCAGGGAACGCGCATCTCCTACCTTTGCATAGCAGGAGAAAAGCTGATTTGCCACGTCCTGATGGTCTGCTCTTGTGTAGCCTTCACCGATACCATCCTTCATCAGACGGGAAAGACTCGGCAGTACGCTGATTGGCGGGTAAATAGACTGGCCGTGAAGCTGACGGTCCAGTACGATCTGCCCCTCGGTGATGTAACCGGTCAGATAGGAATCGGGTGGGTGATGTCATCGTTTGGCATGGTCAGGATCGGAATCTGGGTTACGGAACCATTCACACCCTGTACGATTCCGGCGCGCTCATAAAGCGCCGCCAGCTCACTGTACAGGTATCCAGGATAACCTTTACGGGAAGGAATCTCTCCACGGGAGGAGGAAACCTCACGCATAGCCTCGCAGAAGGATGTGATATCCGTCAGGATGACCAGGATATGCATGCCTTTTTCAAATGCGAGGTATTCGGCAACTGTGAGGGCAACCTTCGGTGTGATCAGACGCTCTACAACCGGGTCGTTTGGCCAGGTTCAGGAACATAACAACGTGGTCAGATACACCGCTTTCCTCAAAGGTCCGGCGGAAGAACTCTGCTACGTCGTATTTAACACCCATAGCGGCAAATACGATTGCAAACTTCTCATCAGAATCTCCAAGGGATGCCTGCTGTACGATCTGTGCTGCCAGCTGGTCGTGCGGAAGTCCGTTTCCGGAGAAGATTGGCAGCTTCTGGCCACGAATCAGGGTAGTCAGACCGTCGATTGCAGAAATACCGGTATGGATATAGTTTCTTGGGTATTTACGGGTAACCGGGTTCAGCGGCAGGCCGTTGACGTTTCTTCTTACCTCTGCGTCAATTGGTCCCATGCGGTCGATCGGTTTTCCGATACCGTCGAAGGTACGTCCAAGGATTTCTTCGGAAAGTCCGATCTCCATCGGATGTCCGGTCAGACGGGTATGGGTATTGGTAAGAGACATGCTCGAAGTTCCCTCAAATACCTGAATAACGGCTTTGTCTTCGTATACAGCAACGATACGTCCCAGTTTTTTCTCATTGCCGTCTACGGTAAATTCTACGATTTCCTCGTAGGAAGCATTTTTTACACCTTCCAGAACAACCAGAGGGCCATTGACCTCACTAAGGCCTAAATATTCAATTGCCATGATGAATTCCCTCCTTAACCATTCTTCTCGAGTACCTTATCGTAGAAGGTGTCGATATCTTTTTTGTATGTGTCAAACAGATCCAGACGGTCATTCGGTACATCGTATTTAATAGAAACGACGCGGTCGAAGATCTTGTCCTCTTTCAGTACGGACATTGGCATGCCCATCGTCACGAGCGCTTTGGATTTCTTGTACAGATAAAGAATAACTTCCATCATCTTGTACTGTTTTTCCAGAGATACGCAGGTGTCATCCGGATGGAATGCGTTCTGCTGCAGGAAGCCCAGTCGAATAACTCTGGCGATTTCCAGGGTCAGCTTCTGGTCATCCGGAAGAACATCGCTACCGATCAGTTTTACAATTTCCATCAGGGAGCTCTCGGAGTTCAGGATTCCCATTAACTGGTTCCGCATATCTACAAAGTTTTTGTTTACGTGATCTTTGTACCACGGCGACAGATCCTGCAGGTATTCACTGTAGCTGGTCAGCCAGTGGATCGCCGGGAAATGACGGGCGTAAGCCAGAGATTTGTCCAGTCCCCAGAAGCAGCGGACGAAACGTTTGGTGTTCATGGTAACAGGCTCGGAGAAGTCACCACCCTGCGGAGATACGGCTCCGATGATGGATACGCTTCCCTCTGCGCCGCAAAGGGTCTGCATCATGCCGGCACGCTCATAGAAAGCGGACAGACGGGATGCCAGATATGCCGGGAAACCTTCCTCTGCCGGCATTTCCTCCAGACGGCCGGACAGCTCACGGAGCGCCTCTGCCCAACGGGATGTAGAGTCTGCCATGATTGCTACATCATAGCCCATATCGCGGTAATACTCAGCCAGTGTCAGTCCGGAATACAGAGATGCCTCACGGGCTGCAACAGGCATGTTGGATGTGTTGGCGATCAGGGTGGTACGATCCATCAGCGGGTTGCCGCTCTTCGGGTCGATCAGTTCCTGGAACTCCTCCAGAACCTGTGTCATCTCGTTTCCACCTCTCCACATCCGATATAGATGATGATATCGGCATCAGACCATTTTGCGATCTGGTGCTGGGTCATGGTTCTTTCCGGTACCGAATCCGCCAGGGATGGCTGCTGTGCCGCCTTTTGCGATCGGGAACATCGTATCCAGGATACGCTGTCCTGTGATCAGCGGAACGGATGCCGGATATCTTTTCAGGGTTGGACGCGGTACACGGATCGGCCATTTCTGTGCCAGTGTGATCTCTTTTTCGGTGCCGTCTTCCAGTTTCAGTTTTACAATCGGGTCAAGGATGGTATACTTTCCGTCTTTGGCAGCCCAGATAACCGTGCCGTTGACATCCGGCGGAACCATCGATTTGTGAACGATGGAACGGGTTTCCTGTGTTTCTGCAATGATTGCGCCGCCCATCAGCTCTTCGCCTTCCGAAACAGTTACATGGACATCCCATTTTTTCTCTGTATCCAGAGAATCTACGGTAAGGCCGCGGCTGATGTATTTACCGGACTGCTTTGCAATCTCGGACAGCGGACGCTCAATACCGTCAAAAATGTTGTTCAGGATTCCAGGTCCCAATGTAACAGAGAGGGCATCTCCGGATGCGGTAACTGTTTCGCCTGGTTTCAGTCCTGTGGTTTCCTCGAAAACCTGTACTGTAGTGGTATCCTTTGTCAGGGCAATAACCTCGCCGACCAGACGTTCTTTACCAACGTAAACCATCTCGGACATTTTAAATCCGGTGTTTCCTTTCAGATATACGACCGGACCGTTGATTCCATAGATAACTCCGGTTTTATTCATGCTCTACACCTCCGTGAAAGATGAAATTCTCCCGCTCTTCATTCAGAAGGGTCTCGAAGGAATTATCGATCAGAATATTTTTCTCCGGAATGACCGCGCGCACGCCGCCAAGGAACGGCATGGCCGAAATGGTAAGGGTTACGGAGAGTTTCTGCTCCAGGGAAGCCTTATGAGCTTCGTCTGACGGATCCAGATATAAGGTCAGCTTGTCGTTTCCGGCAAATGTAACGGCTTCGCGGATTTTGCGCTCCAGATACTCCTCATAGGATGGATCCTTTTTATAAGCGGTAAGTTTTTCACGAACTTCTTTAAACAGTTTTTCTTTTAATTCCAGATTTTTACGGGACAGCTTTCGTCTGATATGAAGCTGATCACGGAATAATCATCATTGACATCACGTTTTGCTTTCTCGGTCTCGGCAGCAACTTCTTCTTCTGCCTGACGTCTTGCCAGTTTAACTTTGTATGCTCCCTCGAAGGTCTTATCAGAGCTTTCCTGGTGATCGCGATCCACACGTTCACCACTTCCACGGTTTACCAACTCCAGGAATGAATTGCAAATTTGAAGTTTCTCCTCAGTAGTCAATGTGTGTCACCTCCAGGGCATTCTTACAGTTTTAATCCAATAGATTCATTTACAAAGGAAGTGATAAAGTCCGGCGCTCTTCCGGTACCGTGACGGTCCGGAATTTCAATGAGCAGCGGAAGCTTATGGTTGAGGCGGACATCCTCCAGAATGTCCGGGAATTCCTTCCCGAACTTTTCTGTAAGGAGAATAATTCCGATCTCTTTGTCTGCCAGTGTTTTCTGCAGTGTATCATAAAGCTCCTCGCGCTCATGAACGACAACGCCTTCCACTCCGGCCAGGCGCATGCCCGTCTGAGTGTCTACGTTATCACTGATCAAGAACATTTTCATTTATGATTCCTCCAACTTAAGGTGAAGATCAATACCTTCCGGTTTTGGAATCAAAGTTTACCAAGAATCATGAAGGAGATGATCAGACCATACAGAGCGATACCTTCGGCCATAGCTACGAAGATCATGGATTTACCAAAGATGCTGCCGTCTTCGCTGATTGCTCCAAGAGCTGCGCTTGCGGAAGATGCAACGGCGATACCGGAACCAATA
>SCPN01000959.1_pt1 | contig 11657 bp, 10 predicted proteins | sample 6106831 | NCBI WGS metagenome assembly SCPN01 (sample SAMN10720447, study PRJNA508395) | human gut metagenome | isolation source: Participant 1, 0 month
CAAGCATCTCTTTATTCCAGTTACGTGTTGTGCTGTCGATCGGGAACATTCCGGATGCGTCACCAACGCCAAGGACTTTCTCTCCTGTCAGTTTCCAGTGTACATAACCCGCAAGCGTTGTAATAAAATCAATATCAACTTTACATGCTCTTCTTTGTTCAGGATTGCCTGATACAGATGTGCTCCGCTCCATCTCTGTGGCATATTGAAACGGAATAATTCTGTCAGTTCTTTTGCTGCCTGCTCTGTCATTGTATTTCTCCATGTACGGAACGGTACAAGCTGTTCTCCTGCTTTGTCAAATACCATATATCCATGCATCATGGCACTGAATCCAAGTGCTCCGACAGTAGTAAGCTCTACGTCATACTGCTTCTTCACATCTACGGCAAGATCTCTGTAGCAGTCCTGAAGGCCAGTCCAGATATCCTCTAACGTGTAAGTCCAGACACCGTTGTCAAGACGGTTCTCCCATTCATGGCTTCCCGAAGCAATCGGTGCATTATCTTCTCCTACCAGAACTGCTTTGATTCGTGTGGAACCAAACTCGATTCCAAGAGAAGTCTTTCCTGCTTCGATCATACTTTTTACATCACTCATTTTTTCTTTACCTTTCCTTTCATAAAATATATTTGATTTGATAAATATTTTTATTTAATGATTTTTACAGAACTCCGGTTGATAATCTCCGGTTTCAGTTCCACACTGTCCGGCACTTCTTTCTCCTGCATAAGATCAAGGATCTCTTCTGCTGCCTTCTTCGCTAGCTCCCGGATCGGATTCTTCACAGAAGCAAGCGGTACTTCGCAATAATTTGCCAGATCAGAATCATCGATTCCAATGATCGACATCTTGTCCGGCACTTTGATCTTCTGTTCCAGACATGTCGCCGCAAGGTTGCTCGCAACCTCATCGTTGTAGCATACACATGCCGTACATCCCTGAATCCTTCTTAAAATCCAGCTGCTTTCCTCACGCATATTGCGATTACGCACATCTTCGGTATCAATCCAGACAATCCGTTTATCTTCGATCCTGATATCTGCTTCCATTAAAGCTTCGATATAACCGGCATACCTTCTGTGTCCCTGCCCGTCATCTGCCTTGAAAATCGCTGCGATCTCACGGTGTCCGCACTGGATCAGATATTTCGTCGCCATCTTCCCTGCTATCTTATCATCAAGACTTACATGCGGCGCTTTCAGTTCCGGATAATAGCTGTTGATAAAGATCACCGGAATTCCCTGCTCCATGATCTGCCTGTACAGATCGAGATTTGGATTAGGAAGGCCACTCTTTGTCGGTTCCGCTATAATTCCATCCACTCTTTTCTTATCCAGAATGCTTTTCAATATAAAACGTTCTTTGTCTACAGAATTGTTGGTGATGGAAATCTGGATTCCATATCCGGCGCGTGACATCTTGTTCTCGATTTCCTGAATAATACCAGAAAAAATATATTCCTGAACAAAAGTTGTCATCACTGCGATCTGCATCGTTTTTTTTCGTCTGACCCCGACGATGCCACTTTCCTTTATATAAGTCCCACTTCCACGGCGTTTCTCGATCATACCTTCTTTTTCCAGAACAGCGATCGCATGTCTGACAGTCTGACGGCTCACCCCAAACCGATCACAAAGCTGGTATTCTGACTCTATCCGCTCTCCCGGCTGCAGTTCTTCCGCTTCAATCTGTTCTCGGATCCATCTTACAATTCCTTCATATTTTGCTGATGTTTCTTTCACTTTTTTCTTCTTTTCCCCCTGATTTACATACAAATCTCCTGCTCTCCTTACCTCTAATATACCTTAAGAAACACCTGATTTTCAACCCGTAATATGTTACAAATTATCGTACAACTTTTGTATATTTTTGCTAAGTTGTATTCATTATATGTGTACAGCTTGAATACATATTTGTTTTTCATCGAGGCTCTAACTTGTATTCTTCTTTTTGTATCTTTTGTGCACTTCTTATAAAACATCAAATAATATGGTATTGTTTTTTGATGCCACCAAAACAAGTATAACAAGCTTTTTTCGATTCACGTACTTCTGTAACCTCTTCCCCTCACCAAATGCAGAACCTTGTGCAGGCGCCAATCTGTACTTAGCTCACCGTATACACAACAAGAGCAGATAAAAGCTTTTTTCATTGCCTTTATCTGCTCTTGTTGTTTTTCATCCGCGCTATTGATTTTCTTCGATCGCCATAATCATATCTACACGATCCTGGTGACGTCCCCCAAGGAACTCTGCACCAAGAAATGTATCAAGGATCATCTTTGCCATCTCGATTCCAATTACTCTTGCACCGAACGCAATCACATTTGCATTATTATGTTCTCTTGCCATCTTTGCCGTATATGGTTCAGAACACACCGCTGCGCGGACACCGTGAACCTTATTGGCTGCCATGGAAATTCCAAGACCGGTTCCACAGATTGCAACTCCGAGATCCACTTCTCCGTCTGCAACTGCTTTTCCAATCTTTTCCCCATATTTCGGATAAGGACAGCTCTCATAAGAATCAGTTCCGTAATTGACAACTTCATATCCTTTTTCCACAAGATACTCTACCACCTGCTTTTTCATATCCACTGCAGAATGGTCATTCGCAATCCCTATTTTCATATCTCATCTTCCTCCTTCCCATTTATACTCAATACTTACAAAAGAACACCGGATGTACGATATGAACATCCGGTGTTTAAATCCTACTTTTATTATAGGCAATTAAAAAGTTTCCGTCAATACCCGTCGTTTTCTCTTTTCGCCTGTAATATTTCAAGTACTGTTCTTTCTTTAGTTTTTCTTCTTCAGGCTTGCAAATACAGACTGCAGAACGATGAAGAAGCAGAGGAGTGCGGAAAGTACGATTCGTACCCACCAGCTTGAAAGTGTTCCCTGTGTAGTGATCAGACTGGAAATCGTTCCTTTGATCAGTACACCGAACAGGGTTCCGAATGGAGTTCCGACACCACCACTAAGTAGTGTACCCCCGATAACGGCTGCTGAAATCGCATCCATCTCAAGACCTTTTGCCTGTTCTACGAATCCGGCACAGCTGTTCATACAGAAAAGGAATCCGCCGAGTCCTGCAAGAAAGCCGTCCAGAAGGTATGCAGCCATTTTTGTTCTCTTAACATTCAGTCCCATCATAAGTGCACTCTGTTCATTTCCACCGATCGCATATACAGAACGTCCGAATTTTGTATACTTCATAACGATTATGATTACGATCAGAACGATGATTGCAATGATAACTGTCGGATAAATATATGCCGGGAGGAATTTTCCCCTCTTACTGTAAGAACCAAACGGCATGTAAATTTTGTATTTAGCCCATGCCATGAAAGTTGCATTTTTGATAGAAATCATATCTGTACTGATGATTGATGTCATACCACGTCCAAAGAACATACCTGCCAGTGTTACGATGAATGGCTGGATCTCCAGATAAGATACCAGGAATCCCTGAACCAGACCAAAGAGAAGTCCGATCACCAGTGCCATAAGAAGTGCGGTATAAGCGCTTGCGCCGTGATTTTCCATCTGGTTTGCAGCAACCATACATACAAGTGCTGTAACAGAACCAACTGAGATATCGATTCCAGCTGTGATCATAACGATCGTTTCGCCCATCGCGATAACCAGAAGACCTGCATTGGAAATGAACAGATTCAGGAACATCTGCGGTTTTGCAAAACCTTTGTCGTTAAATACGATCATACCTGCTGCGTACATTACAACAAACAGTAAAATTGTAATCATAAGGAGGAATGTCGTTCCGTTAATTTTCTTTTTTGTTCCGGATACTTTTGCTTTCATTAGTTAGCTCCTCCTTTCACTGCAGCCTTTGATGTTCTTTTTTCTTTCTGCACTGCAATAAATTTCTTGAATACCGGGCTCTGAAGGACAACGATGACTACAACAACGATTGCCTTGTAGACCGGAAGCTGATCGGCTGATACATTCAATCCGTAAAGAACGGTTGTAAGTGCCTGGATTGTATAAGCTCCGATCACAGATCCCATCAGGCTGAACTTACCACCACCAAGGGCATTTCCACCAAGGGCAACTGCAAGGATGGCATCCATTTCAAGGTTCAGACCAATGTTGTTGGCATCTGCTGAGTAGATACGGCTGGAAGCCACAAATCCTGCAACACCTGCAAGTACACCACAGATCAGGTAAGTAAGGAACTTGATCATGGTTGAATTAAGTCCGACCAGTCTGGATGCGGTTCCGTTAATACCAACGCTCTCGATATAAAGTCCAAGAGCTGTCTTTTTCAAAATAACATATGCAATGATAACTACGATAATTGCAATTACAACTGGCATCGGAATCGGGAATTTTCCGACATAGCTTCCGAATACCTGATAAGATTTCACACGGATATATGTAATCTGTCCGTCTGTGATCAGCTGGGCGATACCACGTCCTGCTGTGTAAAGGATCAATGTCGCAACCATCGGCTGAATATTCAGCTTTGCAACCAGAAATCCGTTAAATGCACCGCAGATTCCTGAAGCAACCAGTGCTGCAAGGAATGCAACGATAATCGGTGCTGACAGAGAGTTTACAGATACTTCCCCACCGGAAAGGATCTGGCAGCATACGGCTCCTGCGACCGCCATAACAGCTCCGACACTGATGTCCTGTCCTCCGGAAGCTGCTGTAACAAGTGTCATACCAACTGACAAAATAACCAGCTCGGATGCACGGTTGATCACATCGACCGGATATCCGTATGGAACTCCATTCTTAAGAGACATGCTTAAGAAGCCCGGAATTGTAATTGTAGCTACGATAATGATTGCAAGCAGACACACCAGTGGCATGAAAAGCCTCATAGAGGTAAGCTTTTTCCATGTTGATTTATTTGTGCTCATTACTCTTCACCTCCTGCGATTGCTTTCATGATACCTTCCTGCGATAATTCATCACCGGAAATTTCTCCAACCTTCTTACCGTCTCGCATAACTGCCATACGTGAACAGGTACGGAGCATTTCTTCTACTTCTGAAGAAATAAATGCAACCGACATTCCCTGATCTGCAAGATCAAGTACCAGTTTCTGGATCTCTGTCTTGGTTCCGATATCAATACCTCTTGTAGGTTCATCCAGGATCAGGAAATCCGGATTGGTAAGAAGCCATCTACCAATGATAACCTTCTGCTGGTTACCACCTGACAGACTCTTGATCGGAGTTTCACGGCTTGCTGTCTTAATCTGAAGCATCTTAATATATTTATCTGCTGCTTCATCCATTTCTTTTCTGCTCATTGGATGGAACATACCTTTTTTCGCCTGAAGTGCGATAATAATATTTTCACGGACAGACAGATCTGCGATGATACCATCTTTCTTTCTGTCTTCCGGAAGATATGCCATACCAAGTTTCATGGCATCGATCGGAGCATGAATCTTCACTTCTTTTCCGTTAACTTTCAGTTTACCGGAATCCGCTTTATCAGCTCCATAAATTGCACGGACAAGTTCCGAACGTCCGGATCCAAGAAGTCCTGTAAATCCGACAACCTCACCTTTGTTGATCGTCATATCAAACGGTTTGATCGTTCCTTTATGGCCAAGTCCTTCTGCCTCGATAACCGGGATGAATTCTTTGAGTTCTGCATGATCTCCCTTAATATCTGCAAGATCATCAAAATCTTTACCCATCATCTTGGCAACAAGCATAACTCTTGGCAGATCTTTGACTTCGTATTCGCCAACCAGTTCGCCATTTCGTAAAACTGTGATTCTGTCACAGACCTCATATACCTGTTCCAGGAAGTGTGTTACGAAAATAATACCTACACCTTCATCTTTCAGTCTGTTCATCAGTTTGAACAGCTTTGCAACCTCATCATCGTCCAGAGATGAAGTTGGCTCATCAAGGATCAGAACCTTACATTTCATATCAACTGCACGTGCGATTGCGATCATCTGCTGTCTTGCCAGAGAAACCTCTTCCAACTTCTGGGTAGCTGAAGCATCAATTTCAAGACTCTTAAGCAATTCTGTTGCACGTTTATTCATTGTACGCCAGTCAATAAATCCTGCTTTTCTTGGTTCGCGTCCAATAAACAGATTTTCTGCCACCGTCAGGTTCGGACAAAGGTTAACTTCCTGATATACAGTACTGATACCATTGTTCTGTGCGTCCTGAGGTGATTTATTAATAATCGGACCGTCTTTTCCATCCAGACGGATCTCGCCATTTTCAAATTCATGTACACCGGTAAGAACCTTGATCAGTGTAGATTTACCTGCACCGTTCTCACCCATCAGAGCGTGAATTTCTCCCTTGCGAAGTGTAAAATCAACATGCTGCAATGCTTTTACACCGGGAAATGTCTTGGAAATATCCCGCATTGTAAGTACAACATTACCCTCCATACTCTTCCACCTGCTTTCCTTTTTTTCAATAAAGAGGGCGTAGTATAAATATCCGGCACATTCCGATTATTATCTACCACGCCTCTCTATTCAACCACCCTTATGTGTCTGTCAAATTATATATCCGACTTTCCTAATGCATTTTAGTATGCACGTTTGTCAAGAATATCCTGTGTAAGTGGTGTTACATCAAAATCTTTTTCTTCGTCTAAGCTGTTTGTAGCTTTTACAGATTTAACTGTGTCATCATGAGCAAAGATTTCTTCATCTACATAGTTCTGTTTATCAACGTCTTCGCCAGCTTCAAGTTTTTTGATAAGTTCTTCAGCACGTGGTCCGTGAAGTGGGTTACACTCTACATCGCATTCGATCTTTCCATCAAGAACATCCTGAAGTCCTGCATGTGTTGTATCGAAAGAAATTACCATGATTTCACCGTTTGCGATATCAGATCCTACTGTTTTACCAGCTGCTTCGATAGCATCGATAGCACCGAATGCTTCGTTATCGTTCTCGCAGTATACAACGTTGATATTGTCATACTGTTTCAGCATGGACTCCATAACTTCCTGTCCTTTAGCCTGTGTAAATTCACCGGACTGCTGAGCCACAAGATCCCATCCGTATTTATCAACGCCTTCTTCAAGGCCTTTTGTACGTCCGATCTGAGCTGTAGATCCGATTGTTCCCTGGATATCAGCGATATGGATATCAGATGCTGCGATTCCTTTTGCTTCTGCAAATCCGTTCAGCCATTCAGCTGCTTTACGACCTTCACAAAGAGCATCGGTTCCGATCCATGTTGTGTATAGGCTGTCATCAGATACATCAACCATACGGTCAACGATGATTACCGGGATGTCTGCATCTTTTGCTTCCTGAAGAACTGTATCCCATCCTGTCTCTGTAACAGGAGCAAGAAGAATGTAATCAACTTCCTGCTGGATGAAGTTACGGATTGCTGTTAACTGGTTTTCCTGTTTCTGCTGAGCATCATCAAAGATCAGGTCATATCCGTTTTCTTTGCTGAATGTGTCTTTCATTGACTGAGAGTTTGCTGTACGCCAGTCAGATTCTGCACCTACCTGTGAGAAACCTACTGTGATCACATCATCGGATGAGCTTGATGAATCACTGCTCTTGTCGCTGCTGTCAGATCCTTTGCTTCCACCGCATCCAACTGCTAAAGCTGCTGTCATCGCTGCACATAACAATACTGCTAACACTTTTCTTTTTTTCATTTTACATGTTCCTCCTTCATTGGGTTTTCTTAACCTCTTGATGTACTTATAATAATAAAATTTTCATACTTTTAAAACAGAAAATCTTCCTCTTTTGGTAGAATATTTTCTGCTTTTCCGTGAAAAAGTTAGTTTTTTTATGATAGAAGTTGAATATTTTTAGCCGCTATGATGATCGTCGCATTTGTGCCTTCATTTTCCTTGCTTTCAAAGAACACTCCGTATTCTCCCCCGTAATAATACTTGATTCTCTGGTTCACATTCGATACACCAAAGCCCTTCGCTTCATCTCCTGTATCCGTCCCTGCCATCTTTTTCCGGAGACTGTTCAGTTCTTCCTCTGTCATACCTTTTACCATTGTCAATGACCTGGAAAATGATTTTATCTCCCTGCTTTTTACCGGTAATCAGGATTTTACCTTTCCCCCGCTTATTCTTAATTCCATGATAAAGCGCATTTTCGACAAGAGGCTGCAGTGTAAGCTTCGGTATAATGTAGCCGTAGATCTCCTCATCCATCTGGATCTCATAGTCCAGAATATCCTGATAGCGGAACTGCTGGATCTCCAGATAGCTCTCAATATGCGTCCGCTCTTCTTTCACTGTAATATAATCATGTCCTTTGCTTAAGGTTGTGCGGAAAAAATCAGAGAGCGAGGTTACCATTTTCACAACCTCTGCACTTTTATTTTCCTCAGCAAGCCAGACAATGGCATCAAGAGTATTGTAAAGGAAATGTGGATTGATCTGTTCCTGCAGAAGTCGGTTCTCAATAATTCTGAGATTTTCCTGTTTTTTCCGGATATCATCTACCAGAATCCCGATTTCCTCTGTCATATCGTTAAAGCTCCGCGTGAGCACCGCAATCTCGTCCCCTGCTTCGACCTGTGTTTTTGCAGAGAAATCACCACCGGCAACCTTCTCTGTCAGATCACACAGATCGCGGATCGGTCTTGTCACACTTCGTGCTGCTCGTCCACTGAGCAGCAGGGAAATACTCATCGCAACAATTGCTACCCGACCGCCAAAATGGTCGAATTACGGTTATTCCGGTTCAGTTCCGTCTGTACAGTCACAAAATTGGAAGTTTCCAGATAGACATAGTCCTGGATTCCGGTCTGTACCAGTGTCGTCAGATCTTTGACATTACTGTTAAAATATTCCATTCTCTCATCATAAGAAGTCCGTTCTTTAATCTGTTTATCCAGATCCTGTACACAAAAACGGAGTGAAGACAGTGAATTTTTAATACGTCCCGCCTGTGACTGGGTGAGCGGAACCGTCGCATTTTGCGTCATCTTATCACACGCCTCTTCCATCTCCGTAATATAGTCGTATGGATTCACCGTCACTACTCCATTTACCGTTGTAACTCCATCTCCGACCTCCTTAAGCTGCTTATTACTTACCACAGCAAGATACACACTATAGTCCAGCCGACTTTTAAAGTCTTTCACATAACGGTTGGCATAGGCAATACTTTTTGTAATCTCAGAATAAGCTGATGCCGCATTATTTAAAGACACGATCAAATAGGCGGCCAGAATTACCATTGGCAGAAATGCTGACAGCGAAATGGAAAGCAGTTTCTTATTGATCGACCAGTTCTTATATTTCACCTTCATATTTTATCCCCTTCCTCTTGAACGGAATTCCTTCGGCGAACATCCCTGTGTCTTTTTGAATATATAGCTGAAATAATGGGAATCTTTGTATCCCACCTCATATCCGATGTCCGATGTCCTCTTATCCGAACACATCAGAAGCTCTTTTGCTTTTTCCATACGAACACCCGTCAGATATTCTACAAAGGTTGAGCCAACCTCCTGACTAAACAAAGAGCTGAAATAGCTCGGACTGATGTTGACGCTCGAAGCCACCAGGTTCAGTGAAATATTCTCTGACATATAATTTTGTCCGATATAATCTCTCGCTTTTTCAATAATTTCTGAATAGCGTCTGCCCGATGCCTGCTCTCTTAACCGGATCATTCGTCTGACTATATTTTCCAGGTACTTCCTCGTTGCCTCCAGTTCCTGCACATACTGCGATATCTCCTGCACATCGCCAAGCTCTCTTTCAATATCTTCTTTTTCAATGTTCAAACTGTCTCCCAGACTTTGGACGCTGATAAAAGTATCCATTACAATATACTGTCTCAACATCATCGACTGCAGGTTCTGCTCACCAATTGCATCAAAATATGCATCCATAAAGCTTTTTACTTCATTTTCCGTTCCTGTCTTCAGGAAACGCTCCAGCATTTTCCGGTTCTCCGCCATGGTTCCGAGTCTGTGCATCTCAACGTCATTCTGAACCCCATCATTTGATGAACCTCTGAATAACTCACAAACTGTCTCAAACTTCTTGAAAAACGCTCTGCAAAGGCTCTGTTTGCATCATTGTAGGATCTTTTAATCTCACTGAACCTCCCCACCTGACTTCCAATTCCTCCAAAATATTCCAGATTTTTATATTTTTCCAGAACTTTTTCCAGATCTTCCCTAAATGTCTGAGCTCTCGCAGTCAGTTCTTCACCAACAGCTCCCTGTGCAATAAATCCCCATCCTTCTACACCTCTCCGAAACCACAGGAGCTTTTCTGTCTGCTCACTCAGATTTTCTATATCTTCAGTTGCACTTACAATATCCTCGCTATAATCCATCGGATGATCGATCATAATGATCTTAAAGAGGATCACACAATATCCCTCTGCACTGATTTCAATTCCCAGCTGCTTTCCCTGCTCCAGACATTCTCCAAATGGCATACTTCCTGCAAACACCTGATTGAAAAACTGAAACTTTTCACTTTCTTTGTTTTCCTGCATTTCACGGGCATATTGATTCATCTGCTCTTTTTCACTTTGCTCTTTCCGGATTTCTTCTGCTACTTTGTTAACTGCATCCAACAATTTTTCTGAAGAAATTGGCTTCAGAAGGTAATCGGTTACACCAATCTTAATCGCCATCTTTGCATAATCAAACTCATTATATCCACTCAGAATCATGATTTTCGTAGCCGGAAGTACTTTTTTAACCTGCTCACTGAGTTCCAGTCCATCCATAAAAGGCATCTTAATATCCGTGATCAGGATGTCTGGTTTCTTTTCAAGAATCATCGGTAACGCAAGTTCTCCATCACTTGCCTCTCCGACAAAGTCATATCCATGCATTTCCCAATTAATACTGTTCTTGATCCCATTTCTGATAATAATTTCATCTTCAACCAAAAATACTTTTATCATTCTTCTTCCTGCCTTTAATATGTTCTGTTTTCTATAATTTCATCCAAATCCATAGTTCCGTCAAAATATGTTTCTTCCACGTATTGTTCCTTATCAATGGAAATATCCGATTCCAGTCTCTGGATCAGTTCTGCCGCTTTCGGTCCCTGGCCAGGATTGCATTCAAAGGTTACATTCAATTTACCTTCTTTTACAGCTTCGATCCCCGCTTTGCTTCCACCAAATGAAATCACAATAATATCTCCGTCCTCTCCACAGGTCTTTCCTGATTTCTCGATCGCATCGATGGCTCCCAGTGCCATCTCGTCACTCTCAGCAAACACTACCCGTAAATCCGGTTCCTGCTCAAGAAATAGTTTCATGACTTTCTCTGCCTCTTCTCTGGAATTGTCACCGGTCTGTTGTGCCACCATCTCCCAGTCCGAATACCTTTCCAGCATAGTCTGATATCCCTGCGCTCTCATCAGCTGCTCCTCCGAGCCGATGGATTCCTGAATCGCGACGATCTTGATGGTAATGTCTTCTTCTGTCTGCTCCTCCTCTGTCGAATCCGTCTCATCCTTCGCCGTTGAACTGCTTTTCATAATTTTATCAAAAATGGATGCACTGCTATCTGTCGCTTTTGAACTGTCTGTATTTACTTCCGTATCTTCACTGTCCGTCTGTTCCGATTCTTCCTGAGTCGGTGCCTCAGAAGCCACCTTTTCTTTCTCTGCCTTTTTCTCGTCCTCTTCTTTCAGATATTCATCCAACCATTTTCC
>SCPN01000342.1_pt1 | contig 11580 bp, 8 predicted proteins | sample 6106831 | NCBI WGS metagenome assembly SCPN01 (sample SAMN10720447, study PRJNA508395) | human gut metagenome | isolation source: Participant 1, 0 month
ATGGCTCCCCAATATTTTAGTTCAGTACGATTTAAACGGTGGCAGTGGTACAACTCCCGCTTCTAAGACAGGAACGTATTTGGACGGTTAGCCGATAAGTGAAACGCAGGGATTCTTAAAAAATTAGCACTCACCTCTTGACAGTGCTAACAACATGTGATATAACACAATTAAGCCTTGGGTGTTACATAACAAATAGAACAATAAAGCAGCAATCATAAAAACAAAAATCCTGCATGAATCGAAGAAGAAAAAGGCTGGCAGGAATGGTTTCAAAGTGATTGTATACAATAGAGAATGAGAAAAAGGAGGCAGAAACTATGAACATTAACAAGTTTACACAGAAGTCCATTGAAGCGGTGAACCAGTGTGAAAAGATTGCTTACGATTATGGCAATCAGGAAATTGACCAGGAACATTTTCTTTACAGCTTAATGACAATAGACGATAGTCTGATTGCAAACCTGATTGAAAAAATGCAGATTAATAAAGAAGCATTTATTTCCAATATTGAAACACTGCTTTCACAAAAAACAAAAGTATCCGGAAACGTACAGCTTTACGTGAGCAATGACTTAAACAAAGTATTAATCAATGCCGAAGACGAAGCAAAGCGCATGGGAGATGCGTATGTATCTGTTGAACATCTGATGCTGGCAATGATTGCATCACCCAATAAGCAGATTAAGCAGCTCTTTAAGACCTACGGTATTACAAGAGATTCGTTCCTTTCCGTATTGGCAACGGTCCGTGGTAATCAGTCCGTAACAAGTGATAACCCGGAAGCAACGTATGACACACTGGCAAAATACGGACAGGATTTAGTTGAAAAGGCAAAGTCCGGCAAGTTAGACCCGGTTATCGGCAGGGATAATGAAATCCGTAATGTTATCCGGATTCTTTCAAGAAAACAAAAACAATCCGGTGCTGATTGGTGAACCTGGTGTCGGTAAAACAGCCGTTGTTGAAGGTCTGGCAGAACGGATTGTCCGTGGCGATGTACCGGAGGGCTTAAAGGATAAGAAAATCTTTGCGCTGGATATGGGCGCACTGGTAGCCGGTGCGAAGTACCGTGGCGAATTTGAGGAACGTTTGAAAGCGGTGCTTGATGAAGTCAAGAAAAGTGAAGGACAGATTATTCTGTTTATTGATGAAATCCATACGATTGTCGGAGCCGGTAAGACAGAAGGCTCTATGGATGCAGGCAATATGTTAAAGCCAATGCTTGCGCGTGGTGAACTCCACTGTATCGGTGCAACAACACTGGATGAACACCGTCAGTACATTGAAAAGATGCGGCACTGGAAAGACGGTTCCAGCCGGTTATGGTTGATGAACCGACCGTTGAAGATACCATTTCTATCTTACGTGGTTTAAAAGACCGTTATGAAGTATATCACGGTGTAAAAATTACAGACGGCGCACTGGTATCTGCGGCAACCCTTTCAGACCGTTACATTTCCGACAGATTCCTGCCGGATAAAGCAATCGACCTTGTCGATGAAGCCTGCGCAATGATTAAGACCGAACTGGATTCTATGCCGGCTGAGCTTGATGAATTACAGCGTAAGGTCATGCAGTTAGAAATTGAAGAAGCTGCATTGAAGAAAGAAACCGACAATCTCAGTAAGGAACGTCTGGAAGCCTTGCAGAAGGAATTATCGGAAATGCGTTCTGAATTTAAACAGCAGAAGGCAAAGTGGGACAATGAAAAGTCCAGTGTTGACCAGATTAGCAAGATCAAAGAAGAGTTAGAACAGGTCAACCATGAGATTGACGAAGCTAAGAGAAATTACGATTTGGAAAAGGCGGCACAGTTACAGTACGGCAGACTGCCGGAGGTTCAGAAACGTCTGGAAGAGGCCGAAAAGAAGGTACAGAATAAAAATCTGGATTTGGTACATGAGAGTGTTACCGAAGAAGAAATTGCAAAGATTATTTCCAGATGGACAGGAATCCCGGTTGCCAAGTTAAGCGAATCTGAACGGGAAAAGACCCTGAATCTGGACACACTTCTGCATAAGAGAGTTGTTGGACAGGACGAGGCTGTTACGAAAGTAACAGAGGCAATTATCCGTTCAAAGGCAGGCATTAAAGACCCGACTAAACCGATTGGTTCATTTCTGTTCTTAGGACCTACCGGTGTCGGTAAGACAGAGCTTGCAAAGACACTGGCAGAGAGCCTGTTTGATGATGAAAGCAATATTGTCCGTCTTGATATGTCAGAGTACATGGAGAAATATTCTGTTTCGAGATTAATCGGAGCGCCTCCGGGATATGTCGGATACGATGAAGGCGGTCAGCTGACTGAGGCAGTCAGAAGAAAACCGTATTCTGTTGTTCTTTTTGATGAAATTGAAAAGGCGCACCCGGATGTATTCAATGTATTGTTACAGGTACTTGATGACGGACGAATCACCGATTCGCAGGGCAGAACGGTAGACTTTAAGAATACAATCATTATTATGACAAGTAATATCGGCTCAACCTATCTGCTGGACGGTATTGATGAAAACGGCGGCATTAAGCAGGAAACAGAAGAACTCGTTATGAACGATTTGCGCGGACATTTCAGACCGGAATTTTTAAACCGTCTGGACGAGATTATTCTGTTCAAGCCGCTCACAAAAGACAATATCGGCAATATCATTCATCTGCTGATTGCAGACGTCAACAGACGTCTGGCAGACAAGGAATTGCAGGTACGTCTGACAGATGCGGCAGAAAGCTATATTACAGAACACGGCTTTGACCCGATGTACGGCGCAAGACCGTTAAAGCGTTACGTTCAAAAGACGGTAGAAACACTGGCGGCAAAGTTAATCTTAAAGGGTGACATCAATACGGGTGATGACATTGTGATTGATGTTGTAAACGGTGAACTTACGGCAAGAGCCGAGGGCAGAAAAGCCATCGAAGAAAAATAAAACAGCAGTAAAGAGCATAAGATTATAAAAAGCAAAGAAAAGGCGGGTGGTACTGTTATATTTCAGTGCCACCCGCTTTTTACGTGTGCCAAACATCAGATAAACTGATTGCGTGTAGTATCGTATTCGTAATCAATTCCTTTTAAAGTCTGTACGATTTCCGTTTCATCTACCATAAAGGCTTTGCAGAATTCTGAAAGATTCGGATAAAAGTCGCGAAGCTGTGTATTTGTAAATGAAAGCAGCATAACGGGATCTTTTGGTAACTGAGCCATAGTCATACAATCTCCTTTTGATACAAAACTGCTTTGAAAGCAGTCTGTGAATTTCTGTTGCCTAGCATACCGCAAAAATCAATCATTTTCAAGATAAATATTCACTTGTCGTTTGACTTTGTGGTATACTGACGGTAAATAGGCGAATAGATAAATGTGAATGGAGAGCGATATGATTATTTTAAAAGCGGAAGGCACACTTGCGGCAGTCTTTCATAAAACAATAAAAGTCATGGAACAGAATGTAGAGTGGAATGAAACATTTGCAATTAATAATAACACGCTGATTCTGCCCGGTACATTAAAATCGTTGTTTTTCAGTTTTGATAATAAAAAAGTGCTTGGAAATGTCATAGAAGAACCCATTAAAGAAGAACCACGGTTAATGCTTGGAAATGCCCTGCTTGAAAATACCATTAATTTAGTTCTTTACATATTTGGTAAGTGGGGAAAAATTAAAGGGCTAACCGTTGAAAAGGATTACAGACAGTTAGAACAACAGATGAATGACATCCTGCGGGAAGTAGAAGTACAGGCATCCTTAGATGCCACGCAGTGCCGTTTCTATCATGAGGAAATACGCATTACCTATGAAGAAGTGATTGAGCGGATTTTAGAATACATGAAGCCGGATTATCTAAATGAGGAGGAAGAAGAACAAGACGATACGGAGATTCACGATGTTTCCGACTGGGAGAAAAAGTATCAGCTCGGATTGTGGCATAAAATTGTCTGGAAATCCTACGAAACCGGTATTAGCAAAAAGAAGTTATCCGCCAAAGAGCGGGCGGCAGGGCGAATTGGAAATGACTTTTACATCACGGGCTATCAGTGCCCGGAATGTAAAAAGCCAATGTACATGGTGGTTTATCCGAAAAATAAAGAGTTTCATATCGACACGGACGAGGGCAGGGTTATTCTTGCAAGGGCATATACCTGTATGGACTGTCATCGTTTTTATACGCCAAAGCCCTACAAACTGCTGATGGAAGGCAGTATTTATATGATGGATTTTGAGGACGATAACACGGCGTATGAGGATTATCAGGAACTGCTCGGCACAGACGGACAGCGTATATCCAACAGCCGGTTTAACCGTTATGAGAGCAGTGCGCCACAGTCCGATTTTGAAAATGAAGCGGATGACCGTCTGGAAGAACTTTATAACAATATGCCTGAAATGTCTGTAGAAGAAATTTTTGATATTGCCGACATGCTGGATTCGGAATTCTATCCGCAGTCCCGGCGGGAAGCAATTGAAGAACAGGTAGACAAAGCGGCGGCAGATAAAGGCATGGACCGTAACGTTCCGCCGAAAAACTGGCAGAAGCACCGGGAAAAAGTGCAGAAAGAAAAACAAAAGAACGAAAAGGCACAAAAGGAAAAAGAGCGGTCAGAATCTGCGCAGGGACGGTCTGATGAGAAAGAACCGTCAGCAAGATACAGTACGCAGAATCCGCAGGAACAGTGGGATAGCGGACAAGTCAAAGACAGGACATTTACGGACAGTCAGACTGCGCCGCAAGACGGAACGAACCGACCGGACAGAGCAGCAGACGATTACGTGACATCACAGGACAAAGCTGCACCGTCTACAGCCGACACCCGGACACAAAAGCAGGGTACACATGTACAGCTACAGACCAGTGGGGCAGACGCACCGCAGTCACGCAGAACCTCCGAAGAAGAAATTGCGGCTTCCCAGAAGGAAGTGTTGTCTATCGCACTGGCAGCAAAAAACAAAAGCTATGCGGAATTAAAAAAGGCCTATCATACGATTCTTGAAAAAGACTGTCCGCAGTCGGTCAAAGATAGTGTGGCAGAAAATGTCAAAGACTGGATGCAGAAGCGCGGTGAGAAAGAACTGCAGATGCTGGCAGAGCATTTTCCACAGCAGTATCAAAAGAAAGTCTATCAGCAGTTTCGTCAAAAATTTGAGGAATATAACGATATTGATAATACAAAATATATGAAGCAGCTTGAGGAAAAGCGTGATATGGCAGAGCAGAGCGCGTTGAAAGCATTTGTCAACCAGCAGAAAATCCGCCCGGGGGATAGAAAAAAGCTGTTGTCACTGGCAGAAGCAATCCGTCCTATGGAATATGAAGAAAAGAATAAACAAATCATCATTGACCAGCTAAAAGACCGCGCAAAAGATATTGACAGGAAAGCAATCGAACAAATCTGTCCGGACATTTTTGAGATGTCCTTTGACGAGGGGAAAGAAGCCTATCAAAGAATTGCGACAGGAGATTTTCTGCCGGAGCTAAAGACGGATATGTTAGGCAGAATCCGCAAGCGGCTTGAAGCCATGAAAAAGGATGAATGCAGAAGTCTTGTCAATAAAATGATTCGCGATACCGGTATTTCGGAGCAGACCATGGAAGGCTTTTATCCGTATGATATCCGCCGCATGAGCAATGAAGCCTGTGAAGATACCGATGCCATTATTGCAAATAATGCACTCAATACCTATGCGGGCGGAGAAGCATTTGAGTATCCGCTTCTGATATTTGATTCAACAAAAGGTGAAAACGGTAAAAAAGGCTTTGTGCTGACACCGGATCATGTCTACTACAATGGCAGTATGATGGCGGGAACGGTAAAGGTGCGTAATATCAAGGAATTTTACGCAGAGAGCGGATTGTTCCACAAGGGCATTTATATCCGTACCATGAATAACGGAGAAATGAAAATTACCGGAAACTACAAGGCAGATAAAGAAAAAATGGAACATTTTCTTGCTAAATTAAACCGCTTTATCCAGTATTTGCAGGAAAAGCCGGAGTCCCGCAGCGTGGAATACCTTGCCGAAGAAAAGCATCCGGTAAAATGCTGTTACCGCTGCGGTTATGTCTATGAGGGCGGCAATATCTGCCCGAAATGCGGCAGCCGCAATAACGACTAAAAGGAGTATACAAATGTTAGTAAAAATATATACAATGACCCACAAAAAATTCGATGTGCCAAACGACCCGATGTATGTTCCGTTACAGGTCGGCGCAGAAGGAAAAGAACCGCTCGGCTATGTGAGGGATAACACCGGGGAAAATATTTCCGCGTTAAATTGTTATTACAGCGAATTGACCGGGGTATACTGGATATGGAAAAACGATACTGAATCGGATATTGTCGGTGTCTGCCATTACAGACGGTATCTGTTAAATGAAAAAGGTGTGATGTTCCGTAAAGAGGAGATTGAAAAACTGCTTTCCGAATATGACTGTCTGACCAGCCGCCTGCTGACACTGGATTTTTCATATCATTACGGATTTTCCGACAATCACAATGTGCGGGATTTGGACGTGACAGGTGAAGTTATCCGTGAAAAATATCCGGAGGATTATCCGCTGTTTGAAAAGCTTGTCCATGAAAATCACACGTATTTTGGCAACATCTGCGTGATGAAAAAGCCGCTCTTTGATGCGTACTGTGCATGGCTGTTTGACATTTTTGCCGAGGTGCGAAAACGGATTGACATCGATTCCTATGACAGCTATCACAAGCGGGTATTTGGGTTTGTTTCGGAATTTCTGCTTTATGTGTGGGTGACAAAACACAAGCTGCGCGCATATGAGTGTATGGTGGGCATGATTGGCGAAAAGGCAGAAACAAAAGAAATGAAACAGCGGCTTGCGGATTATTTTGCGGAAAAAGATATTGTAGGTGCAAAGCAGTATTTTATGGAAATGTATACGAAACGACCGGATGTTTTAATGGAAGCGTCGGACATTACGGGCGATTTGCGGATTTGTATGCAGATAATTGCAACCGCGGAACGGGAGCTTGCCACAACCGGCACAAGCATTTTGGACAGAAGCTGCACATTTGAAGATTATATGCACCTGTTTAAAACATTAAACGGCATTGTCAGAAGGTACTGCGCAGGCAGACAGACCACAAAGGATAAGGAAATGCTTGCAAAACTGCACTTATCGGAAGAAGCCGTTTATGTTTCCGTGCTTGCATTTTGCAGGGAAAAAGAAAAAACAGCAGAAATTCTAAATCAGATAAACATGGACATTTAGGGTGTAATGTGCTAATTTTAAGATAGAAATGCGTAATACAGGCTGCGTATTGCGGCAGAAATGGAGGGAAGTATGTCAGTTCAGGATTATATGAGTGCATCTAAAATCGGAAAAAGAGCATATCATGCCTGTGTCAACAAAGGCAGGTATCCATATCTTCCGGTATTGGAAAATATTGTAGATGAATCAGACATTGAGGCAGAGGTCAGTCTGGGAATCGACCAGATTCCGCTGCGGCTGGTTGTGGGAACGTGTAATGCGGGACGGACCAATGCCTTTGCAGATAATTTTATGCCGATTCTGGATTGGGGAACGGAATTTTCAGCAAAATGGGCGAGCTTAAGTGACAGCCAGAAAAATGAAGGCATCCGTGACCCGATTAAGGTCTATGAGTATATGAACAAGTTTTATGTACTGGAAGGCAATAAAAGAGTCAGCGTTTTAAAGTATTTTAAGGCTGTGACAGTCAATGCCGAAGTAATCCGTAAAGTGCCGAAGTATTCAGAAGACCCGGATGTTAAGATTTATTATGAGTTTATGGAATTTTATAAATGTACGAAGCTTAATGACATTTATTTCAGCAACGTCGGCAGTTTTCCGACCCTGATGAAGCTGGTCGGCATCAAAAAGGGGGAAAACATGGATGAAGATGCGAAAAAGGATTTTGTATCCTGTTTTCTATCTTTTAAAAACGCATATGATGCCAGAGGAGGCGAACGGTTTGATTATCCGGCGGGCGATGCATTTTTACGCTTTATCCATATTCACGGTTATGAACATGTAAAGGATATGCTGCCGTCGGAAATGGCAAAAAATGTGGCAAAGACGTGGGCAGAGTTTGAACTGCTTTCTGAAAACAATGCCGTTGAGCTTCGTATGGATCCGACATTAAACGAACCGAAAAAGAATATTTTAAGTTATCTGCTGCCAAAACCGGGAAATGGAAACAGAAAGCTAAAGGTCGGTTTCATTTACGAAAATACACCGCAGGATTCGGACTGGTGCTATACGCATGAGCTTGGCCGGCAGTATATTGACGATACATTTGGCGATCAGATTGAAACATTAAGCATTACGAATGTCAAACCGGATAAAGATGATGTGGCTGCCATTGAAATGATGGTTAAAAATAAGGCAGATTTAGTTTTTGTGACATCACCGTCCATGATTATGGCCTCTTTAAAAGAGGCGATTGCGCATCCGGAGGTCAAGATATTGAACTGTTCGCTGAACACGTCACACAAATATATCCGTACCTACTATGCGAGAATGTATGAAGCAAAGTTTTTGACGGGACTCATTGCAGGTGCGTTGACTGATAATGATAAAATCGGTTATGTAGCAGGGTATCCTGTGTACGGTGTGACGGCAAATATCAATGCTTTTGCGCTGGGGGCAAAATTTGTTAATCCACGGGCAAAGATTTATCTTGAATGGTCCTCTGTAAAGAATAGCAATCCGGCGGAAGCTTTTAAAAGAGAGGGTATCCGTTATGTATCGGATCAGGATATGATTACACCGACCAGTACGGCACGCCGGTTTGGATTGTACAGCATAGATGATGAAACAACCCAGCATATCGCGATGCCGATGTGGCACTGGGGTGCATTTTATGAAAAAATGATTCAGAGTATTTTAAGCGGCTCATGGAACAGGGAACAGGATGCAGATAATGTAAAAGCGCTTAATTACTGGTGGGGACTGTCTGCAGATGTGGTTGACCTGATTATGTCAACGAAGCTTCCGGTAGAAACACAGCGGATGGTTACAACCTTTAAAGAGATGATTTCAAAAGATTTATTTGAACCTTTTGCGGACGAATTAAAAGATCAGAAAGGTAAGGTACGTAATCAGAAGGGCAGGAATCTGACACCGGAACAGATTATTACCATGGACTGGCTGCTGGATAATGTGATTGGTAAAATACCGGAACTGGAGGAACTTGAAGAAGGCTGTGAGCCGATTGTAAAGGCACAGGGCATTATTCACCACGGTTATAAATGTAGAAAGTAGGAAGCGGCAAAAAGAAGCTGCCACAATGAGAAAATATGAAGATACTGATATTAGCAGATGTGGAGTCAAAATACTTATGGGATTATTTTGACAAAAGTAAATTAGAAGGCGTTGATTTAATCCTGTCCTGCGGTGATTTAAATCCGCAGTATCTGTCTTTTCTGGCATCCTTTACGCAGTCACCGGTGCTTTACGTCAGAGGAAATCATGATGACTGCTATGAACAGACACCGCCGGAGGGCTGTATCTGCATTGAGGATAAGATTTATACGTATAAGGGGCTGCGGATTATGGGACTTGGCGGTTCAATCCGTTATAAAAAAGGTATCAACCAGTATACACAACGACAGATGCAGCATCGTGTCAGCCGTATGTGGCTCCAGTTAAAATGTAAAAAAGGCTTTGATATTTTGCTGACCCATTCCTGCTGCGGGCATTAATGACGGCTTTGACGAGTGTACATCAGAGTTTACGGTATTTAACGAACTGCTGACACGTATCACCCGGCATTTTATTCACGGTCACATACATAAGAATTATCAGGTAGCAAACTTCGTGCGGGAACAGCAGTTTCACAACGAAACAACGATTATTAACGGATATGAACGTTCTATTATTGATGTTTAATAACAAAATAAAATTTTACGCAAAGTGTTGCATTCTGTAAAGTTACTGTGATAATATCCTTTCAGAACAAAAGACAAATGTCCATACAACAAAGAGACAAAAGCGGAAATTTGTTTCTGAAAAAAAGAAAGAGGAAGAACATGAGTGAAAGTTAAAGAGTTGGTATCCTTGGCGGTACAGGTATGGTAGGACGAGATTTATTACACTGCTTGAGAATCAATCCTTGGTTTGAGGTTGTATTAGTTGCAGCGAGCGGCCGTTCCGCAAGGAGAAACTTTACGAGAAGCTGTAGACGGACGATGGAAGATGACAGCACCGATGCCTGAATTCGTTAAAGAAGATGACTGTTTATGATATGGATAAGGATTTCGATGGAGTGAAATCGTATCAAAGGTAGATTTCGTATTCTGTACGATAAACATGCCAAAGGATGAAATCAAGGTATTAGAAAAAATACAAAGGCAGAGTGCCAGTTGTATCTAACAACAGCGCAAAACCGCTGGACACCGGACATTACCAATGGTGGTACCGGAAATCAACCCGGAACACTTAGAGGTTATTGAGGGCAGAAGAAGCGTCTTGGCAAACAGAGGTTTTATCTGTGTAAAATAGCGAAACTACTCAATTCAGGCTATACACCGGCTTTAACTGCTTTAAAAGAATTTGGACCAAAGCTGGTTGTTTAACCTTATCAGGCAATTTCAGGCGCAGGAAAGACTTTTGCAGACGGTGGTACGGAAACATCATTCCTTACATCGGCGGCGAAGAAAAGAGTGAAAAGAGCCATTAAGACTCTGGGGTAGAAAGTAGAGACGGAAGATTGTTTCCGGCTACAGATACTGTTATTACGCCAGTGTGTACGTGTTCCTGTATTAGACGGACATACAGCTGCTGTATTTGAACTTTGAAAGAAATGCGACAAAGGAGCAGATTATTGAAAGGTGGAGCTTCCGTGGCGAACCACAGGAATTAGAGCTTCAAGTGCACCAAAGCAGTTTATCCGGTATTTAGAAGAGATGACAGACCACAGGTACAGTTAGATGTTAACTATGAAAACGGTATGGGCGTTTCTTTGGGCCGTTTAAAGAAGATTCTATGTGTTTGACTATAAGTTCATCGGTCTTTCACACAATACATTAAGGAGGAGGTGCAACAGGTGGTGCTGTATTAATTGCAGAATTATTAAAGAAGCAAAGGGGATATATTACTTCTAAGCAGTAATATGCAATAAAAGTATAATACATGACAAAGAGACTGTTGCTTTGATGTTTCAAAATCGTCGAAGCACCACAGTCTTTTTTGTTATATTATTTTGAAATCCACTTTGGAGTTGACATTAGTACGGCAGAATGAGTAAAGCTAAATTCATATAATTTGTTGAAGACGGTTATGAGGTCAAGGGATAAAAAATATGGATGGTAATGAAGAATTAAAGGAAAAATTATTAGATTACTCAATGACACGGGAAGAATTATTACTGGAACATACATACATTTATTGCAGAATATTCTTATAAGACAGGACAGCTGGAAATTTATCGGAAGATGGTCATTTTGTTGATTTTGATAGAAAGTCTTTGAATACAGATTTAGAACATGCCTTTTATAAAACTGTATTTAAACGGGATTTGCCCGCTATACCAACAGTTGATTGATTTTTCAGGGGGACACACAAGTGTTCAGCGGATGCCAATATCCGTCTGTATGTTGT
>SCPN01000912.1_pt1 | contig 11562 bp, 13 predicted proteins | sample 6106831 | NCBI WGS metagenome assembly SCPN01 (sample SAMN10720447, study PRJNA508395) | human gut metagenome | isolation source: Participant 1, 0 month
CCCGTCTGTTAATAAGTTCAGTATGATACAGACAGGCAGAAAAATCAAGCAGAGCGGCATTTAGCTTTTGCCATGGCCCTTTCGTAAAGTTCTTGAAGAGGAACTCGTTTATGATTGTGATAGATTTCTACCAAAAGCATTTCTTTTTTGCAATGAGGACAATACAGGATCGTAAACCAAAAGATAACAGGATGTCCTGCTCCATTTGGTAAAACTTCTTATAAGAGCATGTTTCGATTTATGGACAGTGACAGATTCTCTTCACGAGAATAATCTTGATAAGAAAGCTCCACTGCTTATGATAAGAATAACATTTTCCAGTTTCTTCCGCAATCGGAATTATGACGCTAATGCACCTCCGAATAGCCCTGTGTGTTAGGATAGTTGTCAGTGAAAGATAATTACTTTTGTGGTAGTATGTAGCTATCACAGGAAGGGAGCTTTCGCTATGAACTATAGTCCAGAATTAAAGGATGCACTCCTCAGGAGGATGCTTCCACCAAACAATGAATCTATTACCAAGATATCCAGAGAAGAAGGAATCTCTGAACAGACACTTTGTAACTGGCGGGATAAAGCCAGAAAGGAAGGCTATGCTGCTCCTGGTACGGATGCTGTTCCTGATGACTGGAGTACACAGGATAAATTTTTAGTTGTTGTTGAAACAGCAAGTATGAATGAAACGGAACTTGCCGAGTATGCCCGTAAAAAAGGGCTTTATATCGAGCAGATCAAAGCCTGGAAAGATGCCTGCATGAATGCCAATGGTGGCATCGCTAAAGAAGCTTCCCGGCTTAACCGCGAACTTAAGAATTCCGAGAAAGAACGCAGAAAACTTGAAAAAGAATTACAGCGCAAGGAAAAGGCTCTTGCAGAAGCAGCAGCCTTACTTGTACTGTCAAAAAAAGCAAATGCGATCTGGGGGGATTCAGAGGACGAATGATCAGCGCCTCAGATCGCGAAAATGCTGTACTGCTGATCAATGAAGCCATTAAATCAGGAGCGTCTTGTAAAAAGGCATGTGAACGCCTCGGAATCACAGAACGGACTTTCTACCGTTGGAAACAGCGAAAAGCGGATACTGATTCCTATGAAGATGGACGTCCCCACGCAGATCATTCAAATCCCGCTAATAAGATACCCGCAGAGATACGCCGTGAGATCATAAACATCTGTAACAGACCAGAATATGCCAGCATGGCCCCCGGTGAAATCGTTCCGGCATTAGCCGATGAAGGTATCGCTGATTGTCAAGGTAGTTGTTGCAGACATGAATGATCTCAGAAAACTGGTCAGTGAATATGGAAAGATCGGATCGAATCTAAACTCAGATCGCCAAGCATTTTAACAGCGGTGGCAGCAGTCACGTGCTATAGAAAATGAAATCCACCAGTGCATCACGGACTTATTCCTATTGAGAAAAGGATACTGTTTTATGAGCTGTAAGACGATCTATGTCATGATCAGCAGTTTCCTTCAGAAGAAGAGAAGATGATCGTTGCCGCCCATGAATTAGGGGCACATCATACCTGCATCGTTCCCAGCTGAAAATGGCTCCGATGCAAGATGATACACTCTACAATATGACGGATAATACAGAATACCAGGCCAATCTGTTTGCTGCCGATCTGCTGATTGAAGATGAGGAAATCGAAGATATGGTTCAGAACGAGGACCTGGATTATTTCGGACTCTGCAGTTCATTGAATGCGACTCCGGAACTAATGAGCTTTAAATTATACAGCCCTGACAAAGAGGCCAGGCTTATCATGCAAATTCCGGCTCATCTGACCACACGCATTCCGCTAAGAGCTGATCAGTCTTTCCGGATGTAACTGAACGCGTTTCCGCTTCAGCTGATCAATAAGTTTTCAACGTGTTATAGTTCTTTCGTAGTCATCAAATGATTGCGAAAGGAGGCATAACTATGCAAGACTACAACACGATTATCGGCTCCATTCAGATGCGTTTGAATGGATGCCAGACCAGGTCCGTTATGGACCGTTACAAGATTGGCTCAGGTACATTAAATCTGATCATGAGCCGATACCATGCCAACGGAATCCCAATCGAGGAACTCCGAATGATGGCACCTAAGGAAGTTGAGAACCTTTTCTATCCGCAGAAAAATCTACGGAGGAAAGATGTCCCACTTCCAGATTTCCAGTATTACTATGACAGAATTCATGCACCAGGGAGCCGCATGAACATTTCGTTCTGTTGGCTGGATTATAAAGAAAAGAATCCTGATGGATATGAGAAGTCACAGTTTTACGAATACTTCAACCGATTCGTAGCAGAAAACTATGGTGGCCAGAAGGTATCCATGGCCGTAAACCGAATCCCGGGTGAGAAGATGTATATCGACTGGGTTGGCGATCAGCCGGAACTGTTAACAGATACCGAAACGGGCGAGATCAAAAAAAGGTCCATATTTTTGCGACCACTCTTGGCGTAAGTAGCCTGATCTATGCAGAAGCTTTTCCGAATGAGAAGCTCCCATGTTTTATAGAAGGCTGTGCCCATGCTGTTTCATTTTATGGTGCTGTTACGAAATACTTTGTACCCGATAACCTGCGAACTGCTGTAACCAGGCACACAAAGGATGAACTTATCCTGCAGTCTACATTTGCAGATCTGGAAGATTTCTATGAAAATATAGTTCTTCCGCCACCCGCTAGAAAGCCGAAAGGCAAGCCTACAGTTGAAAATCATGTACGTTATCTTGAAATACACCTGGTTGAGAAATTAAAAGAAAAGATATATGTATCATTTGAAGACCTGAATACTGATATTAAAAAAATAGTAGCAGTCCTCAATAAACGATCTTTTCAAGGCAAGGACTTCTCAAGACAGGATGCTTTCGAAAAGTATGACAAACCATGTATGAAACCACTGCCAGGCGGATGTTACACGGCTTGCGACTATAAAGCGGTCCTAAAAGTTCCCAACAACTACCGCATCGAGTATGACGGCCACTACTACTCCGTATTGTACTCTTACTGTGGCAAGCCTGCAATCCTGAAGGCAACCGCTTCAGAGATCAGGATCTGTGATCAGTATAATCGGCTGATCTGTACACATAAGCGGTCTTATAGAGAGTTTCCGCTGTATATCACGGTAGATGAACATATGCCGCCAGAACACCTTTATTACAAAGAAGTCAATTCAAAGGATGGTAATTATTACCTCGCTGGGCTTCTGCCATTGGTCCTGCGATGTCAGAACTGATTGACAGACTCCTTAAATCATCAAAACATGAAGAGCAGTCCTATAATGCCTGTTCAGGTATCCTGCATAAAGTAAAAACAATCCCGAAAGGTGCTGCTGAAGAAGTTGCCCGTAAATGTATAGAGATCAATTCCTGTAAATATTTTACCTTCAAGCAGATGCTGAAAAAGATGGATGTGAAGGAACTCCCCGAGCATTCACCAGGAACACTGCCCAATCATGAAAATATCAGAGGAAAGGACTACTATAAGTAAGGGTGATGTACTATGGCATACAGATTAAAAGACTATCTTTATAACGATAAACTCACAAAGGAACAGAACATACTCATGGATCGGCTGTATAAACTTCGTATGTCCGGTATGGCTGAAGCATTTGAAAAGCAGCTTGTTGGAACCAAACACAGGTCTTGAACCATTTGAAATCCGCTTTGCTGATATTGTAAATCATGAATGGGATCAGCGTGAGAGTAAAAAGTTTAAACGTCTCATGAAGAAAGCGACTCTGAAATATCCTGCAGCTGATCTTGACAGTTCAATCTATGATCCAGAACGTCAGCTGAATACACACGTCATAGAACTTCTGGCCAAGTGTGATTGGATCGATGAGCCGAATAACCTGCTGATGACCGGAGGGACCGGTGCTGGGAAAACGCACATCGCCTGCGCCTTATGTATCACAGCAATGCATCAGAACCGTACTGTTAAATACATACGTGCGAACACACTCTTAAAGGAATCAGATCATGCCAGGCAGGAAGGTACTTACTTTGAGTATTCGAATGAAATGACAGCTTATGATCTCATGGTGATAGATGATTTCGGCTTAATGGATCTGGACATCGAGAAATGCCGCGATTTATTTGAAATCATCGAGTCCAGAGACTGCCGCAAGGCAACTATTATTATCTCACAGATTCCAGTATCCGGATGGTATCAGCTTTTTGGGGATTCCACCTACGCAGATGCCTGCTTAAGTCGAATGACATCTAAGGCATATCGCCTTGAATTTCCTGGCAGGGATCGCAGAATAACCAATAGTAATTAATCAACCTGCTGAGCTTTGCTCAGTTTGGGAATGAACAATGCAAATGGGAAAGCGAAAATTGGCATCTGTGCAGTATGTACATCACATAACTCCAATTGAAGGAGCAGACAGAATAGAGTGTGTGCATGTCCTGGGATGGAAGTGTGTTGCGAATAAGGGACAGTTTCGGGTTGGAGATTGCTGTGTATATATGGAAGCAGATTCGTTTCTTCCGATTTGTGAGCAGTTTGAATTTCTGCGAAGCAGCAGCTATGAGAAGAACGAACTTCTGGGAGAAGGTTTTCGGCTGAGAACTATGAAATTTAGAGGCCAGATTTCTCAGGGCCTGGTTCAGCCTTTATCTATATTGCCGGAAGGAACGTATAAGATTAGTGATGAGGTTACAGAGCTGCTTGGAATCAGAAAGTGGGAAGTAGAGGAAAGAGTCACCAGCAGTGGTACGATTATAGGGGAGTTTCCAGACGGAATTCCAAAAACAGATGAGCTGAGAGTACAGTCTTATCCAGAATTGATCGACGAATTTAAAAGATAAATGGATATTACATCAGTACAAAGATGGACTCGGAACCAGTGTTACGATGTATCGGAAAGACGATCATTTTGGTGTATGCGGAAGAAATTTTGAATATGCAGATGACGGAAAATGTGCGATGTGGAAATATGCACATGAAAATGGGATACCCGATAGAATAAAGGAGAATAATCTGTCAGATCTCGCAATTCAGGGTGAATTCTGCGGTGCTGGTATTCAAAAGAACAGATTAAAGCTGAAAAAACCGGAATGGTATGTATTTACCATGATAGATCTGAAACCACACAGAAGACTGTCTCTTGCGAAGATGAAAGAACTGTGCGGAATTCTGAACCTAAAAATGGTTCCGGTGGAAGAAGAAAGAGATTTGTTTGAGTATGATAGTATCGAAGAACTTTTAGAAAGAGCAAAGGGAAAGTATACATCTGGTATGAATAAAGAAGGAATTGTAATACGCCCATTGGAACCAGTGTATTCCAGAATTGTGGAAGGACCGTTATCTATGAAAGTATTAAACAATGATTATTTGCTAAAGGAATAAAAGAACTGTTTGAAGAAACTTGAGCATGTATATTTGTCAATAGAGGAAAACCGGGATGGTATTCTGCTTCATCTGCAGGATACCATCCCGGTTTTGCGTAAAAGAGAACGCGGCAGTTATACTGCGGGACGAATGACTGGGCAGATGAGGTATGATAGAATTTTATATGGTGAAAGAGATGAGAACGGCCAGGTATCTCATCGAGTGGGAGAGATTAATTATGCGCCTGCCATCCCGGTACAAGGAACTCGTTACTGTCTGCCTTTATCAGAAACTGAAGGATGAGATTGCGGATCTGGATGAGAAGATCATGGACAATCTTTTCTTCTTCCGAATCAGTGCATCGGACTGCAACGAGCATGATACGCTCTTCTACCTGAAGAGCCTGGATCTCGACCGCAGAATGGGTTATGAGCTGGGTACGATCTATGAGGTACCCATGAGAATTAGAAAGGAAAGGGGTATTATTTTATGGAGCAGAAGAAATTTATGGATATCAAGCGAATCGTGCAGGAAAATGAGATGCACAAAAACAAGAACACCTGGGCTTTCGAGCCCGGGGATCACATTGTGATTCAGATTAAAATCGATGGAAGCAATGCCAGCGTACGGTATGACCCGGAAACAGGAAAGCTTGCGGCGTTCTCCAGAAAGCAGCAGATCGTGAGGACAAAGGATGTCGACGCGACATCAAAATTTCTCGACTATGTGGATACACTGGACGCGGAGAAGTTTCAGAAGTATCCCGATTATGTATTTTTTGGGGAATGGATGACGCGTCATCGTGTACCGTATCCGGAGAAATATCTGAATATCTGGATCATGTACGATGTCTACGATCTGAAAGCGGACGGTTATCTGCCGCAGAAGCAGGTAAAGGCGCTGGCGGCTGAGGTAGGAGTTCCGTATATACATGTGCTGTATGACGGACCTTTCGTGGACTGGGATCACTGTCGGAGTTTCATGCGGATTACGAAGTATACGGATGGGGACTGCGAGGAAGGCATTATCGTCAAGAATATGTCGAAACTGAATAATCCGGACTCGAGAGCGCCGTTTGTGCTGAAGATTGTGAATGAAAAATTTTCAGAGATGAAAGCACAGAAAGCACCGATCACATCGGAGCAGGAAGCGGCGAAAAAGATGGCGTTTGCAACTGTTGAGCGGATGGTGACGCGGGAGCGCGTGGAAAAAGAGCTGTATAAAATGCGCGATGAAGGTATTCTGCCAGAGGAGTTTGGAACGGCAGAATGGAAGCTGATTGCCCCGGTGATCGCAAAAAGAATCTATGCGGACTGCGTGAAGGAAGAGGCGGAGGCCGTGGAAGCCTGCGGAAAACTCTTCGGTAAAATGTGCGGTGGGCAGACGATGAATCTTGCAAAGAGTATTCTGAAGAAGATGGATGAAGCACGCGGGAAATAAGGAATTTTTTCTGGCGGAGATCTGATAAAAGAAAAAGCTCAGGGGAACCAGAGTTATGAAAGTAAGGTTAACTCTGACCTGGAGCTTTGGGGTTGTAGCTTAGGGTAGTAGTTGCTTTGCGTAGGCAGAAGCCACTCAGTTTCCTTTTAGTTACATCTATGATATTACACTTTCCAGAGAAAAAATGCAAGCCCAGGATGAGAAAAAGGATTCAACTGTCGGGGGACAGTTACGGTTCACTGCTGAATGAACAGTAACGAGGATACATTTTTTAGAAATAATTTGGAGAATAACGAGGAGAATTTTAGATGGATGCTTATAATAATGTTGGGATTGATTCCATAGAAACAGCAAAAAATCTGAAAAAACTTAGAATTGAGAATAACCTGAAGTTAAAACAGGTGAGAGACGCGATTGGACTTTCGGCAGAGCAGACGGTATGCAGTTGGGAGAGCAAAACACATCCGAAACTTCCAAGCATTGATAATGCGTTGAATCTGGCACGGCTTTATGGAGTCAGACTTGACCAGTTGTACAAGACACGTCCGGTGAAAACAGGCAGCCCGGAAAAAGTGGATCAGGAAATCCGGGACAGAATAACGATTTCCATGCGGATGGGTGAGTTTGAGGAGTTCTTTGACGATATGCGGATGGAACGGGAAAGCATCTGCGGGCCATTCGTCGCAGCGGAAGCACAGCGTGAGGACGGAACCTGGGAACCGGAGACGATTCCGCTGCCGGATGAGCTGACTTATTTTTCATATGATCTGTTCAAACTGAAACTTTGTAAAAAGAAAGGAAGCAGCAAGGCTCAGTTTTACCCTGGCACAGGATGCTTTGTCATAACACCGGAAGGGCTGGAAGACGAAAAACTTGTACTGCACAACATGATCCATCTCCACGAGTGGGTGCTGAACCAGGTGCCGGGCCATTACAAAGAAATGGTTACCAAAAGTCTCTATCAGGAACTGCGAAAGAGCATCAGCAATCTGGATGAACGTATAGAGGAAAATCTGTCCTTCTTCCGGGAAAGCCAGACGGACTGCGATGAACATGATACGCTCTTTTTACTGAAGAGCCTCGACCTTGACAGAAAAAGAGGGTATGAACTCGGGACGATTTACGGAAGTAAGTGACATTTTTAAAAATTTAACCCGAAAAAATATGTGTCCAGAAAAGAAAACAAAAGTTAGGGAGAACAAAAACACATATAATCTAAAATGATAAAAAAGTACCTGAAACAGTATATAAAAAGGGGTAAAAGGAAAAAAGAAGGGGGGCTAACCTGAACGAAAATTTTTTCTGTCCTGACCTTTTATGATTTTAACCCGGAGTGTAAAATATGGGTATAAGAAAAGAAATTAGGGAGGGCAAAGATATGAAAGAATCGGAACAGATCTATGCAAACTTGAACATGAAGAAAACGGGCGAAAATATCCGTATCCGGCGTGAAAGATTGGGGATGAACCGACCGGACATTCAGAAGAAGATGGGGCTCGCCGGGGTTCAGAGTGTCTGGAACTGGGAGAAAGGAAAAAGATGCCGAACATTGAAAATCTGTTTGCACTTGCCGAGATCTTACATACGACGGTAGATGATCTGTGTGTGCGGGAGATCGTGGAAGTTTGACATGGATGAGAAGAAGGCTGTCTGCTGAGAAAGCAGGCAGCCTTTTTCCTGAATTGGGCATGTTCGTACCATAATCGACGCTATTGTAGGAATAAAAGAAAAAATTTGAAAAATTTTAAAAATTACCGTTGACAAATTAAAAGAACAGTGCTAAAATCTATAAATGTCAGCGGGACATAAGCGCTGATGAAAAACAGGATATGGGATCTTAGCTCAGCTGGGAGAGCATCTGCCTTACAAGCAGAGGGTCATAGGTTCGAGCCCTATAGGTCCCATATTTATCAAAAATTACATATGGCGAGATAGCTCAGTTGGCTAGAGCACGCGGTTCATACCCGCGGTGTCGAGGGTTCGAATCCCCTGCTATGGAGTTGGAGGATCCTGTGAAGGCGGAGTCTTTTTCGTTTTCCTGGCGGATGATTTCTTTTTCTGGTTGGGTATAGTATAATGAGCAGAGAACATAGGAAAAACAGAGTTTTTGCTGCAGAAAGGGGATAGTTTTTGTGAAGTTGTTTCATTTATCGGATCTTCACATTGGAAAACGCGTGCATGAGTTTTCCATGATCGAGGACCAGAAATATATGTTGACACAGATCCTGCAGGCGGTTATGCGGGAAAAACCGGATGGAGTTCTGATTTCCGGAGATGTATATGACCGGACGATTCCAACGGCGGAGGCAGTGCAGGTGTTGGATCCCTTTTTAACCAGCCTTTCGGAGCAGGAAGTTCCGGTTTTTATCATCAGCGGCAATCATGACTCGGCGGAGCGGCTGGCATTTGGGTCGAATCTGATGGGGAAGAGCGGAATCTATTTGTCGAAGGTATATGATGGAAGAATAGAAAAGTTCGCGTTACAGGATGCATATGGAACGGTGTGGATTCATCTTCTTCCGTTTCTGCTCCCGTCAACCGTACGCCATGCCCTGCCGGAACGCGCGGAGGAGATTCAGTCCACGGCAGATGGCGTGATGGCGGCACTGGAGCAGACCCAAATAGATCCAGGAGAGCGGAATATCCTTTTAGCGCATCAGTTTGTGACAGGCGCGCTGCGGTGCGAGGCAGAGGAACTGCAGGTAGGTGATGTGGATCAGATTCCGGTGGAGCTTTTTGATGCGTTTGATTACGTGGCGCTCGGCCATATCCATAGTCCGCAGAAGGTTGGCCGCGAGACCGTGCGCTACTGTGGTTCACCACTCAAATATTCGTTTTCCGAGGCTGGACAGGAGAAGTCGATTACCATTGTAGAGCTGAAAGAAAAAGGAACCGTCGAACTTCGCACGATTCCATTGAAACCGCTCCACGATCTTCGAAAAATCCGTGGAACGTATCTGGAAGTGACAGCAAAAACGTTCTATGAAAACAGCGACCGTACGGATTATCTGATGGTAACCCTGACGGATGAGGAGGATGTTCCGGACGGCATGGCGAAGCTTCGGACGATTTATCCCAATTTGATGCGTTTGGAATATGACAATAAAAGAACGCGTTCCAATGCGGAGGTAACGGCGGCGGAACGTATCGAGGAAAAATCGGAACTGGAGCTGTTTCAGGAATTTTATGAACTGCAGAATAACCAGAGCATGACGGAACAGCAGAAAGCATTTGTGAAAGCATTGCTTAGGGGGATAAAAAGATGAAGCCAAAGAAATTGATTATCAGTGCATTCGGACCATATGCGGACCGGACAGAACTGGATTTTACAAAACTGGGCAGCGGCGGCCTGTATCTGATTACAGGTGATACCGGTGCAGGAAAAACAACAATTTTTGATGCGATTACCTTTGCGCTCTACGGCGAGGCAAGCGGTGAAATCCGGACGGGGGAGATGTTCCGCAGCAAGTATGCCGCGCCGGAAGTGCGCACTTTTGTGGAGCTTACCTTTGCGCATCAGGGAAAAGATTATATGGTAAAGCGGAATCCGGAGTATGATCGGCCGAAGGAGCGCGGTCAGGGAATGACGAGAGAAAGAGCAAATGCAGAACTGATTTTTCCGGATGGGAGACAGCCGGTGACGAAAAGTACGGAAGTGACAAAAGCTGTAACGGAACTTCTCGGACTGGATCAGAAGCAGTTTCGACAGATTGCCATGATCGCGCAGGGGGATTTCCAGAAACTTCTCCTGGCAGAAACGGCAGATCGAAGTGAAATTTTCCGGAAAATGTTTCATACGGAAATTTATCAGGAGCTGCAGAATCGTCTGCGGGATGCCGCGAAAGAGCGAAGCAATACGTATAGTGAAAAGCGGAGGAGTATTCTCCAGTATCTCGACAATATCGTCTGCCCGGAGGATGCGGTGTTCAAAGAGGAATTTGCGCAGTTGAAAAAGGCAAATTTCGACGGTCAGGTGATGCGGGGGATGGAACTGCTGGCACGTTGCATCGAGATGGATCAGAAAAGACTTTCGGATCTTGAGCAGGAGCGGAAAGCGGTGGAAACAGAGATGGAGCAGAAAACCCAGCTGCTCGGCAAGGTAAAAGAGAGCCAGAAGCGGCGGGAGGAAAAAGCACAGAAGGAAAAGAAGCGGGACTGGTTCCAGAGGGAAAAGCAAAAACAGCAGAAAAGCGAACGGGCAGAACGGGAGGCTTCCATCTGCAAAGAACTGGAGGAGCAGATCCGCGCAGAACAGGAAAGCCTGGAACTGCTGAAGAAGATGAAGCAGGAACAGGCAGAGCTTTTGGAAAAGCAGAAAGAACTGCAGACGGCAGCGGAAGAGAAGGACAGACTGAAAGCAGAGCAGGAACAGGCGAAAGCGCTTGGCGCTTGAGAAAGAAAACGGGAAGAAGATCTTTCCGGCGTGGATGCGGTTTTGGCGAGGGTACAGCAGAATGAAACGCGGGCGCAGGAGCAGATTATGGCAATCCGGGGATGCCGCGAAAAAGTTCAGGAGTCCGAGAAGAAGACGGGGCTTCTGGCAGCAGAACTGGAAGGCCTGACACAGCAGGACACCGAGCTGGCATCGGATGGAAGCAACGACGGTATTTTGAAAGAAAGACAGGATGCTGCATTTGCGGAGGAAGAATATCGCCGGGCGCGGACCGAATTTTCGCAGCTACTGCGAAAATGGACGGCAGCGCAGAAGGAATGGAAAGAAAAGCAGGAAGCGTATCGAAAAAGTCTGGAAATCAGAAATGATGTGCGGGAAACGTGTCAGGAACTGGAA
>SCPN01001584.1_pt1 | contig 11536 bp, 15 predicted proteins | sample 6106831 | NCBI WGS metagenome assembly SCPN01 (sample SAMN10720447, study PRJNA508395) | human gut metagenome | isolation source: Participant 1, 0 month
AGGGAGACCTCTGTTATGGAACATTTATCTATTGTATTAACGAACTATATCTTTAAAGGGAATTATTGATAAAAAAATTACGAAATACCAATATGGCTTTCAATGCTTTTTAGAAGTTTCTGCCAGCACAATTTGCAGTATTGATTGCCTTGTTGCTGCATATGTTTTCCGAATGCTGTTTTTCTTCCTATTGTTTATTCCAATGCGTTCATTCAGCGGCGGCTTGCATTTAAAACCTATTTTTCATTTGTGGCTCCTGCTTGATACTAACTACTACCCTGCTTATTGTGAAATACCTTACTATCTCGATTCCTATTTCCTTTATGCTGTACGTGTTTTGTGCCATTATAGTTTTAATCATGGGACGTAGATCATCAAGCGGGGAAGTTGACTCCACGGAAAACCGTTATTTTTTATCCGAAGAACACATTTCACCTTATTATTCAGTTTTCTGCTTGCAGTTATTTTCGCCATAACCAGAAATACAAGATATTTGTTTCTTCAGGCAATTGTATTTGCTTTTATATGTATAACCTCTTTTATCGGACACATTGCTTATAAACAGTCTTAATTTTCCACCTGTAAAGCAATATGGATTTTATTCTGAAGGATTTGTATACTTTGTCTGTATTCTTTCTGAAGCAAGTCTGGGATTTTATTGTCAAGATTACAAATATTTTCGAAATCTTGACAGCCTAACAGCTTTCTATTCTTATAAAACCATTGCCAGCGCCAATTACGCAGCAAACTGTCCGCCATTTCTTCCGGAGAATGAAAAACCTCATCAATTTTCATTGAGTTGTTCTGTGTACTATCTCTTTCATACAATCCGAGTACAGATACATAGCCCACTTGGTTATATAGGCAATATGATATTAATCCCTTGATTGCTTAAGTGTCTCTGAAAAAACAGCTATCAACTCCTCGTATTTGTCCATCTAATAATCTCTCCTCAATATCACACCATTGCATAAAGGTTATAATGGTTATTATTTACTTCTCATATTAAAACTTATCATAACACTTATTTCTTTTATTAACTATTACTACATCAAATAATACCAAATTCCATTTTCTCTGTCTTAATCCTTAAATTGAAAAGTTCCCTGCACAGGCCATGGTGAACCATACCATAGTCCACCTGACCAGCGCAGTATCCCCTTTGTGCTTACCTTATGATTTCAAACAGCAGACTACTTCTTCCACCATTATCACGCCAGCGCTGTTTCTTGCGTATAAATCCGTTCTCCTCCAGATCGCTGATGGCACGTTTCACGGTGCTGACAGACAGATGCAGTTCCCTTGCAATGGTACCGATTGCCGGGTAGCAGGTGCCTTCCTTATTCCTTTTGATCCTAAATTACAATATACCGCCACAGCCCTATGGGGCAGTTCTGTTTCATATATTTCTTTTTTGCTCAACTAATCACCTAATCCTCTGTTCTAAGAGCTGTCTTACCTTTGTCACCGTTTCATTCATCTGAGACTGCAGCATACCACCGCTTCTGGACGCAGTGCCCTGTTCCGTACTTTCCGGCTCCTCATCCACAACACATATATCTGCGGGTAATCTCTCTTCAATCTCCTGCTTGTCTGCATGCTACCTTTGCTGACTTTTCCTCAATCTCGTATGGTTCCTCGAAGATAATCCCCACTTTAGGAACAGTTTCAGCTGGTCCTCATGGGATGGCTGCCTGTCTTGGACACGATAAAGTTTCCTTTTGGCAGGGACTTTAATTCATCAGGTGTCATTAATGGTCTTTGTATCATCTGGAGGGACTGACTCGGATCATTCTTTCCCCTGCTGATGGAGCCGGACATGACCGTCTTGTTTCCAAGGCTCTTGGACGTATCCTGCGGATTCGAGTTTGGTGCAAATCCACCGAAGATGGTATCCCGCAGTTATCGATGATAATCTCTGCCCCTTCTTTTCCGTAGTTCTTATTAAGCTGTGCAAAGGACTGTATCATGGGTACGATACCTACCCTTCTGGAACGGGATGCAGAGAGCATCATCTCCGCACTCTCAATCTTTGGTATGGTTCCGACCTCATCCCAATAGAAAACCACACGGTTGTCTAACTTCCCTCCATTCTCATCTGCCACCACAAGGATTTCCCTATAGAGTTGCTGCAAAATCAGAGAGATAATAAAATACTTGGTGTTGTCTTCTTCCGGCATCACTAAAAATACCGCTGTCTTCTGCTTACAAAACATTTCAGCATCAATAGCGGTATCAAAGCACAGTATCTGCTCCAGTTCAGAATCGAGGAAAGAGTTTAGTCTGGAGAGTGCTGTGGAAAGAACAGACTGCATGGACTGCTCTGCGGTATTCAAAGCTGCCCCGGCAAACCATTTCGCCTTATGGGTATCCGGAAGTTTGGCCATCAGTAACTGAAACTGATTTCTTCCTTTTACCTTGGATGGCGCCAGTAAATCCTGAATCAGTTTAAACACACTGATGATGTGTCGTTTCTCCTTGGGACAAAATTCTGCTATTAACAAAATAACTGCGGTCAGTACACCTTCTGCGGCATCATAAAAGAATGCGTTTTGTCCGTAGCTGGCACTGTCGGCTCCCCCGGAGGATATGATGGTCTTGGCAGTAATCTTTGCATATTTTTCTGCTTTTGCCTTGGCACTTAAGTTATTATGGTCAGCCAGATACTCATCCATGTACTTGTTTACCAAGTGGAGCATATTATCGCCATCACTTCTGGTAGGGTTTCTTAAGTCAATCACTGCTGTCTGGTATCCATAATATTTCTTGGCAATTCCTGCATAGTTTCTATAAAGGTCACCCTTGGTATCCGTAGTCAGAAAACTCATTCCGCAGGCACAGGCATATTCGATGTTGGGATAGAGAAAATGTGCTGTCTTACCCACACCTGCTGCTCCAATCATCAGACAATGCACATCCCCGGTATCCACAAGGGCATACAACTTTCCTGCCCTTTCAATGCTCCCAAGCACAAGTCCCTGTGCTGTCGGCAGGTTTTCTCCTTTCCTCCACTTCTCCGGCTCATAGGCTACTTCCACATAGGTTTCTTCAATTTCCTTCTTGGTAGCAAACCGGGCGGTACCGTGCTGGCCATCTCCTACGGTCTTACTCTTGATTCCATTGAGCGTATAATAATGTGCCAGCAGGGAAAGTCCTTCAATCACGGAAAACATAATTACCCCTGACACCAATAACATCACGGCTGGCTGCATTCCATCCTCATCTCCTTCCTTTGTATGGGTTCTTCATATTCTGTTGCAAAAAAAATATGAGCCTTGATGCATTCCATCGTCAGGCTCATAGACTTCTTCACAAATTCTTCTTTATTCTCTTTTAAGGACAAATCCTCTTTGTCAAATACCTCCATCAGTTCCTCAAAGGCTTTCTGCATGTTCCGAAGCCTTGTATTGTAGTTCCCCTTATCCCTATGTGTCGGTATCGCTTATGCAGGTTATCCAGTATTTCATCTGCACTTGTTTCCCTGCCAAGTTCCTGCACATTTTTCTCCATGCATCGAACCAGCACCCGGTTAAAGCATTCCCCGCCATCGAAGCATCTTCCAGATGTTCTTTTCCGTTTCCTTTCTTCAGTGCATTATAAATGTCCTGATAATACCGGCACACATTTTCCTTGGTGGCATATTTGATATCCACACTGTCTGTGACCTGCTTTAGTATTTCCATCCATGCATCGCATTCCAAAATCTTTGGATGCTCCTGTGCTGGGATTACCTCTTCCCCATGCAGAAGTTTTAAATCTTCATTCCAGTCCTTGCAGGTGGATTTTAAATTCTTAATCTGCCTGTATCCATTCTGCACCAAAATCTCTGCCAGTCTTCCACAGGCTTCTATGCCTGCCGGATCATGGTCCAGGCACAACACAACCGTATCCAGATTCGCATAATCCTTTAACATCTGCAGCATGGCATGTTCTGAAACTCCGTTTAAGACAATATAACTGTTCTCCTGCCAGTTTACAGGGTACAACGTCAGAAATGATAGAAAGTCAATGGGTGCCTCAAACACATACAGCTTATTTCCTGCTCCGACATAACCGAACCCATAGGAAGAGTCCGAACCATCCTCGTTCATGCGGAAGCTCCTGCCATCCGAACAAGTACCCTTTTTATGTATGTGGCGTGCATTCCCTTCCTTATCCACTCCGACAAATACAGCGTTGTGATGCCCGGCCGATTCATACAGTGTTCCCTGTCTGGCAAAAAAGGACAGCACCTCCCTACTGATATGCCTTTTCTGCATCAGATAGGCATATACTCTTTTCATGGTATCGTTCTTTTCCGGCGGTATTAATACTTTCGGTTCTTTTTCTTCTGTGGTTTTCTCTTCCTTGGGACGTACTGATTTCTTGCCTGTTGTTTCCCTCGGCGGACTTCCTCCATGAAACTGTCCGGTTTCCCCATCTAACAAATAGGTAACTGCCTCCGGATAAGACATCCCAAAGAACTCCTGCATGAAATCAATAGCATGGCTTCCCATCTGTTGGCTGTGTCTGTACCAGCGGTTTCCACGGAACGTCACACTACCATGCCGCTTCCATCTCCATTCATTTCCGGAGCGTTCCACTTCTTCATGCTCCCGTTTCAAAATATCCATGATGGGTACTGCATTGGCTCTTTCCTTCTGCTCCTCTGTAAAATAAATGAAATCTCCCAATCTGCTCCTCCTTTACTACTACAATATATTTATGGTTAATATCCCTTACAGCCAGTAAGGAATTATCCATCTTGTTGCTTAAGCTGTTAGAATGTAGGTAGCAATTGGATATCTTCTCCTTTCTTGGACTTCGCGTCCACAGACTGATAACCAGCTCCTCATTCGCAGCGTTCGTTTTATGCAGGTTGAATCACCTCAGGTGCATTCGTGTCACACCACAGTAGATTGAATAGGCAATGAGTAAAACTGGTACTTATCCATTGCAATAATCTTAAGGAGTGACAAATTTATGAACGCAGTAGGTATCGATGTTTCAAAGGTAAAAGTATGGTTTGCTATTATGCGGCCTTTTGGCGAAATTGTTTCCACACCCTTTGAAATTAAACACATCCAGTGACATCAATTCGCTTGTAAAACTTATCAAGTCTATCGAAGGTGAGTCCCGAATTGTAATGGAGCATACCGGACGCTATTACGAAGTCCTTGCCCATCAACAGCAAATCTTTTCGTTAGTGCCATTAACCCAAAGCTTATCAAGGATTTTGATAACGATTCCCTTCGTAAAGTCAAAACAGATAAAGCTGACTCTGTTAAAATTGCCCGATATGCACTTGACAAGTGGCAAAATCTGAAACAATATAGCGTTATGGATGAATTACGCAATCAACTCAAAACCATGAACCGTCAGTTTGGCTTTTACATGAAGCACAAGACGGCTATGAAGAATAACCTTATCGGCATCCTTGACCAAACCTATCCTGGTGTTAATACTTATTTTGACAGTCCTGCACGTAGTGACGGCAGCCAGAAATGGGTCGATTTTGCATCTACATACTGGCATGTAGACTGTGTCCGTAAAATGTCCATAAACGCTTTTATTGATCACTATGAAACTGGTGCAAACGCAAAATTACAACTTCAGCAAGTCAAAGCTGAAGAAATCTATGGAAAAGCAAAGGAGCTTGTTCCTGTACTTCCTAAGGATGACATTACAAAGCTTATTATCAAACGGGCAGTTGACCAACTTAACAGTGCTTCTATTACTGTTGAGTCGCTACGCACTCTCATGAACGAAACTGCATCCAAGCTTCCGGAGTATCCCGTTGTTATGGCAATGAAAGGGGTTGGAACGTCACTCGGTCCTCAACTGATGGCTGAGATTGGTGATGTTTCCCGTTTCACTCACAGGGTGCCATTACTGCTTTTGCCGGTGTAGACCCTGGTGTTAACGAATCCGGCTCTTATGAACAGAAAAGTGTTCCAACTTCAAAACGAGGTTCTTCTGACCTCAGGAAAACACTATTTCAGGTAATGGATGTCTTAATCAAAACACATCCACAAGATGATCCTGTGTATCAGTTCTTAGACAAAAACGGGCTCAAAAGAAACCGTATTATGTCTATATGACTGCCGGTGCTAACAAGTTTCTACGCATCTACTATGGACGAGTGAAAGAATATCTTGCATCTCTTCCAGAATCTTAATTATCTACTATACCTTTCAGACCAGCACTGGTGTGGTGGTCTTGTTTTGATGTCTAATTTTCAACCTGTATAAAATTTTCAAAGTTCTTTCATTTTAGCCTTGACTTTTTATTTGCAGGCTGTGTCTGTACCATTTCTTCCCTGTCATCTCTTGCATGACCTTGTGCGATTTTCTTTTGTCTTATCTTTCTAGCCAGCTTACGATCCATTCCAGTTCGTCTGTCTCCTTTCTTTCCGGAAACATCGTCCTTTAGTATATTTTCCAGATGATGCATGAGTCTGGTTGCCATTAGTAGTAAATCCGGATGGGGCATATCATTCCAGTGTTCCAAAAAATAAACAGCGTACACATTTCCCTGCTCCGCTGCCAATCTGAAATATTCGTATGCTTTTTCCTTATCCTGCTCTACCTCTTTTTCCATCATATACACCTTGCCAAGGACATACTGTGCATACTGATTTCCCACGCCGGCTGACTCTTCCAGATACCGTATGGCAAGTTCTACATTTTGCCACCTCCTCCTGCAAGATATAACTTCCCAAGCCGGTATAATGCAAATTCATTTTTCTGATTTGCTGCCAGTTTTAGATAATGGACTGCCCTGCCGATGTTCTTATGGATAAAATTGTATAGAATGCCCAGCGCCTGCCTTTTCCATTTGCTGTCAGTTCCCCATCCGCATACACAGTTTTCCAAGGGCATAATCAGCAAAGAATTGCCCTGCTCGGGCTGCTGTCAATACATTTAAATGCACATCTATTTTTCATAGTCCGGTATTTCTTCCGGGTTCGTTTTCGTTTCTCCGTTTCCTGACGGATGTACAGCTTTGCAATTGATAGGCTGCGGGTATTTCCATAATCCTGGACTTACGGAGATACTTTTCGGCTTCCTTTTCATCTGCTTCAGTACCAACTCCTTGCAAATACATGGTTCCAATTCGGTACCATAAAGTATCATCCGGACTTCTTTTCAGATTTAAGAAACCAAGAAACGCTACCGGTAGCACTTCCCCGCCAGATCCGTATCCCTCTCGCTTCCTCTTCCAGCTTCATACAGTTTTCCCAATTCAAAGGATGCGTAAGGATTGCCCTTTTATGGGAACGCTGAAACAACTGACAGGGCTTTCTCTTCGTCCTGCTCCACACCTTTGCCATGCAGATACAACATGCCAAGGGAATATAAGGCGTACTTATACTTGATGCCATCCCAAACCACGGCTGCCTCCGGCGGAATTCTCCTCAGTTCCCAAGCCATACTGATACATTTTTCCGATACGGTATTCCAGATAAGTGTTTTCTTTTCTGCCTTCCACGATAAGCATTGCCTTTAGGGACTTTTCATACCACTCTGTGCTTTCGCCTTGTCTGCTTCCACAAAATGCCCTGTGCATACATCTTACCCATGTCTGCCATTGCATAGGCATTTCCCTGCTCTGCCTCCTCTTTCATGATTTCATAGGCAGCCTCCTCATCCGGCTCCATCTCCGATGTGCCATACACAATTCCCTCGCTTCTTTATAAGCATCCGTCCACTGGCATAAAACTCCTGACTGTCCGGTTCTTCCGTTTCCGGCTCCGCATCAGAATAATCTGCTAGAACTTCCGCCATATCTTCTGACACTTCAGAATCATCTGCATCCATTTCTTCCCTTTCGGTTTCCAAATCTTCCAGTCCCTCGTCCTCTGTATAAAGATACCCTTCTCCGTATCGGACTGCTTCCCTGATGACCATGTTTTGATGCTTTTTAATTCCTTCTGCTCTGACAACGGAAGCTGCTCTGCATCTGCATCCTTGTAATAATGCAGTATCTCACTTTTGCTCTCTAGCCATTGTTTGTAGCACTCTGCCACTTTCTCTTCCTTTGCCAGTTCATCCACAATACCATTGACGATTGCCTTTACATCTGCTTTCAGATATCCGTATACCTTTTTGCCACTGGTATTCATCAATCGTTTGGATAACACTTTCATCTGTTCTGCAATTTTTTCATGGTGACAGATACCACTTTGCATTTGCTGCACTAAAAAAAGCAGACTTTTATTTGCCTGCTCTTTCAACTGTTCCCTTTGCTGTGTTCTCTTTTCATAAATACTCATAAACTCCTGACGGAAAATGTCATGGGCATAGGTAGACCTCATGGTGTCGATACCTTTTGGCGATAGATAACCTTCCGATGGATTTGTGGAGTATACCACCAGATGTACATGAGGATGATGGGACTCGTTATGGAATGCTGCATACCATTTGAGGTTTCTGCTGTCTATCTTATAGTTTTCACACAGAAGTTCCACCCTGCTCCGTAGCAGTGCCTGCCACTGTGCAGCACTGTCATATCCAAACCTTTCGGCATCCTCTCTCCGCAGGCTAATGACATTGGTCCATATCACTCCCGGATGATTTGCCACCTCCTCTGCCACACGGGACAGCACAATAGACTCCCCCTCATTAGAAAACAGACCATGAGTACCTATTTTTTCTACTCTTGGTCTGTTTGCAAGGTAATCTATGTAATTTTTCTTCTTGGCTATGATATCCAGATTATTTTCCAATGCCTGCGTGATAAACTCTGTCGCATTCTCCCTTGTCGGCCTCTGGAGATAATCATAATACTCATGCATGCGGTCTGCATCTTCTATCTTTGACAAAATATCTGCTATCAGTTCCTTTTGCTTGACCGTAGCCGGAAGCAAACCGCAAGTATTGTCTATCTTCTCCACACCTTCACGGGTGCTGATATAATTCATGTAATTGGCAAGATGTGAAGGAGGGGCATTCTTGAGATAGTTGCAACGTAAAATTAATTTTGGCATTATTACTTTTCTTCCTTCAATTTTTCCATAATAGAATTAGAATTGGATTCTAGTTTTTTTGTAACATAATCAATTAAAGCCAATGAATGTAAATATTGCACTTGACGATTGTTGCCTATTTTTCTTTCAGAATAATTGTCTTTGTCATAAAGATTATCTTTTATTAAAAGAAGTTTAAACGACAACGGATCAAACGGAACTACCTGTCCATTATAAAGTAACTTAGTGCCTGATTCTTTTAACCTTCTATTAATCTCTTTAACGCATCTTTTCCTTGTAAATATACAATCTGTTTCACTCTCAACATAATTTGTCTCGCAATATGTTACTAACTCATCATAGTATTTCTTACCAACCCTTGTAAGATCATGTCTACCCAATAGTTTTCGTAATTGATACGCATCTGGATTATAAGGGTCAGTTAATATCTCACCATTTGACAGTGAAAAGAAATATTTTTTTATAATATCATAGGAGCCAATGATGTTTTTGTGTAAATAGCCATCTATCATTTTTGCAGCCGAGTAAATCAATTTGAAATATTTTAAAATCCGTTCATGTGATATTCTTGTAGTTTCTATCGGCTCGAAATCGATTGGAGCACTATATACATCCTTTCTTCTTCCAAAATAATGTCCTAAATTATTCCTAGTAACTCTAAGTTCATCTAAATCCTTAGATAAATCTAATAATTGAGGTGGTAACTTGCCAAAATATTTTTGAAATGCACAAAAACGGTTTGCCCATTCCCCGCGACACACTTCCTCAATCACTTCACCAAAACGATACGATTTATCATTCATGTTACCATACATAATATCTCTTTTTAGCAGTGCTGCGCCGTCAACAGCATCTTGGCAATTAATAATCACTCCTGGTTTTGACTCAAAAGAAAGAGAAACCACCGTCCTTAAATATGTTTCAAAACATGAACTTAAAAGCATAATAATATTCAACCTTGAGTAATTTACATATTCCGAAAAATCAGTTTTCCACTCGCCATATGTAGGAGCCATCCTACGATCCTCTTCATCTGGAATCAAAAAAAACTTTTTCGGGTCAGCATTATCATCAAGCAAACTCTTCTTTGCAAATGATTTGATGGTATTTGCTGCTGGAACAAAAGCCCAATATGAACGATTTATTTCCTCAAAATGTTGCTTAAACAAATTAAATGCTAATGAATACGGAAATGGAGATTCCCAACGTACATTACTCATATTATTTTTCTCCCTATGTCAATCATACCTAAATCAGTTAAATCTTATTTTACTATCCATCAAACTCCAACATGAAAATCAAAATATGCTATATTCACAATAATATCACACCACTAAGCTCCATGACTACCCTTTTTGATATTCGTAGGCACTCTCAAAACTAACTGTTCCATTAATACGTTTCACTTCCTCTGCACACTTTGCCTGTAGTTTCCTTAGGGCCTCTTCATCCACTCCATGACTATATGCAATCACATGGGACAGCTTTGATGTTTCCACTGCCAGCTTATACATCGCACGAGCCATTCGGTTCTCGCTATCCTTCACTGTGGAATGCATCACTGATGAGATAGTGGAAAGCATATAGTTTTCGATTTTCTCTGATGTCAGATAGCCGATATAAAATTTTAATGCCTGATTCAAAAATTCATTTCTTGATTTCACATCTGCCTGCTCCAACAATCCATCCACCTGCTCCAGCAAGTCTTCCTCAATATAAAATCCTCTCCTTACTTTTCCTTCGCTTGCCACTCTCATCCTCCTTCATAAATTACTCTTCGCAGATATCTACAATGTGTTCACACAACTTCTGCGGTATCACACTTCTTTCTCTGGCACCTTTTAATCCCTGCGTCCCAGTCTTGCTTCCCCTTGGAGCTGCCACATGACACGAATCTCCATTATGACACATCGGCAAAAATTTTGGATCAGGGTGATTCGTCCAGATGTCAGTCGGTTTCATCCGATTGTCACCATACTGACAATATGTCACGGTGTATCTTGACAGACCTTTCATCCATTCCATCTTCCGCATACCGCCTCTGGGATTTTCAATAAAATAATACCTTGGCTGTAACTCTTCAATGAGTTTCAGCACATGCTGAATCCACCATATCACAAAATTTTGCATGGGTACTGACCGGCTCCAGACTTCCGGTTATCCGGATTTTTCTTCTGTGATGACTGTTGCAGAATAATGTGGAGCAGTCCGGACTTGCCCAGATAACATCCGGCTTTCCAAAAAGTCTTATGATATCCTCTGCGGTTACCTTATTAATGTCCTCATACAAATCAATGTTCTCAAAGTCCTGGACCACTCCACACTGAATGCTTCATGCCCTCTACTCAAAGGCTTTCCCGATACTCCGTGTTCCTGCAATAATTCCAAAACTCATTAGTCCCATACCGGTAGTGGTGCGCACCTTACCCCACAGGACTACTCAATTCCTTTCCTTTCAGCTGCAAGCGGAAGGCATAAATTTAAGTTCCTTCAATGCCTTCAATTCTTGAAAATAATAAAAATTAGCGCTTCTTCCAAATCTTCAAAAGTTATGCCATACCACAAATC
>SCPN01000209.1_pt1 | contig 11514 bp, 18 predicted proteins | sample 6106831 | NCBI WGS metagenome assembly SCPN01 (sample SAMN10720447, study PRJNA508395) | human gut metagenome | isolation source: Participant 1, 0 month
CATCTTCAGGGTATTAAAGGTACGGTTCCAGCTCTGGGATACCAGCAGGAATCCGTAAACAATCAGTATCAATAAAAACAGCAGCATGAAAACGTCAAACACCAGCATCAGAGTCTTCTGGACCGCCTTGGGGACCGGTTGGACAGCATGTCGAGTTCGAATCAGGCCGCCGCTCTTGATGATGTATATCAGAAGCCGATAAAGGTCAGCCATCCAAATGCCAGCAGCGAAACATCCTGAGACCCAGTTCACCGGCATTCCGATGGTTCTGTAGCCATACGGATAGAACACCAGAAGCAATCAGTATGCATAGCTGTTACCGGCAGAGCTCCTATGTCTTAAAATAACAGCGAAATTTTTTTCATTTAAAAGCTTCCTTTCTGTATTGCGGAATGTACCTTGGAATTAGTTGGTCTTACCAATCTCCTTGTACAGTTTATCTCTCAGTTCAGCATAGCCAAGTTTCTCATATACAGGATCAACTGCCTTAAATGGAGCAAGGTCAAGGCTCTACGATGGTCATTCCTGCTTCAACCATTGCTTCTCAGCCTCGTCAGCCTCTGTCATTACGTCAGCAGCTGTTTCCTGGCCAACCTCGATGGAGGTCTCAACCAGCTAGTGTCTGCAAATCTTCCGGCAGGCTCTCAAACCAGCTCTGGCCGCAGATTAATCCCTGCATCAGCTGGAAGTGTCCTGTCTTGGACTGATATTTGCACACTTCATACAGTCTGGATGGATATGTAGATGTGTTCTGTGCCTCGCAGCCCTCCAGTGCCTTGGACTGGATTCCGTTGTAAACCTCGCCCCATGACGGAAATAGGAGTGCGCCCATGGCCTGGATGGTCTCGGTACATACTTCCTGTCCGATGGTACGGATTCTCATGCCCTTTAAGTCCTCTGGCGTGTTGATTGGCTTGTTTGTCATTAAAATGGCGGGGGCCGTCGTAGAATGTAAAGGACAGGATTTTAATTCCATGGTCCTTGGACAGGGAATCTGTCCAGCCCTTAAATGTATCGGTCTGTGTTATCTTATAGCACTCCTCGTAGTTATCTGCAAAGTAACCCATCATCAGAATGGAAATCCTTCACATACTGTCCCATACGGGAAGCATCTGTGTTAACTGCAACATTAGCGCCCTGGATGGCCTGCTCCAGCACATCCTCGTCACTGCCAAGCTGGCCGGACGGGAACGCTTACCTTGAGCCTGCCGCCTGATTTCTCATTTAACACATCCGCCAGCTTCTGGTAGTTCCTGGTAATCAGGGCCTGCTCTGTCTGGGAAGTTGAAATCTTTAACTCATATACCTTGTCATCGCCTGCAGCAGTCTACTGCTGTCCCCTTGCCTGGGTTGCAGCTGGCTGGGCATTTCCCATACCCGGCATGCCGTTACATGCCGTAACTGCCATCATTGCTGCGGTAAGAACACCTGCTAATAATACTCTCTTTTTCATTGTTATCCCCTTTCCTTACGTTGTCCAGCGTAACAGCTTTCGCTAAACGTTTACATATTTTCCCTCATTTAGTATAAACGTTTACATATTTTCCATCAAGTAGTTTCTGCAAAAAAGTTTAACAGAATTTTAACGTTATTTTTATGCAATCTTCACAATTCGACTTATTTTTTAAAAGTTCCTGTTTTTTTTCTGCTTTCATTTTGACATTATTTCAAGAAACCTTTACAATAACTGTGTATACATTTTCAGTGAATCACAGGGAGGTGGACCGGAATATGGTAACAATCAAAGACGTGGCAAAAAGATGCGGCTATTCCGTCTGCACGGTTTCCCGCGCCCTTTCCGGCAAAGGATACTTAAAAGAAGAGACAAAGCAGAAAATACTGGAAACAGTTGCGGAACTGGGATACCGGCCCAACACCCTGGCTGTCAACCTGAAGACCGGACGCCGCCAGGCTCTGGCTCTGGTCCTGCCTTCCCTGACTAATATCTACTACACCAAGCTGGAACAGTACCTGGAAGCCTGTGCAGCAGAAAAGGGCTATATCATTTTACCTGAACAACACGGAATACAGCCTGGAAAAAAAAACAGATTTTAGAAAATTTAATCGGCATGGATATAGCCGGGGTCATCATTACCCCGGTCACCAGCCAGCATGACCATATCATGAACCTGGCAAAGTACGACATCCCTTATGTGTATTTAAACCGCTCCTTCGAGGATGATATAGAGCACTGCCTCCGTCTGACAAAAAAGCCGCCTACGAGGCGGTTTCCTACATGATTAAGCTGGGGCATAAAAATATCGGCGGCATCTTCCAGAGCTTTGACAACCTCACCTACCGGGACCGCTATGACGGCATGGCCCAGGCCCTTAAGGAGCACGGGCTGGACTGCCGCCCCAGCACATGCTCTTTGACATCAACCCGGAGGATATGGGGACCACTCCCGGCCGGATCCTGCAGCTGCTTCAAACCCGACCGCCCTGAGGGCGATCTTTGCCTGCAACGACATGACCGCCTTCAATATCTACCGGGCCTGTTACATCCTTGGGCTGCGGATTCCGGACCATTTGTCCGTATTTGGCTACGATGACTGTATCATGGCTAATTTTGTGACTCCGCCCCTGTCGGTCAGCATCCCTGTCCGCAAACTGGCAGGAACCGCCATTGACTTTATCCACGGTTATCTGGAATCCGGGGTCCGGGCAGAGCTTCCCATATTAAAAGCCTCCCTGATTATCCGCAATTCCGTACGCAACCTGAATCTGGATTAGAGCTTGTCCATATCCTTTCCCGGATACACCATCACTATCTGGACGCTGCCTTCAGGCCGTATTTGGTACGCTTTTACCCCGGCTGCAATCAGGAAGCTGTCTCCTGCCTTAAGGCGGATCACCTGTCCACTCTCTTCCATGGTGCAGCTTCCGGCACACACCACGCCCAGATTAAATTTCCGGTTATGCCCCACCAGTGCCGGCCCGTTCACCTCCAGTTTTTCCACAAAGAAGCAGGAGGTCAGCGTCCGTCCACCAGCCGCACCCGCCGGAAGGCGTCTGTTTCCTCCAATACACGGGGCTCTATCCTGCATTTTTCCATGATTTCTTCTTTGGAATACTCTGTATAATCAAAAATATCCAGGCAAAAGTCCAGCCCCCGTCCCATAAACCGGCCGTCCTCCGGCACAACGATTCCCTCCCGCTCGAATTCACACCGCACCACCAAATCAGACGGCTCCATAATTTCCAGCATAGTGATTCCCTCGCCAATGGCATGAGGCATTCCGCCCGGAATATACCAGACCTCCCCACCTGCACCGGGATCTTCTCAAAGCAGCCGTCCATCCGGGCCTTGTCCTGTTTCTCCACAATTTCCCTCCACCCATCTCTTCCGGGCGTATGCTGGAATCCCAGACGTATGTATGGGCTTATACCGTCCCTCACATGGAGAATATAGTAGCATTCAAGCTTTCCATAAGGCATTCCCATCACTTCATTGGCAAACTGGGTGGAAGGGTGGGCCTGTACATGAAGTCGCATGGCTGAATCCAGAATCTTAAGCAGGAAGCTGAGGCGCCAGCCCTCCCTGCCGGCGGCGCCAGGTAAACTCCCGATCATCGTCTATTATGTCCCGCAGAAACCTGGGGCCGTCCTCGGTCTCCACCACAGCCATCCCTTCGTGTGCAATGGGTTCCATTCCCGGATTGGAGGCTTCCACCATGGAACCCACCCATTCCTCGGGCATATTGTTGTCCTCCTGCCGGGCCTTTCCATGGAGCCGGTCAATTCCCGCACCCCCTGTGTAATTTCTCCGTACCCTGTTTTCGGGCAGTTTCATAAGTCCTGTTGCCATCGCGGCCTTCCTCCTGTCATTGTGTATGTGTCTATCGTATCTGCCGGATTTTTCAATCAGGTCCAGATATTCCCCGCCGTATTTCCGGTATACCGGCTCCATTGCCTGGCTCCAGGCCTGCGGATCCTCCGGCTCAAGGATAGTTACCCCTCCTTCTCCAGAGCCTCATAAGCCTTCTGATCGGCTTCTTCAATGGCCGTTCTGTTATACTCCTGGGTCTCCTTTGCCGCCTGAACCAGCGCGTCCTGATATTCCTTCTCCAGATTTTTCCAGGTTATTTTGCTCACCAGAATCACTCCGGGGTATAGGTATGCCTGTCCTTTACATAATAGGGGGCAACCTTATAAACTTATTATAATAATAGCTCACCGGCGGGTTCTCCGCCCCGTCAATGGTCCCTGACTCCAGAGCCGTATAGAGCTCCGCATAAGCAATGGGCACTGCCTCCGCCCCCAGAGCTTCCACGGTATCGCCCATCATGGACGCCACCTGCACCCGGATTTTCAGCCCCTTCATATCCTCCAGCCTACGCACCGGCCGGTCTGTGGTAAAGAAGTTCCTGGCTCCTTCATCCAGATAGGCCAGGCCAATCATTCCGGTGCAGTCCTGGATATTATCCAGTATTTCCCTGCCCAAATCACTGCTGCAAACCTTCCAGAAATGCTCCCTGTCCCGGAAAACATAGGGCAGCACCAGGGCAGACATCATGGGATTCCCGCTGTCCACCAGGGACATGCTGTTGCCCCGGTACAAATCAAGCGCCCCCATTTCCATGGACTGGTAACAGCGCGCATCATCCCCAGCTGTCCGGAAGGATAGATTTCCACCATGACCTTGCCGCCGGTGAGTTCACTGACCCGGTCGGCAAAGTACTGGGCCGAATCCGTGAGCACATGGCCTTCCGGATTCACCTCGCCGTAACAGAGCACAATCTCCGGTTCATTGTCCGCACCCGCGGCCCCCCTATTTTCTAAAATACCGTAGCCGCCCGCCAGGCCTGCAATCAGCGCTGCGGCCGCAGCCCCTATCAACCACTGTTTTTTCAACACGTTCCTCCTGTCCCGGACCGGTCATTTTCCGAATTTGCACAAACATTACCGCCTGAACATCATTCCCTCTGAATCTTCATTTCCGAAAAACTCTACATGATACTTTTAAATTATCCCCGTTAAAATTAAGCTGGCCCAGCTTTTCAAAACGCCTGGCTGCCTCTGAAGTCTTAACACGTATTCCCGGTATCTGGTTGATTCCCCGGATGATTGTCATCAGGCTGCGGCCGAAATTCAGTTTTACCGAAACATCCTGATACCCTAAAAGGGTCTCCAGCTCCTCAATCATCTCCGTAAGAAGCTCGCAGCTCAGGTCCTGGTCCTCCAGGGACAGGGATTTGATGATCTGTTCCTCCAGCCCGCAGATTCGTTTCATGCCGTCCGTCATGCCGTCAAAGGCAGCAGGCGCGCCTCCTGCGCGGGAATACTCCCTGATAAAGGGAAGCCGCCTCCCCATAGGCTTCCGTCAGCCGTTCCATGCCCATAAGCGCTGCTGACACCGCAGGCCACCGGGATTTTCCTCTCCTCTGCCAGGTAATCCCTTGCGCGGGTAATGCAGCCGGTCAGCTCCGTAAACCCATCCTGCTGCTGAGAATAGAGGCGGATCACCATCTGGTCCATCCAGATGCTGTTAAGCACCGTCACCCTGCCATGTGAAAATAATTTTCAGCACCTCCTGGGAAAATCCTCCCATGCTAATCAGGGCCGGACTGGAAATAAGCACTACCTTAAACCACCCCGGTCCCATCTCCCACATGGCAAACTCTTTTCCAGTTTATCCCCTGTCCCTGCGGCCAAAGAACACATCCACAGCAAATCCTTTTCCAGATCCCGGTAAAAATCAAAGGCTGACTTTCCATCCTCCACCAGGTAATTGGAATAGGACAGCATGGACAAGGTATCCTCCTTCCCTTACCCTGGCAATGACCTTATCCAGTGTCTCCCGAAGCTCCGAGTCCAAATAGGGTTTCAGCAGATAATCCGTGACCCCCAGCTTGATTGCCTGTTTGGCAAAGGAGAAATCACTGTAAGCGGATATCAGCACAATCTGGATATCCGGATGCCTTTTGCGCACCTCCTCTGCTGTCTTAAGCCCGTTCATCCGGGGCATCTTGATGTCTAAAAGCACAATCTGGGGCTTGCATTCCTCCAGCTTCTCCATCAAATCCATACCGTCCACTGCCTTGTAGACAATCTCCAGCAAGCCGGGATAACTCTCCTTTATAACCTTCTCCAGATAATTCCGCTCATACTGCTCGTAATCTGCCAAAATTACACGCAACATAACCCTTTCCTCCTAATGCCTGTCTGATTTATAAAGCTTCAGCGTAATCTTCGTAATTCCCTCCGTCCGCTGGATATGCAGCACATCCTCTTTCCGGTAAAACAGCCTTAACCGTTCCTCCACATTTTTCAGGCCGATGGAAGTTTTGGGGATAGGCGTATCCCTGCGGGCCGGCTGGCTCGGATCCTCCGGAAAACCCACACCGTTGTCCGCCACCACAGCCTCAATATAATCCGGCTTCTCGGTAATCAGTATATCCACCTTCCCCGTTCACCCGGTCCTTCAGCCCGTGCTGGATACTGTTCTCCACCAGAGGCTGGATTGTCAGCGGAGGAATCATCACATCCTCGTCCATAAATGACTTGCGTACATCCAGACAGAAGGTCACCCTTCCCTTTAAATGCAGCTTCTGTATATACAGATATGACTGAAGCAGCTCAATCTCAGCATCCAGCGGAATGGATACCGTGTTGATTTCAATGCTGCTCCGCAGTATTTTGGAGATGGCCTTGACCAGCTGAATGGAGGTATCCCGCTCTCCCAGCTGGGTACTGCGGATTACCAGGCTCAGGGTGTTAAACAGGAAATGGGGATTCATCTGCATCTGCAGCTCCCGGATCTTCGCCTCAGCCAGCCGTTCCTTCATCTGGTGTGTCTCATGCAATTCCGTGATCATGGTTCTGATTTGCCGCTTCATCTGGTCAAATGTGGCGGATACCTGGTTCAGATCCGCATAAAGGCGTCTCCTCGATATCCGCTGCCTCCAGGTTATTGTTCATAATTTCCTGGCAGCGTCCGTCAGCCGTTTGATGGAATTCAGGATACTGGTGCTCATCTGATGGTTCAGCACCATGCCAAAGAGACTGGCTGCCATGAAAAACACGATCAGGATGCTGTTTGTAAGTCCCAGGGTTCTGCTGTGGCTGGCAAAGGCAGTGTTCAAGTACTCCAGGTACTGGCTCATCAACTGGTTCAGGCACCGCTCAATCTCCAAATCCACCTCGTCAAATCAGCCATCAGGCTGGGATAGTAGTCCCCGTCAGGCCGGATGTAGGACTCTGCCATCTCCCGCCTGTGCTCACCACCTGCCCCACAATCCGGTACATCATCTTGCACTTCCGGTCATTTCGCATCTTCTCATCCAGTCCCGCAGCTGGCTGTCAAACAGCTCGCACTCGTCGTAGTACTGCTTAAGCATCCCCTCGTCGTGGCTCTTGCTGTACAGCTTAAAATAGGTCTGCCTCCGGTTATTGACAGCCAGCAGCCGTTTACCTGCTGGTAATCCTGTAAAAAGCCCGTTGTAGCGGCGGGAGGATCCCACATTCACAAGGGCGTTGGATGCTATGAAGATAAAGGCCACCAGCAGCAGAATCACATGGTTCCTTGTCATTTCTTTTCGTATGGATTTCATGAATCGTTTCTCACTTTTCTGCGGGGATTTTACTTGGGGGATTTTTCTTCTGAGGTTATTCTACAACGGCGGGAAAAAACAAGTCAGACTGAGTCTGACTTGCTGGGGCCTGTGTGTGGGGCAGGTATAAACCTGCCTTATGCTATTTTGTCTGCCCCTATCTCCATCACATACGGCTGGATCCAGTAAAACGCAGCTCCCTGGAATTTCAGTGTTACTTCCGTATCGCCTTCCTCATAAAAATCCGGAAACCGCTCAGAACGCCCTTCTCATCAAAATCATACCGTTCACGTTCCCATCTTCCCCATCTTAACTTTCTCTGGCAGAGCAGTCCCTTTAACGCCAGCTCCCTCTCTTCATGCACTGCCTCCACGTCGATGTACAGCGGGTCTCTCTGTCACTTTGGCATTTCCCTGTCCGTCCTCTGATTCTATTGTCTGGGGCTTCATCCTGGTAATACCAAGAATACGCACAGAACCGTCTTTCCACGGAATGGTTTCCTCTAATTCTTTATAGTCCTCCGGGACAGGCAGGGTGACTGGCTCAGATTCCTCACTGTTCAAAAACGTGATTCCCGGAATATGAATCCGGAAAGACCCATTCTGTTCCTCCTGGGAACATCGAACAGGCATCTGAGGCGCCGTCCGTATTGCTTTATATCCGACAGCCGGTAATGTCCCATATTGTCCCAATAAGGATTGGCAGACAACTCCTTTTATTTCATACTGTCTGCCGCTGCCGGATATGGTTTGGCATATTTGTAAGGGTAGTGTCCGTATCCAGGGACGGCGTTTGTAACCAATAATTATGGACGGCCTTCCCTCATCACTGTACACATACCAGGATATCAAGATTCCCTCCTTTACCTTTTCCCCATACTTATAATGGATATACCGTCATGGGTATCTATGCTTCCATTCTCCTCTTTTGCCAGTTCCTCCAGCGTCCCATATTCAGGCACACTTTTCAGGGCAAATTCCACAGGCTTTTCAAAATCAAAAGCCGGATCGCATAGCCTGACAAAAGCTCTTCGGAGACAGGAGCTGATGGGAGCTCAAATCTTGCCTCTATGATATAACGGATGTTCCCATATTCCTCAAAATAAGCCGAATAGTCAGCATACACCGATTCCACAGGTTTAATTCCGCCTTCCGGAATGCCGGGACCTGTGAGGAACAGGCCTTCGCCTGATTTCCAAAGTTCGTCCTGATATTTCTCCGAAACAATCATGGTCCCGTCACTTAGCGTAAAATACCGGCTGTCTGCGGGAGGTTCTCCGCCTGCCGGGATTTTCTGTACTTCCCCATAGTCATCCAAAACCATACTCACAAGCAGCTCCTGCTTCTGTTGGAGGGCAGATGTCAGGGATATGGTCTTTCCTTTCTTTGGGGCAGCTTGATTCAACTACAGCATCCAATTCGTATACCGGATATTCGATTGAATGATTCCATATTTTGAGGCAAACTGATACGGCAGACCAGAGACCTGCCCCTGGGATTTGGGCACCTGGTTCACTCCCGGTTCCTGCTGCCCTTGCGTTTCCTGCTTCCCTTGCGCGTCCTCCTCCGTTTCCTGATTCACCTTTGATTCCGGCACCGGTTCCTGGGCCGTACCGGCCGCTGGCTTGGAAACATTCTCTTTCGTTCCAGAGCCCGCTGCCTCTCCCTCCGTTCCTCCTCCCAACCGGCAGCCGGACAGCAAAACAGCCAGCAGACCTGCTGTCATAAGAGTAGATATTGTGCTTCTCTTCATGGAGTCCTCCTCTCTCCAATAAAATCCACATATATTTATCTGTTTTTATCATAACAGGGCTGCTGCCTGTATTTATTTCTTATTTCTTACATCTTACGAATATTAAGATTAACTTTTAGCAGCTGGAAGCTCTCATGGTTCATGATAAACATTTCATTTACAGCAATTTTTGTATATCACAGAAATGAGCTTCACCGGCAACGCGGTAGTGGATCCATCCGCCGTCACCACAAGGGTATTTGTTGTCGATACATTCCTGAGTTTCTTTCTCAACCTGGTCATATACCAAATGAAATTGTGCGTTTGACAACCGAATCATAACGGTAAAGGCGCCATTCTCCGCAAACACATTGCAAATCAGCTTTTTCTTCTTTCTATGGGCAACTGCCCAGCCATATTTATTCCCATAGGGAAAAGTAATCTCCTGCACAGTGCTGCATGTATCTGACAACCACTCATTGATTCGGATAAACAACTCCATACCTTTGCCGCAGTACGCGGCCATATCATCAAATGCCGGTTTATTCTGCTTGTCAAGCATTCTTTCATACATGGTAAACCTCCCTCTATCCCCTTTCTGAAGCCATGATTATCAGCCCGGTTCTTTTGCGCCAATGGCGATAAGCATATGTTTCTTTGATTGTAATATCAGGGTGCGCTTCTGTCAAATGCAACAGCTTTTTTTCAATTGGCCGGCAAAAACGTAAGCACCAGCCGTTAGCCCGGGGTATCTATTCCAAAACCAGGCTCTCAAAAGCGGTTCTATACTGAATGTTGGGGTGTGCTGAAAGCACACTTCAACATTTCGTTGTAATAAAATACATCTATAAGAAGCCTCCTAAACACATTATCCCGACCAAAGTTTAATGTTACGGAGGTGACCCCTTATAGATGTACCCTAATTATACCAAGGCCTTCCTTAACTTGGAAGGTGTTTTAATAAAAGTGGTTCAGGCAGACTCTTTCATTAAAATTTTCATCCAGTCCCAACCGGTAGAACAGACTTGTCCCTGCTGTGGGGCTAAAACTAAACGGATTCATGATTACCGTCTGCAAGAGGTCCAGGACATTCCCTTACTGGGAAAACAAGTAATCCTGCTCCTTCGCAAACGCCGCTACCTCTGCCCATACTGCCGCAAACGGTTCACGGAACCCTATTCGTTCCTCCCCAGCTACCACCGCAGGACCCGCAGACTGGCATTTTACATTGTCTCCTGCTCCGGCAGACCTTTTCCTTAAAACAGATTGCAGAGCTTACTGGTGTTTCCGTCCAGACGGTCTGCCGCCTTCTGGACACGATTTGCTATCCTCCGCCTGACCAGCTTCCACAAGCGCTTTCCATTGACGAATTCAAAGGCAGTGCTTCTACCGGTAAATATCAGTGCATTCTGGTTGATCCGAAAAAGCGCCGGATCCTCGACATTCTCCCGGATCGGACCCAGAGCCATCTGGCTGATTATTGGCGGAACATTCCAGGAAAGAACGCCTGAAGGTAAAGTTCTTCGTCTGCGATATGTGGCGCCCCTACACCGAACTTGCACAGACCTTCTTTCCAAACGCTACAATCATCGTGGATAAATATCATTTCATCCGGCAGTGACATGGGCGATTGAAAATGTACGCAAACGGCTGCAGCGATCCATGCCGGTTTCTCTGCGTAAGTATTATAAACGCAGCCGGAAACTCATTCTGACCCGCTATAAAAAGCTGAAGGATGAGAACAAACAGGCCTGTGATTTAATGCTTCACTATAGCGAGGAGCTGCGTCTGGCACACCGCATGAAAGAGTGGTTTTATGATATCTGCCAGATGGAAGCGTATCGTCAGCAGCAGAGGAGAATTTGATGACTGGATTGCGAATGCACAGAGCTGTGGGATCAAGGAATTTGAGGCCTGTGCTAAGACCACACAGGGCCTGGCGAAAGAAATCCTGATGCCTTTAAATACGGGCTGACAAATGGTCCCACAGAAGGATTTAACAACAAGATAAAGGTATTAAAACGGAGCAGCTACGGAATCCGGAATTTCAAACGGTTCCGAACCCGGATACTTCACTGTACATCATAAGATAAAAATGGTCGGTAATGCGGAGGCTTATTTGGCATGCCCAAAATCAGTAAAACCTGGAACTAAACATAAAAGAGCCCTTTTCATAGAATTGGGGCGGGATTTTTAACAAATCCACCCCAACTATTGACAAAGAGCCAAAG